>Ga0115547_1000679_pt1 | contig 21671 bp, 19 predicted proteins | sample COGITO_mtgs_1004_3_FD_87185 | JGI IMG/M metagenome (GOLD analysis project Ga0115547, IMG submission 87185) | Pelagic marine microbial communities from North Sea - COGITO_mtgs_100420 | ecosystem: Environmental > Aquatic > Marine > Epipelagic | place: Germany:Helgoland, sampling site Kabeltonne...
GCATTAATTAAAGCTATTGTAGCATGTATTCAGCCTAAACCAATGAAGAGCATTGCTGATCCTGCTTGTGGTACAGGTGGTTTCTTTTTAGCAGCTTACGATTGGATCGTTGACAATAACAAATTAGACCGTCAAGAGAAAGCATTCTTAAAGAATGAAACCTTCTACGGAAATGAAATTGTAGCCAATACGCGTAGAATGTGTTTAATGAACATGTATCTGCATAACATTGGGGAGATTGATGGCAATACACCTATTAAGTCTGCTGATGCATTAATCTCTGATGATGGAACACGTGTAGATTACATTTTAGCCAATCCACCTTTCGGAAAGAAAAGTAGCATGACCATTACCAATGAAGAAGGTGAAACTCAAAAACAAGACATGAGCTACAACCGTCAGGATTTTTGGGAAACCACTTCCAACAAGCAATTGAACTTCTTGCAGCATATTAAAACCATGCTGAAAATAAATGGAGAGGCTGCTGTTGTTTTACCAGATAATATACTTTTTGAGGGTGGTGCTGGTGAGGAAGTCAGAAAGCAATTACTAAAGACTACAGAGCTTCATACCATACTTCGTTTGCCAACAGGAATATTTTACGCTCCAGGGGTAAAAGCGAATGTGTTGTTCTTTAGCAACAAACCTGCAAGCAAAGACCCTTGGACAAAAGATATTTGGTTTTATGATTACAGAACCAATATTCACCATACTCCAAAGAAGCGCACCATGACCATGCAGCATTTGGAAGAGTTTATTACACTTTACAATTCTGAGAACCTAGCTAAAAGAAAAGAGACTTGGAGCGAAGAAAATGAAGAAGGTAGATGGCGTAAATACTCTTATGATGATATCATAGCAAGAGACAAAACTAGCCTTGACATCTTTTGGATTAAAGACAAAAGCTTAACTGACTTAGAAAATCTACCTGACCCAGATATATTGGCAAATGAGATTATTGAAAATATAGAATCTGGACTGAATGCTTTTAGGGAGATAATGGAAACGATTAATGGAGAAGAGTAGTATAGGTGGCCTATAATTTAGAAACATACAAAGAACCCTTTTGGGCTAAAAGCGGAAACTTCGTCAGAGGTCGTGATCCTCTTGGCGTACAAAATAGTTCAATATCGGTATATGCAACTTTATTGCCAGGTATGACGAATCTAACATTAAGGCTACGCTACTACGGCATGTATTTGTGGTTATTGGATGAATATCATGCTTTACCATCAAATAGCCCTTTTAAACAAAGTCCAAAGGCACAATATACCTTCATACGAAGAGCAGAACTAATTACAGCTTTTTTAATGGTGAATAAACACCCTAATGAACTCAGTGTAATTGGAAATGATTTTGCTAACAGGAATATTAATGAGGCTAAGGAAAAGGGTTTCTATGATATTGCATTAGGAGCCGACCAGAATAAAGATACAGAAAAAGGAAGTGTGTATTGGGATTATAACTCTGGCGCTTTAGGTCAGTATTACGCAGGTTCACTCTTCGCTTTAAATTTAGCTGACTCAAAAAATGGTTATTTCGAAAGAACTGAAGATTATGGAAAGCAACTTGCAGAAAGCTATCGAAAATCATTATCCGAGGATGTAGAAGTATTATTTTTAAAACGAATTAATGAAGGTAAATTATACCTCGATGATTTAGAGTTACTTGATGAAATTGCACTCAATAAAGAGTATAAAGATACTCCAGAAGGTGCATTTTACTTTAAAATGCTTTTATCTGATGATGGTCAAAAAAGTAAAACGGCTTCTCAAAAAATAACTAGCCAGCGTAAAGAATCTCTTCAAATTTTTTTAAACTTAATAAATAACGGAGATGAGAATTTAAATATTTTTGAGTTACCGTTAATCTCTTATTCTTCTTGTTTAAAAAAAAATAAAGATGAAGTTAGCGAGGCTAGTTTTGGCTGGTATTACTATTACTTAAATGAGCTAGCTCATCACAGTCTGGAAGCTGTTTTTTGGGGAATGTTGCGTGAAATGGACCTTAAAAGCTACTCACTCGAACAATTCTTGTCTAAAATAACTAAAAAGGTATGTGATAAATCTAAGATACTTTTAGGAGAACATACAGAATATTTGATTCCTGAATTGATTTCACAATTAGACAAAGAAAAATTCATCACGCTCAATTACATTGAAAGTATTGCTGATTCTGTAAAAAGAGAAGACGGAATTGATGGAATAGTTCAAGGTATATTAGCTTTGCTGTCATTGTATAGAGATAATCAGCATAAATTAAATGATGTGCGTTTTTATGCGAACGATCATTTTTTAAATACTAAATACGGTAATGCGATACAAATATTTCATACCTATGTTGAAACAAGTAAAAGCTTAAGATTCGAAGATTTCGTTCGTAAATTTATTCACACTCTTCTTAATGAACACATAGCAGTTGCTTATAATAAAATGGGCAATGGTGAGAAGAATTTATTAAAGTTTGTGGTAGAAGATAATTATTTGGTACACATTGAAACCATGCGACCAAACTTTACAAATCCAAGACTTAGAACCTTACTTAATTTCACCCAAGACCTAGGGTTGGTAAGTGTTGAGAATAAACTCACTGAATCAGGAAAGCAATTATTAAACGAATTAAACTCCGCTGAATGAGTGAGTTGAAGTTATTCAAGGAGGTTCCTAAATCTGCTGATTTCCATTCGGCAGTTATGACTACTTTTTCCTTTGATTTTCATCATTTTGAGTCTCAAGTTTTGCGAGAACTCAAAAGAAAGGGAATTACAAACGTAAATCTCTTTGCAGATACTGCTATGCTTGATAAAAGTATTGGATTCTCAACAGGTCATTTAAAATCCTTAAGCACTTCATATAGCATAAACAGCATACCATGTCTGGGGGCATTTCATCCTAAAATAACCATATTAGCAGGAGAAAATGATGTTCTTTTACTTCAAGGTTCTGGTAATATAACCAATGGAGGACATGGAAAGAATCATGAACTATTCACAGTGTTCTACGCAAATAAAGAAGATCAAACACAGCTACCCATTATCCAAGAAGCATGGTTATATCTGCGCAGACTAACTAATAAAATTGAAGGTATTTCATCAGAAAAACTTGATTGGGTCAGTTCAAATTGCAATCTACTAACTGAAATAAAAATTAAAACACATCAATTTAGTAAAATTGATACAAATTTCAGCGCAGCGCTTTTATATAATGATGAAACGAGCATTTGGCAGCAATTGATAGGTATGGTACCTTCTGATTCCATAAAAAACATAAAAGTATTTAGTCCTTTTTATGATGAAAAAGGGACATTATTAAATCGCCTTTCAGTTCAATATAATAATTGTACAATTGATGCTTACCTTCAACCTAATAAAGGAATACACCCTTTTAAAATGGAAAAACAGGATGAAATTAGTTTCATCTCTTGGGAAAGTACAAACAGAGCGAAAGAAACAACGGTAAAATACCAGCGGAAACTTCACAGCAAACTGTTCTGGTTTGATACTGGAGAAGATCAATATTGTTTGCTAGGCAGTCCAAATGCGACTTTAGCCGCTTTTGGAACGGAAACTAAGAGAGGAGTTAATGATGAGTTTGCAGTTCTTATTAAAGTGTCTGACAAACAAATATTAGAAGAACTAAAATTGACAGGGGAAATTGAATTACTGACTCCAACTGAAAATATTGATGACCAAGCCGTAGAAGAGGAAATCGAAAATGATCAAACTAAAAACAACAGTAAAATAAAACTTTTAGGACTAGATCAAGATGACAAGAATTTAACTTTATTCATTCAAAATAAAACGATTTTAAAATCTTCAATTTTAGCACTTTATGACAACTGGGGGCAAGAATTAGAAAGGTTAACTCTAGATATTACAAAATCTAAAATTAGAATTGAACTTAAAAACAAAGTCAATACAAATATGCTAGCCTTTGTCCAGTTCATTAACTCAGAAAACGAATCACTGTCAAACAAGCAAGTTGTTAATAAATTACATGAACTGTGGAACACCAACCCTTCTGCTGAAAACAGAAGATTAATGAAATTAGGCAGCTTAATTGAAAGTGGTAATGGCGGAGTATTTGATGTAGTAGAGTTTTATAATACAATTCAATCAAACAGGAAACATATAGAAAAAAAGACATCTGGAGGTTCTGGAAGTGATAATGAGGAAAAAGAAGATAATGAATCATCACCAGCTAGTCTGACCTATGAAGAGGCTATTGCTCTTAATAAAGATACTGTTGAACACCAAAAAATATTAAAGCAGCATAGCTCAATAAGAATTTGGGATTCTATTGAATAGTATTTCAAGGAATTAGCAACTGCAGAGGAAGATGAAGATATGGATGATGAGGAAGAGGGAGACGCAACTACTAGCAGAACTAGGACAGAAAAAAAGGAGAGGACGTTTTCAATTCCTTTAAACTCTGTCAAGGTTTTAGAACGAAGACGAGCTTCTATTGAGAAGTTTTTAACGAATTATTCTATCGGTCTTAACAAGAGTATTGCTGAAAAAGATCATCAAATTGGTTTGGTTGACATGGCAATGTTCTTAATTGTTATGAAACACTTGATTCAGTTTACGGACAGAAAAGTTGTTTTTAAAGTAACTGTGGACAATAACTATGAAAGTGTTTTATATCCATTGAGTGGTAAATTAACAGGACTAAGTAATTTCTCAGGAGCAACGCTAAATCTACTTGGCGCATTTGTAAACTTACTCTGTAATTCTTCGTTTGATTCAGGACACGATGAATATACGCAGAAGAAATTAATTCACTATCAAGTTCTAGTAAGAAGGACCTCTTTGTTCAGCCTAGCAATAATTGGAGAGATTTATCATGACCACGAAAATGGGAGCAACTGGGCAAACTTATTAGCATTCAATATCATTGACAAATGTGGTGACTTAGAAATTGGATTTGAAAAGCATCTTACAGAATTCTTGAAGAACACAAGTATTAATTTAGATCAAAATAGATTAATTGAAAAAATTCAAAACTGGCAGATAAAAACAAAATCTCATGATTATTTTTCGGCGGCAAATCTTGGAATTTGCAAAGTTGTTAAACGAATTCCACAAGAAGGTCCTTTGAAATTTTTAAAGTTGAGTAGACCTGGTTTTGAATATAATGAAAATGACAAAGATTTCATTTTATCCCAGTTATACAATTGTACTACACATAAATTACAACCATCGCTTCAAGAATTGAAAAAAAATAAAAAGTGAGTTTTAAAAAATCATGAAAAAAACACCTCAATTAAAAAATTTAGTATTTGAAAATATACTTTCTGAGTCTTTAAAATTTAACCCACCCTCTGAAGATTCCTACATTAAAACCTATCCTGTATTTATTCAGTATTTTAAAAACATCAGTAACATCTCCAAGCATGATCTTGTAATTTCAAGTCATTTTGTATATGGTTGGATGCCAACAATTATAGAGTTAAAGTTTCAAGATATGGAAGTGGTTTTAAATTCGCTTAATAAGGCAAAGAATGGAGCGATGCTAACTGTAGGTGAATTAGAATTATTAAAAAAAACAATCAACAACTCTCTCGTAGGTCTTTCAAAACTATTACATTTTATTAACCCTATTGATTATGCTATTTGGGACAGTAGAATCTACAGATATACTACCGATAAAAAAAGTACTTATGGAATAGGAAATACTCAACTCTATTTGAATTATTTATCAAAACTTAATGAGATAGAATCTCATGTTGATTTTGATGAAATCAAAAAAAATGTCTCAGCTCATTTTGACTATGAAATTAGTTCTAAAAGAGTCATTGAGTTATTAATGTTTGAAGCAGACAAGAGAGATCACAAGAAACTAATATGACTGAAAGTGGTTTAGAAATGAGGTCAAATCCTCCCCAAAATAGTTCGATTTCACTCCCTTTGGCTCCAAGGCATTATTTCCAAGAATAAATTTTATTTTTGGGAATAATATTTATTGTTAAGATCTTCAGTGTGAGCCTTCATTCTATCAAATTCATCGGTAATATCCTCCGCTTCCATACCTAGAACAAATTCTAAAAGATACATGTCTTGGTTTTCTTTACAAAATTCAAAAATTTCTTCACTTGCATAATATCCCATAGTTTCCAACAACTTCATGGTCTTCTCTTTTATATCGACACCTTTTGGGAATTTTACATACAATTCGCCTGTATAATAGTTTATTATTCCATCATTAATTAACTCAATTTCAAGAACTGAAAAAGGTGTGTGATCATTTTGCTCTAATAACGAATGTATTTCAATATAATGGTCTTCTGTAATCCAAGAGGGTTCCTCGCCTTCCCTTAGCAGATTAATCTCCTCATCGCCTTTAAAAGCATATAACTTATTAACACGAAAGTCTTTTTTACTTAGAAATATAGCTGCTCTTTCAAATCCTACAGAAGTAATTCCAATATGATTAGTTTCCTTATAATATCCAAAAAAATTTATCATTTTTCTACTAATTAATTTGATAACACTTCCATCCCCAGTCATTTTTCTTTTTATCAAATGATAGAATTGCCTTTAAGGATAACTCTTGTTTGTCAATAATTTTATTTTTTTTAATAAGGTCTGGAGTTACAAATACATCTGTTACAAAACCGAAGTCTTTACCCTCTGGAATACGAATTATTCCAGAAACCTCTTTTATCGATTTTGGTAATTCGATTTCAGAAATACCTTCTATGTTCTCTAGCGTTAATAGTCTATGAAAACCATCATTCCCTACAGGCTCTATACGGACTTTTATTATATCGCCAATCTTAGGGTTTTTAACAAAACCATCATAATTAAAGAAGCCTTTCATTTTTTTATCCTTAATAAAAGTCAATATTTTCTTGTTATTGTTTACAAATTCTATTGCTACTTTGTGCTCTGGTAAATCTCTGTACAATAACTCTTCCGCTTTTTTACAATGCTTTTCGTAAAGGTTTTTATTGTTGGAAATATCGTCTGCTTTTTTGTACCAACTGCTCTCGGTGCATTGGAGAATATTATTTGGAATTTTCCAACCTTTAGATTGTCTTACTGAAACTATGTTTTTTATTTCAGCTTTTGCTTCAGAAAATAATTTGCGCTCAACTAAAATTTTTGAAAATAAGTAGCGAGTCTTTATTAAAAATTCATTTGGTGATTTCAAACTCAAAGCCTTACAATAACAAGCAAATTCTAACTCTTTGTCTTCCTTAAAAATTTCTGCCATCAAACCCCATACCCAGAAATCATTTTTCTTTTGCTTGGCAAAAGGCAGAAAGGAAGCTAATGCATTTTCTTTACTACCCGTTTCTAATAACATCTGTGCTTTGTAATAAGATAGAAAACGATATTCCGGATACTTATCTATAATAACATCTAATTGAGGAAGAAAACTCTTGATTTTATCCTTGTCTACCTCTCTGAGTGTTCCAAAGGATTTAATTGCTTCTCCATCAATCAATTTTTTACAATAAGACCCATAAACCTTATCTGCTAGAGCAGGCATTTGTCTATTGTTATACTCCTCTTGGTTGTAATCTTCCTGACTGAAATTTTCTAAGCCCCACCAATCAGTAAATTCAATAAATCTCGACCAATTTTGAGAACCCTTTTGGAATGCTTTCATCAAAAGACTATAACTTTCAGAAGGTTTAGTAAAGTGACATTCTTTGACAATATCAAATATTTGATTCACCCTAGCATAATCAATCGGTTCAGAGTTTTGAATCTTAAAAAGCATGCTACCAATTTGATAAGCAGCAGTATCAAATATCATTACCTCAGTTTCAGGTAAATTAAGTTCTTTAATTTTTTGAAGATTTTCAATAAAACCATCAAAATTAATTTCTTGAGCATACCGTTTTAAATACTCATAATACACCCAACTTATATTGCGTTTACCCCAAATATTTTCAGGAGCAGCATCTAACTCATTTTGAGCCATCGCTAAAGCTTGTTCTAACTCTCCAGATTGTCTTAACTCTTTAATTTCTTTAGATGGCATTATCTTGTAGTTTAATGATTAACTGTGAAAGTTTTTTATCATCAGTGCATTGAAATGTTTTGGGCATTGCAGTTGAGAATCGAAATTCTTTATTAAAATAAAACTGTATGTATGAACAAACAGCATCTGTAACAAGGTAATAGTTGACATAATACTGTGAGACTTGCTCTTCTATATTTGTAATAGGAATATTTAGACTCTGGCAATGGGCTTGCATTACAGAATATAAATTTTGTAGTTCCTTACTGGACGGTGAATGTTTTAAACCATAATTTTGATTTTCAGATAAATTAAAGATGGTTTCTAACTCTTTTTCTTCATTACTACCATTAGAATTAAGAATTTTAAAAGGATTTAAAAAATGACCAGATCCTTTATGGCTTGCTTGCAAGCAAAACTGAGTATTCTTTGAATTTTCAATTGTATAGCGTTCCAAAAAATCGCCTTTAGATGCTACATTTATTATTTTAAATTCTGTGTTCTCTAGTTTTCCTAAAACCCTCCAGTACATAGAACTTTTGCCTTTGTGTTGATTGGAGTTGTGAAAAGGTGATGTTTGTACAGATTCAAAATTAAGTGCGTTTGCAGGGATTTTACCAACGTTGGTTATTGCAGAAAACTTAAGTTTGCTAAAACTTGTAAAATGTGGTGCATTAAAAGTGTAGAGGGTGTTTATTGCTCTAGTTGTTGCTGTGTAACACCAACGTAGAGGATCATCTGAGAGACCTACCCTGCCAGAGTAATCGACAATTACTTTTTCCCACTCACCACCCTGTGCCTTGTGACAGGTAATTGCATAGCCATATTTAACCCGTAAAGCATTATAAAAAGGGTCATTTTTTAATTCTGTTTTAAACTCTTCTGAACCTACTTTATACCCTTTTAATCCAGATGCTTTTCTTTTATGCTGTTGCTCGTTAAAACGCATTACAAAATTTACATATAGGGCTTTCATCATATCGGTAGTTAAATCTCGATCGATAGAATTTAATAATGTATCAATAATGTAACATTCAATCTCACCGTCATAATTAGGAACTCTAATAATTACCTTCCTAAAATCTATAGTCACTATTTTTTTTTCTTTGCTTCCATTCTTATTTGTAAATACTGGAGCAGATTGAGAAATTACAACATCAGAGACATCAACAACTTTTGCTATGTCGCCATTAAATAATTCAGTGACATAGGTATGATAATTATTATTGTTGATTAGAATTAAATCACCAGAAACTATATCTTTTTGTTTTGGAAAAAGCCTTTCTCTTATCCCCATGTTGTAATGATAGCATTGAGGATTAGAAAACGATATTATAACACTATCTCCGATTTCTGGATTAGGAAATAAATCTAAATAAGTATCAATAATATTTGTTGCGTCTAATTTTATAAAAGATTGTGTATCAAATTCAAACACTAACTCGCTTCGCGTATCTGCTTCCAATACATTTCTTATAGTTGTAGCATTTTTAAGTACTAAATTATTTTCTTGTCTTTTAACCTCTTTTAAAATACTCTCAGTGCAAGAAATACTCCTACTATTAAAATAGTTTTTATCCAAAGCCAATGAATCATTATCGCCAACAGGTGGCAGCTGGGCGGGGTCTCCAACAAAAATTATTTTATTGTTGTTATTTGAAGAAAAACAGTTAGTCAATAAGTCTTCTAATAAAACATTAGTACCAAAATCAAATAACTCATTTTTAGATTCTCTACTAGATATCATAGAAGCTTCATCAACTATTAAAACACGCTGGGCAGTGTTAGATATATCAATAGGAAAATAATACTTTATAGCATGCTCCGCTTCATCTTCTGAATTGGCATTGATGGTTTCTATTGCCTCTAAATTGTATATAGCACTATGTATAGTAGTACCATGCCCTGTTTTATCGCGTAACACTTTAGCTGCCCTTCCAGTTGGAGCCATTAACTCAAAAGATTTGTGTTGTTGCTCAAGGTAAGAAACTAGTCCATCTATCAATGTTGTTTTACCAGTACCTGCATACCCTTTTAGAATAAAAATTTGTTTTTTATCGGTTAAAAAAGATTCTATTTCAGTCAATGCAGATTGTTGATCTGATGTTAGATTTATGTCATTAAAATAACTGTCTATTTTCATTTTTAATTTCTTTGGCACAAAATTGAGAATTATGTATGCAACGTAATTGCCTAGTTATCCTAATCTTTCAAAGTAGATAGTATATGTTTATTTCACCTTAAAAGAATAAATAATAAATTGAAAAACAAGGTAACTTAACAATTGTTTCTAATTTCTCCAAGAATTTTTAGAATTTCAATCAAATCTCCATTAGTTGCACAATTTCTTTTACCTCCATGCGCTATATCGTTTCTTAGTTTGTTTAATTTTCCAATTTCTTTTAGAAAAGCATCCTCTTTTTTGTGTTTTATTTTAAATAAACAAGAAACTTTATAAAGAGTTGTTGGTTTTACATGACTTTCCTGAAGAGATTCTCCATTAAAGAAGTAACTTCCGTTTTGTGAATCCTTTACAAAAGTCATTAACCAATTGTTGTTTTTATTGTCAGTTTTTTCAATTGTTACTTCTCCTTCTAGAGTATCATTATAATCACCTGTTAAGTAAAGATTGTTCGCAATACTTTCAATAGATTGAAACAAGATTAAAAACCCGAAATCCAAATAGTTCCTATTTATTTGGTCCCATGCTATATCTAACGCTGTGTCAGATTCATCAATAAAGCGTCCATATGTATTCGTCCTTTGACTTTTAGCATTTACCCACGCTGTATATATTTCTCTTAAATAACTTCTTTCAAAGCACTTATCTGCGTTGTCTTTGAAATCTTTAAAATTTTGTTTAGAGATTGTTTTAGAAAAATTATATTCTGGAGATTCTTTCATATAGTAGCCGTCTGCCCCAGCATCCAATAAAGCTTTTAAATTCCATACTTTATTTGAAGCAGTGAAAATAATAATCTGATTCCCCTTGTTAAGAGATTTTATTTTCTTCAAAATCTTCATTCCGGAGAAATCTTCGGTTTTTAAATTTTCATCTTCATCTAAGCCATTTAATCTTAAATCAACAAGATATAAATCAAATTTTTCAGATTCTATAATGTGTTTACTCGCTAAAGAAAATGAGTCAAAATCTTTTACCTTTTCATTTATAATAACAAAATCTTTAGCTGCTATAGTATTAAAAACTTTTCTCAATACAGTTTCCCAACCCTTTGATGCTTCATCATCTATTAGTAAAATCCTTTTAGGCTCATTTATATTCCCTAGAATCTTAAAATTAGCCTTCATCTTTTTCTTGTTATCAGTTATAATTTCTTGTTGAGTAGGCCTCAACATATAAACATTATTAAATGCTGATACAAATTTAAAATAGAGCTTTTTCTTAAATTCAGATTCGCTTGATAGGGCATTGGAATTAGATGCTTTATCCATTGAATAAGCTCCCCAAATATTTGCTAATGAATGTCGCCCAACTGTTTCATCAGGTTGAATGTGAATAATTTTCAAAAATTTCATTAAGTATTCACTTTCATTTAATCCAATCAAATGTTCAATTTCTGTTTTATTTGATTGCAGCTCAAATTCAGAAAAGAATACTCCTTTTGTAGCAAGTATTTGACTGTATATTTCCGTCTGAAGCATTACAGAGTTTAATGTTAGCTTACTGACGTACAAAATAGGAACAAGAACTCGTTCTTTAATAAATTCAATACTTAAACGAATATGATAGCCAATTTGAAGAGAAAGTAACGGGTTTTCACCAATTTCAATTACTATTTTATTTATTTCATGAACACGAAATAATTCTATAACCCAATTATGGATTTCAACTTCATTAATTAAACTAGGGATTTCTATTAAATCACCTCCCAATTCTTCAAGTACTTTACTATTTCCAAGAATGTATGTTCCTTCCATATTTTATAAAACTTTCTGTTGTTTGGTTTATTTTCTTTTTGAAATCCTTAATTTTCATCGAACTATCTTCTATCTCATTCATTATATCATCAATATTATATTTGGGGAAAGACAGTTCCATAAATAATTTGAAACTATTTAGAACATTTGATAAATCTGATAATTTTAAATACTCCGAATCGTCTTTCAATCCAACAGAATTTATTATTTCAAAAGCAATTTTTGACATTTCTTTGCTTGTAAAATTCTTTCCCCAAGCAATTATCTTTAATTCAACGTTTCCTGTATTTTTATAGTGACTTAAAAAATCAAAAAGGCGTTCATAAAACAAATTCTTTTTAATAGAACTTATATAGTTTAAGTTGCTTTCAAAATCAAATTTAGTCACCGACATTGAATTACTAAATAGCACTAGCGGTATTTGTTCTCCTTCTTGAGATATCAATTCTTTTATTTTTATGACATTGGTTTTTGAACCGGATATGAAACCTTTCTCCTTGTTATAATCTTCTGTTGTAGAATGTAAAAGAATACAGTCTGCTGTTTTTAAAAAATCTAAATGTGATGTGTCGGAAAAACTTTTTCCTACTTCAAGTTCTTCTATTGATTCTAGATATCCGTTAAAAACTCCATTTTCTACAAAAGTGAGATTGTAGTTATTTAATCGTTGATTACTTTGATTATCATCTATTAAATAAATCATATTATTTATAGTAAAAAGTTAAAATGTGAGTGAATCCCTTAGGTAAATCTTCTGGTTTACATTTCATGATTTCGTACTCTGAAGTTCCTTTTTCCTTCAAGATGTTAATTTTAGTGGGGTCACCGTCAATAATCGTTTCAACAGACCAATGACAGTATCCTCTTAGTTTTTCTTTGATTTTTCCCATATTCCCCTTTTCGTGCCATTCCTTCAAAATTAACCCTAGTTCTTTGGTGGGAAATGAATCATAATGTGTTACCATTATTTTTCTCAAATAATAACCATCTTCTGAAATAGACCTTTCGTATTTGATAGTTATTTTCTTTTGTTCTGGAGAACTTGAACGTTTTTTAACTTCTTCAAAAATAGCTTTTAAAGCTATTTTTAAATATCCGACGTGGGAATAAAAGTCTGCCTTTGGTATATCTATTTTTTCTATTTTAAAATATTTTAACTCATTATCAAAAACACTTTCAATTGAAGCATCAATTAATTTATTCAGATTCGAAGACTCAATTCTTGTGATTCTTTTGAAATCGTTTATGATCTTTTCATATTCTTCATTGCGAATAGGGTGCAATTTATTTTTCCTTGACCAGTCTCTTAATTCCTTCGTTGCCCAGCCGACTTCAACAGATGTCTGTTTTTTATAATCTTCGGATATTGACGTCCACTCCGTTTGCTTACTATTGAAAGCGAATTGTTTTACAATACGCCATAAACTTGGAGGAATATTTAATTTTTTAGTTTCCTTCTTAAAAACCTTATGTGCGAAAACAAGAAATTCATTAATCTTAAATTCTGAGTTTTCATCATAATCATGAGTAAGATATTTAAGGCCATCACGTTGATTAAATAAGGACATAAAGTCCGCAACATGCTTTGGATTAGGCTCTGGGGCATTATTTTTAATTTTTATTTTGGCTTCATTTACCTCTTTATCTTTAAATATTTTAGCAATTGTTTTTGTGATTTTCGGTGGGATAATAAACGAATCTTTTGGAATACCTACTTTTATGTACATTCCTTTTATAACCTCTGTCTGCTTAACAATATAATATTGTAAGTCAATGTTGTATAAAGCTATTTTTGAAACTAAACTCCCATGTTTCTGATTTATAACTTCAAGAAGTGAAGAGTCTTTAAATTCTTTCTTAGTTACCCTTGATAAAAAATACTTTCTATCTTCAAAACTAGTCTTTCTTGGGTCAATATCACGCATTATTTTTTCCAAGTAAACATAATCTTTTGATAACAACACGTTACTCACATATTTTTCATCAACATCAACATCATCTTTAGTAGGAGTGGCAGTAGGAGCAGCTTGTGACTCACTGTCTTCAACTAGTTTTACATAAATGGTATCCCTTAACTGTGTTATTATAGCTTCTCTTGGGTATTGAGAGTTCTTTTTTATTATTGACTCAATTACTTCATCCACTATAAGTGTTACAGCATTAGCTGCTCTTGTAATCTCGCCTGTTGTGTAAGAAAGTACTTTACCAGAAAAATTAAATTTATTTACAGTTTTATTATCAGTAACTGCAACAACTTCAGCAGGTGCATTATCAACAATAGGTAAATTTGTAGTATTAACAAAAGCTTTGATAGATTGAGTTGCTTTAGTGTTTGATTTGATATTTAATTCATTTTTTATAGTTTCAATATCACTTAAAATACTTGCTTGATTGCCAGATGACTTTTCTAATTCATTTGTTACTAATTTTAGAAATCGTTCCTTTTGAGAAGGATTAAACTTCTCATTTTCTAGTAGTTGTTTTATAAAAACAAATTTATCCATACCGTTAATGTAATTTTTGATATTCTTCAATCGCATTCTCAACTCCTTGATTTTCCCAAATTTTAAGAATTTTTTCAATGCAAGTATTCTTGTTACTTAAACGATCATATCTCACTTTAAGTTTAACATAGGTAGAGTCATTTTTACCTTTAACCATTTTTAAATATTGTAATTTTCCAATAAGCACATTTTCAAACACAGGTATCCCATTTTTAGTATGACCCTTATCAAAATTATAATCCTGGTTGAACTTTTGCTCTGCTTTTACATAACCATATTTTTTCCACAAATACAACCAATTTCTCAGTTGTTTGATATACCTCGAGTTTACATTAACTTTATTGTTAACAATAAGTCCTGTAACCTCCTGTCTGTAACCTTTTTGTTGTAATCGGGTTTTAGAAGGATTTATTTCTAATTTTTGATCTTTAATGATGCGATGAAGTTCCTCTAAAAAATCTTCTTTGTTAAAAACATTAGTTTGAGAAGAAAACGAAATATCATCAGCATATCTAGAATAGGTAATGCCAAATCGTTTCGCTAATCCATTTAATCGTTTATCAAGTTTTACACATAAAATATTTGTAATAGTTGGTGATGTTGGTGCGCCCTGAGGTAAAACAGTTTTTATTTCTTCATCAATTTCAAAAGGATGTGTGCAAATACTTGCTAATAAAAAAGCAAGCTCCTCTTTTTCTTTACCAAGATTAAACGGCTTTATCATAAATCCGTATTTAACCCATGACCTGTCAAACGAATGAAAAAAGTCTTTAAGGTCAATATTGTATACATAGTTTTTACCAACATGTTGTTTGGCATTATCAACAATCGATTTGCCTGGCACAAACCCTGTAGCTTTGAAGTGTGGTTCTGAAACACAATTTAGTATAATGTTGAGGGGTCTCAAAATATGTTTTAAGCCGTTTACTGGCGCATGGATATTGCGCTCTCCGCCACTTTTCTTTTTTATCGAAAATGATGTGTATCTTTTTTTACTGAGTTTTGGGTTGGCATAGTAATTAAATCCCTTCTCAGTTATTAATTTATACTCTTCACCATATAATAAAAAATTCACATGATTAATTAAATCAATAACATCCTGTTTGCAATTGATATTTGCAAATCTAGTTTTTATCTCTTTTGTATGTAGGCTTTCTAATTTCATAATTATAAATTCTGTGAAAACCTAAACCTTATTCTTTATGTATGAATACTTAAAAGCAAATTTTAAAATATATCTTAAATAAAACTTTTAATAATAAAAAATCGTTATTTGTAATAAATAAATTCTTAATTTTCAAAGAACTAGTTTAATTACAATCTAACATTCGTCCCAATCTAAGACTGGGATAATATGCCGATCATTGCTTAAACAAATATGTTTAAGCCAGCATACACTTTCAATAGTGTTGGTTTAGGTTTCAAAGAACTGTGCAAATATAATTTGCAGATATGCAATCTAATTGCACACTTATATTATTTGTCTAAATTTATTTTGTTGTATCATCTTTAATTAGATTGATACAATAATTTACACAAGCAAACATATAAGTAGCTTGCATAAATATGTTTTTCTTATAATTTCCTAAATGTTTTTCAAATTTTAGATATGAATATGTCATATTATTGCTGCCAAACTTGATTTCAAAACCCAAATGAGGCACCCTATGTGCTATAATACCATCATATCCTTTCTCAAATCTATTTTTAACTTTTTTTTCCAATTCTGGATCTACCTCAAAATGAAAACTAGATTTATGATTAATATGAGCTTCATGAAAATGAAATTGAATTCTGCCAGAATCTATTTTAAAATATTGCGTATTAATTCGGTCTTGTTTAAAATTTGATTTTTCTTAAATTTCAATTTCTGGATAATGAAGTTTCATTAACTCTGTAAAAATTTCTATCCAATCTGACTCTTTAGTATTATCCATTATTCTGTTAATTTTTTAAACAACTTCGCAAATATCTGTATTAACTAGGCAATTTTATTGCACAACTAAATTAATTGTAAAATTGGTTCATTTTATTAGTTATTTCTTTCATAACATCCCTAACCTCGACAGGGCTTATAATTTCAACATCATCGCCAAATGATAATATTGCCTGATACATTTCATAATTAGGTAACAAGTTTAAAATAACAGTTCGCTCTTCAGGATCATTTCTATCCAGGCGTTGGCTCGCACCATGTATCGGTTTGGTTATTACATATGGAAGACGTTTTACAGAAAATCTTAATTTAACCTCTACCGTATCTTTATTAATAGGTCTTGACACACCAATCATTTCATCAAAATAATCTGCCCAATTAACTTCATTTGGGATAATATCCTCAATGGTTTCAGAAATATTAATAATCCTATCTAACGCTAAATTAGTAATACCCGAATAATTTTTGGACTCCTCCCAGCCAAATAAAAACCACCTATTATTATATTGCTTTAAATGATAGGGGTGAATTCTACGCAGATAAGCCTCAGCATCCTTAAAACCCTTGTATTCTATTATTACTATTTTTTTACGAATAAGCTGATTATAAATTTTACCAACCCAAGATTGACCTGAGTAATCTCTATTGCTCTGGTAGCTTATTAAACCATTATAATCTTCATGTACAAGATTAAAAGCTGATTTTATTCGAGGAAACAATTCGTCCAACCAGAAGAAATCTTGACGATTATTGTATCTTGATAAAATAGCTAAGGTTTCTCCTAATTGTTCTTGGTCTGTTTTAGATAATAACTGATTTCCAAGAGCTAAATCTGGATTTGAATATTTAAATACTGTTTTTTTACCCTCAAATAATTTAGGAATAAATACAGGAAACTCATCAAAATCTAAATTTGCACTATTTTCATTTTCAATAGTTTCTCTAACATACTTAATATCATTCTGAATAGTTTTTCTCGAAATACTAATTTCCAATCTGGAAGCTATAGTCTCTATTAACTTATCTAACGTAAATTGTCCTGTTCTACTAGAAAAACACTCATCCAAAATGGTGATACGCTTCTGAAAGTTTTTATTTTGTGGCATAAAATATTTTGTAACTTATGAGGGTTTAAGGGAGCAACCTATTTAATTAAATAAATCAAATATAGTAATTCTATGCAATTACATTGCACATCTAAATCATTTTTTTGTGTCAAATTATAAATAAACCCGTGAGAAAAATAAAAATATCATATTTTGAAAAAGATCAACATATTATAGTTAAAATCAAAAGTAATTCAAAGTACATTAAAAAAATTGAACAAATTATCAAAAAAGATAATTCTTATGAAAAGAATTATGAAAAAGTATGGATCCCTAATAACCATGTTAAAGGCTTAATAAAAAAAATGAATTACGAATCATTTAAAATGATAAATAGCTGTTTTACAAATGGACTAAAGGAGCAATTTGAAAAATCAACTTGCTTACAAGATTTAGAGTTAGTAGCCGTAAGAAGAAATAAATTAAAAACAAATGGTTAAATTAATATGCATAAAGATTGTTATGGATATTGTGTAGCAATTAATCTTACTAAAACATCTAGCTACTGATAGTGATGGGGAGTACCATAAAAAGGAAAGAGAACTAATGAATGATATAGAAAAATTAATTAAATGAAAATAAACCCATCAACTAAAGAAATATTTACTGATGCTGGAGCGTTTATAAAACGCTTACACTGCCCTATTAATGTAAAATGGAAAGCCATGAAAAAAATGGAAGTGGATAGGAGAATATGCTTTGAGTGCAACAAAACAATTCATGATACAGCTAGTCTCAATGATACAGACTTAGTAAGACTAATTAACAATGACCCTCAAGCTTGTTTGAGAGTGAACTTAAACCAAGAAAATATTAAAATAATTCATTAATGCTGTTTAAAAGACTCTTAGACATATTTAGAACTAAACCCAATTCACAAACAAAGAAGGGTGAGATAACTTGTACGGAATGCGGCTTAGTTTATGATAACACACTTGGATTTTTTAAAAGAGAAGCTAATGAGTGTCCTGATTGTCAGTATATAAAAATCCTCACAGATAAGTCTTTTGATGAGATGAGTGATGGTCTTAGAGTGATTATAACAATCCGTGGCGAGAGAGCTATTAAAGCAGCTAAAGACATGGGGTTAAAACTACTTGAATTAAAAGCAGAAGTGAGTGATGAGTTTAAGGTAAAATATAAAAAGCTACAACACAGAAAAACAGGAGAAATTATAACAATAGGAGACTTCAGAGCAGATGGTGGATCGGAATGGAAAACGTTAGTTAATTGGACTTCTAGGAACCCTTCAAAGTTTTTTAGTCCTTATGCTGCCTATGTAATACCTAAAGACTTAAAAAAAGGAGAGTGTGTGCTTATAAATGACGTAATAACGAACCATGTCTCAGGAAGGTGGAATCAAGGAGATGTTTATAGACTTTCAAAATCTGAGGCTACATGGACTGGGAGAGGCTTTGTTATTGATGTCAGCTCTTATGCTATTGGGGATATTATAGGATAAAAACAATAAAAAATTAATTACATAAATCAATCTAACCCTCGCGAATTAATATTAATATTCCCGAAATTATTTCAAAATGAAATATTTCATTTTAGGGAATAGTTTTTGATTAAATTTATAACAAATTAAAAATTCAAAAAGTGATACAATATCTTAAAAATCTCATTTCAAATAAAATTATTCGAATACCTATGGCAACACAAAAAAAGGAGAAAAAAAAGTATGTTATTTCAGAGAAAAATCCATGGCTCAATCCTAAAGATAATTTTGGTAAATTAGAAAAAGGTAAGGTTTAATAACAGATGCAAGCTAATATTCTATTGATATTATAGGACAAATACTACAAAAAATTAAATATAAAGATGAATTATAAACCACTGTTAGTAATATTAATATTCGGTCTGTTTTACACCAATGCTCAGCAAAAATCTGAGATAAGTTTTGAAGAAATTGAAAGCAAGTATTGCAGAAACTGTTATGGAAGTCTGGTAGTAAAAAAAGGTAGCTTTTCAGACACGATTTATGGGGGACAATGGGGAAATAGTGTGAATTATAAGCTTATCAAAATAAAAGATAAAGAATATTTAAATACCTATTATCGTTATGGATATCCTGGAGGACATGCTGTATTGAAATATAAAATTCATTCTATCGAAGAGCAGAACTTCCTGGAGCCTATTTTTGAAAAAAGTTTCGAACTGTATAGAGAAACACATAGAGATTACAATGATGTACCCACAAATTATATTTTTGACAGAACAATTAATATTAAAATAAAAAATGGAATAGAATTTGATGTTAATTTGGTTGTAAGCTACTGCCCAGAAGTTGAAGATGAACCTTGTGACCAACTGTTTGAAGAATCTTACATCGAATTTTATAAAATCAATTAACCAAATTATAAATTATGATATTAAATCCAATTAAACTCTTTTTAAGCGTATTATTAGTTGCTAATCTCGCAACAGCCCAACAACAATTTAATCCTGAAAAAGTCTCTGAGGCAGCTCTAAATCTCACTAAACAACAAGTTGTTTATGACGGAAGTTATTACAGTATCCCCTACCCAAACGGGGATGTCCCAGAAGGTATTGGCGTATGTACAGATGTAGTTATCAGAACTTACAGAGCGAATGGGATAGACTTACAAAAGGAAGTTCATGAAGACATGACTGAACACTTTGAATTATACCCAAAAATTTGGGGACTCACAAAGCCAGATTCAAATATAGACCATCGAAGAGTTCCAAATCTAATGACTTATTTTGAACGAAATGACGCCAAATTATCTATTACAAACAAAGGAGCAGACTACAAGCCTGGGGATATAGTAGCTTGGGACCTAGGTGGAGGCACTACACACATTGGAATGGTAGTGGATAGGCTATCTGATGATAAAAAACGTTATAAGATTGTTCATAATATTGGAGGTGGACAAGTACTTGAAGATTGTCTATTTGATTTTAATATCATAGGACACTACAGATTAATTATGCTAAATAATTAATATGCGTTTCCTCTTAAACCTTATATTATTTACTTTTCTAGTTAGCTGTAAAAACCCTAAGATTAAAACTAAAACTCATGATAAAGTCACTAAAGATTATGTTTCAATACCAAGCTCCTCCATTAAAGATAATTTTTCATATTACAAAAAAGAATTTAAACAGATTTTAGAATTACATCCAGAAATTAGTCTATATCCTCCACTACACCCTGACCTAGCTTACAATAAAAACTATGTAGGCTTTGAAGATGAAACTGGAAAGGATGAATACTTCACTATCTACGCATATTTATTAAAAGAAAAAAACAAGGGGAAAAACTCTAAAAGATTAAGAAAAAAATTGATAGATGCCTTTTTAAAAGTAAATTATGTTCATGCATTATATAAAAGAGGTGGCTCAGGTTTCTCACATCAAAAACCAAGAATTGCAGCTTATGCAGAGTTTAATATTTACAACTATATCAATAGAGATACAAATTTAAATAAATCAAAAAAATTCTATAAGAGAAAAGCAAAATATATCGAGACCTTCATAAACAATATGGAAAAAGGAATTTTGAAACTCGTCAATATGCCAGAATATGCAAAAAAAAGAATGCTTAAGGAAATTAGAACAGAAATATCGCAATTAGAAAAACTTATACACAGTGATTTTCTTTTAGAGTCAGTCAAAGACTTTGAACAAAAATATTACAATTATGACAACACTGATTTACTTTGGTAATTAGAAGGGAGCTTCATCATTATCCGCTTCATCAAAAAAATCACTCATTTCTGAACTGACGAAATTATTATCTGATTCTTCTTTTTCGGTTTCTCTAGCAGGAAAAAACAGTTGCCATCTTCCTTCGAATGTTAAATATTTTCCAATTGTAAAACAAAGTCTAATTGAATTAAAAAGAAGTATTGGCCAGAGAAGTACAAAACTCAAAAACAGAATAAGATATCTTTTTCCAGAATGTTTAAAACCTGAAAAAATAAAGTGAAGAAGCAAATAAATAAGACCGATTGAAAAATAAATAATCAAATTTGAAATAATTAAAATTAAAAAAATAATATACAAAATTTTAATAAAATAATTCCAAATCCTCTCCAAAATAGTTCGATTTCACTCCCTTTGGCTCCACGATGAGGTGACCTGGCACAACCAGGGATGAACACAAAAAAATCTGCCAAGCTTGCTTGAGCAGATTTTTAGTTTTAAGACCTCTGGACTGCAAGGACAGTGCCAGGGCATTTCTTAA
>Ga0115547_1000686_pt1 | contig 21578 bp, 18 predicted proteins | sample COGITO_mtgs_1004_3_FD_87185 | JGI IMG/M metagenome (GOLD analysis project Ga0115547, IMG submission 87185) | Pelagic marine microbial communities from North Sea - COGITO_mtgs_100420 | ecosystem: Environmental > Aquatic > Marine > Epipelagic | place: Germany:Helgoland, sampling site Kabeltonne...
AAAGAGGTTGAAAAATTACGCGATGATAACGAATATTTCAAAAATGCTGTAGATACATCCATACAGCAGAGCAATGACGCGTCGCACAAAAGACGCACGCGCCGGTCGTCTAGTGGCAAGCGTGTTAACGGTGCTCTGGCCGATGTAGTCAAACGTACTAGTGATGAAATTCGTCGTTTAGAAAAAAAAATAGAAGACTATCTTAAGAATATTGCCGAACTGGAGGAGCAGATTAAATCAATCAATAACAAACGAACTGCTATACACACCACGCTGTCACGAAGTTCTGCCGCTCAAACACTACAAAAATACGACATTGGATTTGCTAATACTTATCAATACCATAATAACAACAGACACTATACGGATCAAATCAAGATAATTGAACACGAAATCGAGGGCATTCGACGTCGGATAGAGGTTACAGATTATAACAAAAAAGTGTTAATAAAATATGCGAAAGAACAGAATACATATCAAGCCGACATCAACAATGAAAACTTATCATACCAGCATGAAGTGGTGAAAAGTCTTAAATTCGGTGAAGTGGCATGGACCGACGAGTTCATCGATAACAAGAATAAATTAATAAAAATAAAAAATTTTGAAAAAAATATTGATAAAATTGACCTAGACACAACGTCCGTTCGTGTGAAAGCATCAGATGATGTAGTATTCATTAAAAAAGACAAGTCATCAACGAATGGATATCGCTTAATACTGTTGAAGCAGTTACGTGAAGATTCAACTGTTTCTAACTCAAATTTTATATACGTTGCGGTTGTAAGATATCAAGAGCCCGTCGGTACATTTACCCGAATCAATAGGAAGACAGATTACAAATATTATATAAATACGCTTCGCTCGACAAATGGAAACACCGACACGCAGTACGTTTCAAGTACGAACATACACCCACAACGAGACGCTGAATACCAAGGGCTGTTATATGAAGACCTAAAACGTGCCACACTGCGACACCGGAAGGGTTTTGGTCACGATCTGGACGGCATAATACTGAACACGGCTCCTTCGGTGACTCATATGTTTGAATTTTATGGTATGACACTCGGTCTGATTAAACAATTGGAAAAGACAGGGAATGCAAACGTTATACTCAAACCATATATGACACTCACGGACAGGTCCGTAAGCAGTAGTAGTCGCAGTAGTAGTCGCAGTAGTAGTCGCAGTAGTAGTTGCAGAAAACGAAGACGAAGCAGAAACCAAAACAGAAACCGAAACAGCAACCGAAGCAACATCGTCAAACATCAATCCAACAACTCTGATGAAGAAGAAAAAAATGAGGATTGACCCGCCACCGGACCATATGACTCGCCAGAGGACCATAACACAACAATACAAAACATATTAAAAGGATACAAAATATGAAAAATCTTCACAGAATTGAAAAAAACACCCATCCAAGAATAGTCTTCACAACGCAACCCAAATATTCCATCGTCCAATATAGGCAGCAGCAGCAGGGGGGGGGGGCAGCATACGTGTGAGAATGATAAAGCACACCCACTGTAAGTCAGCAACGAACGGGTTCGGAGTACACCACCACTGCACATAGGTTAACATTATGGTATGTGTTTCCAAATCACACCAACCACCACATTTTTACAATCTGGCGTGTGCATACTTTTGGTATTTGAAACATACACTCCGCCAACATCATAAATAACAAAATCGAAAACAAAATCGATAACAAAATTGACAGTGTAACCGAGTCTCAATCCGTCGGTTGCCTGCCATTTTTTAGAACGTGCGTGTATATTTAAGAAGTTATTATATACACATCAGGAAACGGAACATTGTTCAAAAACATATACATCGAATGAACGGACTGAGTGAAATCAATTTAGACAAATCTTCGGATGCCGCGAGCAACGGGTTGAAAACAGTGAATATAATAAGCAGCAAGTCGGGAAGTGCCTCACCGACCAGAAGCGGGTCGACCACCACACTGAACAAGATTGATATCACGCGCGACACGACTGCCAGGGTGGGTGGCACACCACCTGACAGAGTCGTTCCGATGGACGATTTGTCGTTGCTGGTTGATCCCACGAAAACCAAATCAGACCCGTTCTCGCTGTCTGCTCTTGCGTCACACCCAGCAAACGCACCATCGTTGCCGTCCAGCACTGCGGCACAGCAACCGTTGTTTTCGGTGACGAAATCAAATCCGACAACGACCTCCGCAAAACCGTTCTTTTTGAACGAGACGACCGATTTATCAGACATCTTACGCAAGAAGGACAACACCGACTTCAACTTTAAACCGTCTATTAACGTGTCGACCAACGCCACGTTGCCACTTTCGAAACCGTACGGTACATCGACCCCGACCCCGACCCCGACCTCGACCCCGACACCTGCCACGCAAGCACCTGCCAAACCGAATTTAATGTCTTCCTTGTTTGGTGGTGCCAAACCCGAGACCGTCGCACCACCGTCGACCCCGACGCGTGTCGTCCATCCGGTCGTTGTCCCAAAAACCGAATCGGAAATACTGAAGGACAAGCAAGATTTGCTATTCAAACTCAATCGTCTCGCAAAGATGGGTATGCCCATCTCACAAAAGTACACCATGTCTTCCAAACTGGAAGACATCAAATCCGAGTTTATGAATCTGAAAGCACAACGCGAGTTGCAGAACAGTGTGAAGTTCCAGCGCAAGATGATGATGGCAGTTGTGACCGGCGTCGAATTCATCAATACTAAATTTGATCCGTTTGATGTTAAACTAGATGGGTGGTCCGAGAGTGTACACGAAAACGTGAACGATTACGATGAAATTTTTGAAGAGTTGCATGACAAGTATCAAGAGAAGGCCAAGATGGCACCGGAAACCAAACTGTTCTTTTCGATTGCCGGCAGCGCTTTTATGTTCCATTTGACGCAGTCGCTGTTCCGAACGTCACCGGCGATTGGCGACGTGCTGCAACAGAATCCGGAACTGATGAAACAGTTTGCACAGGCGGCAGTCAATGGGCAGCATACACAACCACCACCGGCACATCAGCGACCCGCACCATCGATGCCAATGGGTGGCGGTGGCGGTGGGTTAGGTGGATTGGGCAATTTGTTTGGTGGTTTGATGGGAGGACTGGGTGGGATGGGTGGAGGAAACCCAAGCGGGAGCGAATCGGGGAGTTCGTATGGCGAATCGCAGATGGAACGGCAACCGATGCGTGGTCCCCAAAATGTGGACAATATCCTTTCGCAGCTGTCGTCCAATATTCCATCCGGGCAACCACGCACCGCAAGTGTTACCAAAGCGAACGAAATTGACATTCAGCAGCTGGCACCCAGAATGAACAGCATTGATACCGCATCGTCGGGATATCGTAAAAGGTTATCAGATGGTATTAAACTGGATTTATAAAAAAATCCAATTTGTATATTGGATTCACATATACACAAAATAATGCACACATACAACGACAGTACGCACATCAGGTGCGTTGTGTTTGACAGGGCCGCAGCGAGAGGGTGTGTCTGATATCTATATTATATATCTATACACTATACAATCGTACTCTCAGTTCGTGTGTAGTCTTTGTCAGAAGGTCAGCAGAACGTTGCGAATCCACTGTTCTCTGTCGTATGTGGCGTGGTCTTCCTCAGCGAAAGAGACAAGCATCGTGTGAACGAACTCTCTGTGCGAAGCGTAGAGCATTTGCATCCGTTCGTCGTCGAAACTGACCCAGTCGACATCTGCTGCGTCGTCGCGTGCTTCCAGCACCAGCATCTTTCCCAGTTTGTCGTGTGCGTGGAAATGTGCCACCCACGTTTCCATCCAGGCATTGTCGGTGTTGCGAGGGTCGTCCACGTATCCTTTGTAGATGAACCGTCCGTTGCTGAAGAGCGTGTCACGTTGTTCTTTGGTGAGAACGCCCGCTTCTTCGCCGAACTCGCGCTCGAGTGTGGCAGATACCTTCTCGTTCGGGTCCACCATCCCCCCCGGGATGGCCCATTCGCCGGTGTCCTGGCGCTTGATCAGCACCATTTGGAGTCGGTGTGCGGAGTCCCAGCGAGTCACGATAGGGTCGGCAGCGTGGTTTGGACCCCACTTACCGAGCAGTCCGCGGTCAGTCATCCCTGTCCGCCCGGCAGGATTGCGCGGTTTGCCAGTGCCGTCGTAGATCGCCGGCAGATAGGAAGTGTTTGCGTACGCAAAATCGGCGTGGTCGAAAGAGGGATCGGCCCATCCTGTCGGGTTCTTTGTACGGTCGTTGATCATCACGAATCGGTGCGTGAATTCAACTGGTGCGTACGCTTTCCATTCCGTATCCCACGACACGTGCCCATCTGGAACAGACACGCGCTCCGGATAAGCGGGGTGTTTGGCACGTGCGTGACGGTGACAAGACACAGAAGGTGGTAGGGTGACGAGACAGTAACAACAGACTGCCACAAGAAAGAGTGCCCCGTAGAAGAGCGTCGGACTCGCGTAGCTGCTCAGAATCCTCAATCCGAAAAAGATGGCAGTTATTATGATAAAGAGAGTGGGTACCATTTCGTGTCTGTCTATCGGTTCGTTCGTTCGTTCGCGTGGATGCGGATTGTGTATTCTGACCGAATCAGATGTGTATATATATGTTGGTGTCGAATGAATCATTATAATCATTTTTTTTAATTATCATAAGGAGGTGTCTGTACCGATTAGATTGATTGCAACCGAAGTAAATCGCTGTATCTGCCGATATGCTTTTGGTTTATAAATATGTTCGGGACAGTCGTCTGTTTTGTTAGAATGCGTAGCGCTTCTTGCATTGTGTTGCCGTTTTCGATGCGATCGAGTTCGATACATTTAATATTCTTATCTGAGTAGTGCTTTTGGATCAGTGCTTTTGCTTGGGTACAGTGTGGGCAATATGTTTTTGAAAATATAACCACCGTATTGGTTCGTATCCATTCGCGAATCGTGTCACGGTGTTCATCTGCGATCCGACTCGTCTTTTTGATAGTTCGGTCGGGCGATTTACGTAATGAAGATTTCCGTGTGTGTTGTTGCTTATGCTTTGCGTTATTAATACTCGTTTTATTTGCGACTTTCGGGATGAACGCTTCTTTCAGAACGTTGGTGCTATATTGTACCTTTTCGTGCATAATCAGATATGCCGCAATGATTTCGGCCACGTTGTTTCGTCGGTCACCGTAACTGTTTAAAAAATGATACGCCAACACATTGTGCGAACCATTAATCGCAATGAGTTTTTTTAGAAACGGTGCGCGCGTGTATTTTTGGGGGTGCACCAAGGCATCCTTGAACAGGGTGTGCACCTTGGTATTGCGAGTTTGGATCGCTCCGAACGACACCGTGTTCAACGCTGAGCGTGTTTGCGAACGAAACAGTTTCAACTTGTCCAATACTACATACGATACAGCATGCCCGTCCAGTTGCAACGCCTGAATATCTTGATCGAGTCGTTCCAATTCCCTGGAGATTTTCTTCATTTTGTCTAACTTCGAAGCAGATATGCCGTCTTGAAACACTGCGCTAACCAGTTGTGCACTGCGCCACGAACTAAGGCACTTGTTTGTGCTGAACCAGATTGTGCGGGGCGCGCTCCACGGCGCTGTCGTATGAGATAGTGCCGGTGTGGTCGCGGTCGCGAACGTAAGTATACCCGCGATGCTGTGTAGTGTGGATTCGTCGGTTATGAGATCTGTTTTATCAATTATGCGTTTAAATCCTAAGTAGGCGGCAACCACTGACCCAATTGCAAGGAGGGCGACCCCCCCGTGATACACGGACGTGATCTTCTGCATCGAATCCTCCATCCATCTGAACACCTTTTTGAAAAAAGCGCCATATGCACCATGTTCCATACGATACGATTGCATCAAATCTTTCAACATAAGGTTAATGCGGAAGGCGCTGATCAACTGTCCGGTGGTCACATCCAAGAACAGCGATGCGTCGCACGCACACCCGGTGACCAGCATCAAGGCTTGGCGAAGCCTCGCATTATGGTTGCTACGCAATTCGCTGCTTGCGGCTTGTTTGCGTGTTTGATTCATTCCGCTGACGAGTACTTTGTTATGATGTGCCGCTTCGCTGAATTGCGAGAGCAACCACTGAGCAGACGGGTCTGGAGGCGCGACTTTGCGGGACGTCGACATTCGGTTATTACCTATTATTAATACTTTTTTTACGAAGATGCCTACGATACATTCTTTACATCTTTAACACTTTTTAAAAAGAGGAATCAAAATAAAAATGATTTGACAAACCCGAATCGGCACTGTATTCACAACTGGTTCGCTTTGCTATCAGCATACTATATGAATCACTCCCCGACTGACTCGCATCATCATAATACTCGTGGCAATGCGATCGTGACGAAAGGATGTGCAACTTCTGCAATGGGCACACCCCCAAAAACTCCCTCCAACAAAACTGTATCGAAAAAAACAGCATCGAAACCGGACACCCGTCCGAAAAACACACGGAAATCAAACTCGAAATCGAAATCTCGTCCGAAAAAAAAACACACTCTTCCAACAGAGAGAACGAATCATACAACACCGTTCTGGATAGACTGGTTGCAACGATTCTTCATACTCTTTAGCGTTTTCTGGTTGAAACAGAATATTCATCTTGCCTACCATCCAGTCTGCATTTTGATTAGCGGGTTGATACTGATGCTGTTGCGGTGTTTTGCCAAACCGACCAACTGAGTACTCACACACACGAATCAGATTAGGCAGTCCATCTATTTTTTATTTCATTTATCGGTGGGTTGGTTCTGTTTTACCCACTGTTCAATCTGTGCTTCGGACTCCAGGAACACGGTTGGTCGGACAGGTGTGTACATCTTGAAGAATATGGTCATACTTGTTTTGATCAGACTGCTGTCTGTCAAGAATATCGTGTACAGCACACACTGTTTCGTTTGTGCGGCATGCTCCCTGAACAACTTCGACCAGTCGACCACCCGATATATGGGCAACACACACATATCGTGCATATTGCAAATGATCGCGAACCGTTTCCCTTTCTGAAGATGGGCATCGTAATAACTCAACAGATATTTCTTGGTTTCTGCCCACTCTTCGTCGGTGGGTGTCTTGTGTTTCACCGTAATCCGTAACCGTTCGTTTTCATACTGAAACAACACAAAGGCATTCTCTTGCGTAATCATATGAGGATTTGTGTACACGGATGGTATTCACACACACAGATTTTGTTTCATCCGATGCAGACGAGTTTTGTGTATGTATGTATGTGTGTGTGCGAGTTTGTTGTGTATTATGTGTGTGCGAGTTTGTTGTGTATTATGTGTGTATCCGTTTCATTCGTCAGTCTGCACATCGGTCTCGTGTTGTTAGTTGGAGGCACAGTCACCACCTATCTCCATCCCACGACGACCGGTGTCCGGTTCGATCGTGCTTTGCAACCAAGGAGATACTTTCATTTGGGGGTTCGGTGGTTCGGACCGCAACTGGAGATTGGCATTGCGCAGCGTTTGCCCGACAGTATTAATGCCAATGTGATGCCCGGCCGTGAGCAAATTATCATCACCCAGATTACCTTGGCCACAGGGGTTGACTTGTGCCCACGTAGAGTTCGCATCACTCGGAAGCAATTCTTGTGGGGTGAGTTGGTCTTTGGGGAAGCAGTCTTTGGGAACAGACGCATTCGTGTTGCTAACATCGTTCCCCATAAGTGGTTGGGGTTGTTCGTTCTCGCCAAGTGGGGCGGATGCCACTGGTGCAACCTGGGCAACTTGTTCAGAAACATTCTGATGGTAGTCTGCCTCGTTTCCGGGTCGGTTGGGTTCGCTACTGTAATCGGTGTACGCTTCCTCGGAAGCAACCTTACCAGAAGGAGAGCACGTGCAAAAATACAACAGCGCCAGCGCAACGACCGCAACGACCAACAGTACAATAAGAGTTGTAGAATCAGATTTGGCCATTATATGTGTTTTTTTGTGTATACACTTATTTTAGTTATTTATATAGAAAATTTGTACGAGGCATATGATTGCCGAATCCTGCATATATTGCCTGCGTCTAATAAAAAAATGAATTTTACACATTTTGATTAACACGGCTGATGGAAAATATAACAAACCACGCACCACTCGCAAAAGTGTATGTTGCAAATGATTTAAATTTTCAAGATTACGGGGACACCATGTTGGAGTATATTTGCAAATATCGCATACCCCTCCGTTCAAAATACCCCAAACTCGTGATCGACTTGTTTACACCGTCTTGCCCGAAAACGTCTTACCTGCGACACAAGATTGCACCACATATGGGAGACGACGAGCTCATTCGCCAACTAATACATAGCGTTCACATCCGGGCATCCGAAAGTGGATCACAACACCCCATTTCATTTGTAGATGAACGCTTATGGTCTATTTTGCACAACACCTTCCAAATACGTGCGAATCAACCACTACGGGAGAAACACGAAACCCAACCACTACGGGAGAAACACGAAACCCAACCACTACGGGAGAAACACGAAACCCAACAACTACGGGAGAAACACGAAACCCAACAACTACGGGAGAAACACGAAAACAGTGTTTTGGAATTGGTAAATACGCAACAGCAACAGAACACATACTTTAATTACAACGATACTCACTTGAATATTCAACAATCACGACGAACCCGAAAACATCAGAGACCGACAGAGGCAACCGTTATGAAATATCATCGCCAGTTGTACATTTAAACAATTTGTATAATGTGTCCAACGTCCGAAGAAGGGCACACGTTCCGAGCGATGCTTATCATATCAAATGGCACGTGTAGTTGGATGACATACGTGTACACGCAAAAACAAAACCCCGACTGACCATCGTATTTGCTGTATCGGTTGTGATCATCAGGTTATTTCATCATATTATAATCGTACGCTACATATAAAAGGAGATGCTAACACCGTCCAGAATGATGCGCTCACCGCGCAATCGTGTGCATGATATGATACGTTCCATCCGGAGTGAACGACAAACGAGGAACGTGTCCGAACCGTTTTCGGATGCACGTCGTTCCGAACCGACGCCTGCGCGTTTTATTCAGAATGGAGGTGGGAGGGACAGTGTGAATGCGAAGAATACTGACACTGAATACCCCCTAGAGAAACACACTGATTCGTTCAACATATTCGTGATGGTTGTCCTCGTGGTGTTGTTCACGATTGTCTGCGTGTGTGCTGGGCAGTGGGTAGACAACGAACTGAACCAGTATCAGAAACGACACGCATCGACATCGTCGCCGGTTGCGTTGATTGCCATCCAAATGTTATTCAACGTTGCTATGCTGTGCGTACCCTATTGTGTGGCATGCACCTTCTACCCAGACAGTTTGGTGTGCCACTATTACCTGGTGGTGGCTGCTTTCTGGGTGGTGTCGCTGCACGCACAAACCCACTTGAAGGAACGGTTTCAAGCACTCTTCCCACCGGCAGATGCCGGACGCAGCAAAGAAGTGTCCAAACAGATATCCGATAATGCCATCATTGAAAGTCTAGTTCAAGATGCGATGACTACGCAGAAGAAGCAGAACGCGCACCCGCCACCGACGAACGTCGTGTACCCGCCTTACCACGCACCCGAACGCAACATCCAGTTGTCTACCCGCCAGGAGGCACACCACGGTCCGCAAGACATGCTGCGGGATCAAGGGCAAGGGGTGTACCAACCGATGTCAAATGAGCATTTTGAAACGCCTGTCCGATTCAACAGCCAAGATTTGCTACCAACCTCTCCAGTCTCCCACACACGTGCCACGAATATTGCCGACTTATTTTAGTGCCCACGTAGAATTATATTATAATTGTATAAACTGTGTTCTGATTTCATCTTGAAACAAATATATTTCCTCTATTTTTTTCAGAATATATTCTTCTTGTTCGGCTGTGTGCTGCATCGTTTTATAATCGATGTTAGTGAGTTGTGCTAAAAACTGTCCCACTTTCAGATCGACGGTAGCGTCGTACAGTATCGCATCCGTTTGTGAGAGATAGCGATACTCTACTATTTTGTGCTGGTATTTCTGGTGCAATACTGTGTAGTACGTGTCGATACAATCGGTGACCGTCTGCTTTGCGTCTTGAAAGACGTCTGCGACGTCGTCTTTTGCTTTTGCGTGCATACACCTCGTTTATAGTATCCATAAAGACATTAAAAACGCCGTCCCCACCCCATTCCCACCCCCAATCGATATATCATTCCCCCCTTCTACGAATTAGTATCGAATCGAATTCATAGAATCACAATTTGATTACGCATCCGGGTGCGAGTCGGGTTTTGCACGGTTCTCTTTTTGGTCTTTTCCAATGTCAACTTCGTCAACTGACGCTCCAACTCTTTGACAGACATCTTTTTAGATCTGTTCTCTTCTCGTTTTTTCATATAATGCAACCGAATCCGACGCAGTTCTTTTTTTGTTCGAAATCGGTTTTCCAGATCAGAGTGAAGTCTTTTTTTCAACACATCGCGCGTGTGCTTGATACGCGTGGTATAGTGTGCATCCAGCACGGTGTGTAACGCCTTGCCATATTCTTTTGCGTGTGTGTGTTTTTTCAGTTCGGTGTCTATTGTATGTTTGACTTTTTCATACACGGTCGTTACGATTGCATTACTATGAACACTCGAATACAATTTTAACTGGTGTTGTTTCACAAATGCAGACTGTGAGCGAAATGCGAATCTCTCGCCACCCAATTGGGTGTGCACCAATTCTTGGCAGAACGCAGTGAGTGCCACACCAGCGGGCAACACACACGTGTACACGTCGCACGCGTACGGGTGGTACATCTGCGCAGTGCACCCAATATGACTGTTTATCCGATTACTCGATACATACACCAATATGTATTTTATAAAACCATCTCGGACTTCCAGTTGATCCAACACCCGCCGATGTGTTGTTGTGCGCGACGTCTCTTTCATTTGTTCGATAAACACTTTAGCATCCTCGTGTAACGATTGTATTTTAGATTGCTTGAGCGGTAACACGAACAGATGGTGCACACTTCGTGGGAGCAGCTGTGCTCTGTGAATATACTGCGACTCACATAGCGTGTGAACCGGACGCCAGTAGTACAGTATATTCTCTTTCACAACTTGTGGCAAGTCGGTCGCAACTGACTGAATCTTACAAAACGAGAATGTATCCGAGTTGTTCAAGGCCGCTCTTTCGTCGGGACGAAAGGTTTGTATTGGCAACGCAATGTTTTGTAATTGGAATGACACGACATTCGCATACACTTCTGTAAGGTGGGTTTTGTTGTATTTCGCAATTTCTGTATACGTAATGTTGGTGTGAACCCACATACTCTTCCAGTCATTGAAGCACCGTTCCCACCCGCTAACCTGATCGTGTATGTCATAAAGCGTACCCCGAATCACACCCGAATCTATTTTATCAGCAACGTAATCGATTTTGTGGATACGCTGACTCCACGACGTTTGTTTCGATATAATACGTAGGGCACAGCAATCGATGAGAGTCTTTGATAATGTTGTGGATGTCGTCTTTCCAGACGGGAGCGGAACAATTATAATCGTATACACTCGCTGGGTGACAGAGTCATATTGTTGAGCAATTGTCCATTTTCCGTATTGGTCAGATACTTCGGAGTAGTTTGAGAACGGAACATAATCTGTGTATTTTGATAAATAACGCGCAAATGGATACGCTACTAAAGAAGCACCCGCACCAACACCAACACCGACTGCCGCCATCGCCCGCATCGTGGACAATGGTTTCATCGTGTTGGATGATGGTCGGTGATGTCTTCGGTGCGACGAAGCCGTGTTTGCATTTGCAAACACGCGCAGCATCGAGGACACGGCAGACATCGCACCCATCGCGACACCTGTACCCGCCAGCATTTTGAGCATCGGGGACGAGGGGACGTACGTGAGGTACGCCCGTTTCCCGAACAACCCATCCATTGTGTTGTTGCACGTGTACACCAGAGGCGCTCCTTTAAAATGTATCGCATTTGTAACATAATCGGTTTCGGTGTGGGTGGTGTGACTGGCTAAGATCTCATTCAGCGAACAGTGAATCCGGCAGTGGACTCTGGTGGTTGTCAATACATTCAGGCTGGGCAGTAACGATGCGCTGAGATGCATTTGTTTGAGCAACGCTTCATCTATGAACACTTTTGACATTCGTACTTATTAATAGTTAGAGTTATAATTAAATGGTCACTAATTATTTGTGATAACAGTTGCCAATAATCTAACCATACATACACGACATACGTTATTTGTGGTACACCATGTTTTATACATCAATACTATCGTACCCAACCCACGTAAACACAATACACATTCTACACTTTCGGTCGGAACAGAGACTATATATAGTTGAATACATTTACAAACGATAACTACCAAGACCACTACCCAAGTATACCCCCCCCCCCCAACAATACAAAAACAATCATCGTCGTGCACAAGACCTCCTACTCAACGTTTGGGGAGGTGTCGTGTCCGAAGGTTTGCTCGATAAAGAGGATGCTGCCCGTGCGAGGGAGGATTCTATGGTGCGTCAATTTAGACTACCCATCCCCGGAAGGATGACATTTGACTCTGACGCTGACTCTGACTCTGACGCTTACTTATCAAATCGGATGTGTGAATTCGTCGCTCAACAAGGGCGCGCGTTCGAGGCTCTGAACGAACTGTATGCACACCACGATCTCCACTGTACCGACTGCGAATGTACATGTGGGTTATTCACACACCAGGCAACGTAACAAAGGCGGACCGTGTACCTGGGTTCTTTCCATATTAGTTTTGTGTATAACACCGTACTCAACTTTCCAAAACAGAGAGTGCCTCTTTGAGGGTTGGTTCACGAAAGCAAATTTCTTCAATTTCGGCAGGACTCCATTTTTTATGGAATCGGGGGTCGTCCGTTTTGATTCCATCCAGAAGGTGGAATTCACTCTGGTGTGTATCGTATACCGAGCAAACAATCCTCTTTAGCGAAGCGGTTGTGGCTTTATCCAATTTGAGTTTTATATCAATTCGACCCGGACGAGTGAGTGCTTTGTGAAGATGGTCAATTCGGTTTGCTGTTAAAAAGGTAATAATTCCATTCTGTTCCAACAGTCCGTCCATCACATTTAAAATATCTCCTAGGGACAGAGGTGGTTTTTTTTCTGACGACTGCCTAAACTGTTCCATTTTTGAAGGTTTTGAATGCGTGCTTGCCTGAACTGCGAGCAGCGAACGAGTTAAGTCTTCACTCGTCAGTGCGTAATCGGTGTCCATTTTGGTGGATGTCTGTTTAGTATCGGTTTCATCTTTGCAATCTTTTACGATATCTCCCATTTTATCAAATTCTTCAAACACATAAATACAATCTTGTGGTCGTACCGTTTTTAATCCGACTTGTATCCCGTGAAAAATTTCCATTAACATTTGACGATTTTTCACACGTGGAAGGGGAATCTCTTTGATGTGCCTGCGAGTTGCATTCGCAACCGCTTTGATGAGACTGGTCTTGCCGCACCCAGGTGGTCCATACAAGAGAATTGTAATTTTATATGGCATCCCTCGTTGAATATACCAATCGGGTCTTTGAATAAAGTGGTTGATGCGGTGTTCAACCGTTTTCGCGTGTTCTGAAATAACGTGCTTGTATTTTTTGGTAGATACCCAATCATATTTTTCGTAGCACAAATGCCCGTCGTCGTCATCGTCTTGCTTGTCAAACAAATAATAGAACAATTTGTTTTCATCTCGTTTAATCCGTCTTTCTTGAAACGGTTTTCGGATACGATTTTCAACAAAGGAATCTAATTCCTGCGTTGTCAATGAATTGGATGAAAGCGTAATAATATGTTCCGTATATTCGTTTCGTCCGTGAATCAGTTCGTCGTCATCTTTCGATTTGTTCCCCGATTGGTTGGTTTCATGTCTAACGTATATGTCATATTCTTGATGTTTGATAGCATCGGATTGTCCCAGGATGAGAATACTTTTATTAAATGCTCGCTTCGTATCATTCTCTGTGTCTTGTAATGAACCGATCATGGTTGTCATTGTCCGTGGTAATTGTATTTCGGAAAGCGTGTTGACATTTGTGAACTCTTTGTTTTTTATCCCAGCAACAACCCAGTCTTTCAGTGCAACAAAGGTTTCGCTAAAATGCTCATTATACCGATTTGTATACACACGTCCTTGATACCGAATTGCATATTTTTCTTGAAAGAATTGTTTCAGCATTCGTTTGCCTTTTGCGACGAACATATCTTTACAAAGTAATATATACATCACGATTGAAGCGAGCAACATACTCATTGCGGTGTCCACAAGAATGTTACCGGTTCGCATATGCATCATTAAATTGGTTGACATTAAGTACATTTGTGGCGTTACCGAATCCATTCGTTGAAAGGAACTATTTGGAATAACACCCTCACACTGTTTATTGGTCGTGTTTATGACATCGGTCGGGGTTGCATTTTCATTTGTTATTATTTGGTAATAATAACAAATGAATTACGAATTGTAAATTGTTTTTACATCAGATATATAATACAAATACATATAAAAATACAAATCTACCACATTTGGTATACGTTGACGTTGTATACTATGATCACGCCTACTAAACCTCGTCCGAAAAGACCACCCACCCCAAGATACCCACCGAAGCGTCCGACGCAATCTAACCCACAAACAGAGACCATACACTCGGGTGCAGTTTCGCCGGTGGAATCACCTGATTACGTGGTTGCGACGGTCGAACGTCCGTGTTTGGTATTGCCTACAGAGAAATACGTTCGTATAGCGTTTTGTGGCAAGTTGTGCAGTGGCAAAACGACGCTTGCACAACACATACAAACCCTGTGTAAAACACACCATCAGATTGACGTCCAACGTGTTGCTTTTGGGGATGGTGTCAAATCGGTTGCGAAGGAATACTTCCAGATGCAAGAGAAAGACAAAGACCGTGTGTTACTCACCCAGATTGGCACGGCAATGCGTGCAATCGATAATGACGTGTGGGTACATTATGTTCGGAACCACATTACCCAGTCAAGTCAGCAACACTGGGTCGTCGATGACGTGCGGTACGAGAACGAATACGATATGCTAAAAGAGTTGGGATTCCGTGTGATTCGTCTGGATATATCTAGAGACGAACAACTCCAACGCATTCAAGCACTGTATCCAGATACGAGTGACGCACATTCCCAAGCAAACACGCATTCATCCGAGCAGGATATGGTACATCGGGAGCATTTCTATTTTGACGAAGTTCTTTCGACCACCGACACTCACCAGCGTATCCAACACTGGTTAGAAAGACATTATAAAAATGTGTGTGATTGAGTGGGTCAGCATTTGTTACCCAGTAGCGTATGGTAAATCAAGAAGAATGTTAAATAAAAGATGGGGAAAAAGAAAGCGACGGTCACGGCAAGTGCTTGGGATGCCCCGATTCCACAGTTGTAGGACAAATACAGTGCCCACGCCCAAAGCACCAGCGGCAGCAGAATAAACACGATGACCCACACAAAGATCACAAATGCGCCGGCAAATCCGCGCTGCGCTTGCAAGAAGGCAGCCGCTTTCGTAAGATGACCACGGGGTGCGATGCCCGTGTCAGACGCAAATGTTTCGGGTGTTATGAGTTGGGTTACAGCAGTCGCAAATTCCATTCTTATGTATGTTTGAGAGTGTTCTAGAATCTAGTACAATCACGCAACCATTTTTATTTCATCCAATCACGCTCACATTATTCTGGTAAAAAACTGAAAAATGTATGCATCCCAAAAAATAAATATTCATATATAATAACGTACTGCTTTTTGATTCCGGTTGATATGAAAAACACTCTCAAACGAAATTCTGCCCGCACTCGTAACAGACGATCCAAGCAACCAGCCACACCGACACAAAGGGGTGGGTGGCATCGGCAGAACCACCCGACCTCGACCCCCACCTCGCTGAAAGCCGCGACGGCAACTCGCTGGTTTCGCAACACATTCTTACCGTTCCTCACAAACGAATGTGTGCACAGTGCGCACCAACCCGACGAGATTATTCACCACATGCAAACGTTTTGGAACGCGCATACTCGTGCGCACAACCTAACTCCCACCGATGCCAAACGGTTGCTACGAGAATACGCTAGTTGCAACAATGACAACACCGAATACAAAGTATACCGGTACAACACGCCGTCGCGCTGGTCTGCGCCTCGCAGCGAAGCACCGCTCGTCGGTGGCGGAGCGCAGACCGGTCAGTCGATGGGGTGTGCGCTGAGCACAAATTACACACCGCACAACTACGATGCCTACGATAAGTGGCGTGGCAACGCGGGCGGTTCGATCCCGACGGGTGCGACCATTCCCCAGAATCCCTTTCAGCGCATTTCCAACTGGTTCAGTGGCCACACCACCGTGTTCAACCCGGGCACACAGAACCCGACGGTGCAAAATCAAGTCCACTACATGAGTCGCGCGCCCGCCCAACCCATCAAAATTGGGTCGTTGCAAAATCCAGCAAATGTGAATATGTACGAAGGGATGCCGACAAACAGAGGCATCGTTATGCCGGGTGTCATCCGAAGCAACAAAATGGTCCAGGTGTTTCCAGACACGAAAGGGTTCACACCACCGCACCACCACCAATACAAATCCACACCGATGGCCCGCGCAGGCAAGCGTCGACGGGCATACACGCGTAGCAGGCGTGCGCGTCGGTAGACGGTGGTCGGGCGTTCAAAAGCCTCGTTTTTGCGACTCTGATGGTTCACATTGCTTTATGATTCGTGCATTTAATTGTGTCTGTTCTGCTGGTATATGGATGGTTTGCATATACCGCTTACGGTTCGTTTTGGAATTAAAAGCAGACGTAGAGTACTCGATGATTAAATTGTGAATCGGTGCGTTGGGTCTAGACCGCGGGGGGAAATGGAGACGTATCGTGGTATTGAACCCGTGGTTGGTGAACTTTGCGGGCACGTTCTGCACCCCGTGCCACTGACGAGCGTCTTGTGGCAGGCGGAATTGGATAACGGGTGGGGTATCTGTTATCAACTTTTGGAATGTATACATATCTGGTAACAAATTGCACAGTAAGTTATGCAACGCATGGCGTAAAATACTAACCTGCAGTCCGCGGTGTGTGGTCAGTATATGGCACACTGAACCGATTGTCAGAGTGATGATGACTTGCACACACGTTTGCCACCGCGTGAAAAACAGTTGCTCATTTTTCCCAGAGTGGTTCGCAACATGAACCAATGCAAACCACAAGGACAAGAACAAGGTTGATGCCCATTGTGCGAGTTGATTCGAATAGGCAACGTCGTGGTCACTCATCATATCTTCAAACGTGGACGACGCTCGCTGTCGTAGTGGTTGGTGTGTGTGGTTCGAATTCGCATTCTTCTGATTCTTCTTGCGTGTGGACACATGGGGTATCGATGTGCGAATTGCGTTTTGGGTAGGAGGTGGGTACACATTGAGTATCTTGTCGACAGTTTGTTTCATTCTCCCGCGAAAAATACATTCTTCTAAAATCGGTGCGAGGACAACTTGACCACACAACTCCATATTGACGGATATACCCGTGAGTGCCCGCATCGCAGGAGCATACAGAAGTTCCACAAAGTTGTAGATATGTGCTATGGGTTTTAGTTGAAAGTTGAGAAATGGCATAATGGAACGAGTCCAACTTATCAGCGACACACTGCCCAACACACTCTCGATAATGGGGAGTGCCGTATACAACACAATCGGCATCAACCCGGAAAGAATATAATAATCTCGTATGGATTGAATGACTAACTGTTTCATATAAAGTATGCCCGAACGTCCCGCAGACGAACCACCGTTTGCGTACGAGCACGTGAGCGTCCCCATTGTGCACGGCGATGTGCAGTGGTTCTTGCTTAATAGCATACAAATCGATGTGATACGTGTCTGTATGACCTTCTTTTGAAATACAGTTAACCCAAACGGTCGGTATACACCCAACACCGAATCAATAATATACTTTTTATTATCCAGATTACCTTCGAGGACGTGGGCATCTTGCACCTTCACAATTCGTTGATTCTCATGCACGACGGTCACCGGATATCCCAGATGCGAATCGATCGTGAAGCGCGTTTTGTGGAGCAGTTTAGTGATCGGAATAAAATGATGAAGCAGCACCGATTTGAGCAAAGAGGTCTGCTTCGAAATGGACTGGAAATATGTTTTGTAAAACGGTCGGTTCATACACGCATCGCTGGGAGCAAACACATAGTATGATTTCGTCCCTCGTGCAGACAGATTCAACCGGTCGCATAGCGCATCAAATATAGAGGTGGAGGTTGCGGAAGCAGGGGTGCGTATGATCCGAGAGACCGCAGTTGGGTGACTCGCACGGGCGGTACCGGCGAATGCCTGCTGTTTGTGCATGGTGTCCGATACCTGCAAAATACGGTCTGCGATTCGTATGGCCGCCTTCAAGAACCGGTTTTCAGAAGCGGGGACACTTTTCACCAACGACCAACTGTATTTAGTGTGAATATCAGTGAGAATCTGCAAAATATAATCGGGTGATACATCATGGAATTGTTGTACGGTAAGAACATTCTCGTGCGAATGCTTGTGTTGCTTGATAACATCATAGATTTTGCGCAACTCGTCTAAATAGTGTCCCTTATCTTCGTCGGACATACAGTCGGATGCAAACCCGAAGGTTTTTTTAAACGTACACAGATACGATTTGTGAGACGTTCGACGGAATCGTTTGGTTTTCATATGGTATTATATTAAAGTGTATATAATTAGTCAGAATCTCTATGTTTAATCGTATGTGTTCCGTTTGAGAAAATTTGCTGCGTGTGTGCATTCGCATAATAATACGACCAATCGGGCAGTTGCGATGTGTTTTTAGATGCTACCTCAAACCAGTGTTCCCATTTTGCGTAATCGGGGGTATCGTCGTACTTTAATTGTTTGACATACGTGTAATACCCACGCAGAACATCGGGAAAATCCTCGACACCGAGCTGCTCCTTGTGTTCAAGCGCCCGCTTGTTGCGCTCTGCGCGATCGCCGGGATTGGTGGGACTCTGTTTCCATTTGAGTGTGCCATCGTAAAAGTACAGCAACACGTAGCACAGCGCTTCCATGTCATCGCGGCGGCTCTGCCGGACGCCTCGGTGGTTGTGCACGCTCGCGTACCGGATTGTCCCAATGAGTGACAATCCGGTTTTGAGTGGATTGTGCCGCCCGTCTTTGTCGATGTATTGCGAAGACAATCCAAAATCAAATATGTACAGCTGCAGTCGGTCCGCACCAGCGTACCCCAACGCAAAATTATCCGGTTTGATATCGCGGTGCACAATCCCCAGCGCGTGCACCTCCCGCAGGAGTCGCAGCGCGTGCAGTGCCACCCAGCACACGGTCTCGGGTGTCCATGCCTTGTTGGAGCTGTCGAACAGCTGGTCCAGACTGGTCCCGAGACGCTCCATCACGATGGATTCGTGGACGTGTGCGTCGCACTGCCCGCTCCAGATCAGCCGTGGAATGTGCAAGTCGGGTACGAGCCCTTGTTTCTTGTATTTCCACAAGTAGTTGTAAATCTTGACCTCGCGTTGGAGCAGAAACGCATCGTCGTGCAATTTGACGGCAACTAATTCGTCTCGCGACAGCAGGTGGTGTTTGCCTACGTACACACTCCCGTAACTTCCTGAACCGAGCAGCTGATGATTGGTTTTGTCAACGGTGAAGATGCCGTTGTGTAGCGTGAGTGTCTCAGTCTTGGGTGACACAGCAGGTACACCTCGTTGTGCCGATTGCAACGTGCGCAACGTGCGACTGTGCTTCTCTCGGGCATCTGATAATGCGTGTTGTTCCGGGTGTGAACAACAACCTTCCGGTTCTTTTTCTTTTTCCATTTCAATTTTATACAATTGTCAGGTTTTGTCGTTAAATAAGATAATATGCCTGCCTCACATATAAAAAAATGGATACACCCATAGACCGTAATGTCAAATACTTCTCCCCGATACGTAACCGAATCATCAAGCAGTACGGCAAGCACGACGAGCAACAGCAACAGAAACAGCGACGAAGACAGCGACGAAGACAGCGACGAAGACAGCGACGAAGACAGCGACGAAGACAGTCAAGGAAACTGCCAGGTGAGGCACAACCATCACAACAACAACCGCCACCCACAAGAGCACCTCTACACTGAGTCACTCGGGCGCATGCTTCCCGTGCCGCAGAGTGTGCTACACGTCGATAACAACTTCGTGCGATCCTACAATATTGTCATACACAGTCGTAACCGAAACGTATTACAAGAGTCTCTGTTTTCATTCGCAGTGTCATTCGGTGCGATTTCAAATGTGTGTGTGCCGGAAGAAGACGTGTATGCGGGGCAGAGTGGGGTTGCCACGTGTACCGACGATGTGAGTAGTGCGAGTGCGATTGCCAGCGATGAGACTGATCTGCTGTGCCCGGTTCTGTCGCCTGTGTCCAGGTGTGTGATCGAGCGGACATTCAACAATGTGCAGCAGGTCTCCGTGTCCAACGTGTTGGTGCCTAATGCGGCGTTCTTGCAAAGCGTTGCAAATACCACAACCTCCCCACCCACCAGTATCCCAGTGGATCTGCCCCACGAGTTGCATATCGAGATGCGACCAAACGGGAGTCGGCACCTGTATTCGACGGATGCGGTGGTGAATAAATGCAGTTTCATATGTGTGCCAACCGAGACGACAGGCGATACGCACCGCCAATACAAAACACTCAATGGTGGGTATGCATACGACACACCTGTAAATTATCTGAATCACATTGATTTCCGTGTGTATACGCTGCACGACAGATTGGTGTACAGTCCGTCTGATTCAAATCGAAAAGCGACACATTCACCAGATGTATTGCATATTACAAACATCAAGTACAAGCGCACTTCCAATCAATTTCACATTCAGCTTGCCGAAGCGGACCTGTCGCGTCTGCAAATTGGTGACATTGTTTCATTGGTCAATCTTACATTTGATAATACGGCATTTGGTGGTGGTGATTTGCCGGTCGAAAATGAAAACGATGCGGTGTTGCGCACACTGTTGTGCACGCTACACAACCAATCCTACAGTGTGGTGTACGCCGACGGAACCGGTACGACGCCTGTTGTGTATTTGAATCTCGACACCTTGCAATTGCCAGGTGCATCCTTTCCGGCAGCAGATGCCGAAATCGGATGCAATGTGACCGCATCGATTTTGTTGAACGAAAGTATGCAATTCACAATGGTGATGCAGTTGGACTGTTTGGAAAAACGACTGAAACAGACGTTCGGATGAAGTCCGACGACACACACACACGGGTGGGTGTCAAGCGAGTATTTGCTCAATTAAATTAACCAAAACCAAAACCAAAACACAAAAAACGGGTGCAACCAACCGGTACGCATCATGCTTCCAACAACCGAACACGCCATACACGCCATACACGCCATACATATAGTGTAGGTGTGTTTCATCGGGGAAGACACACCAGTACATTAAAACCAAACCAACCTTCTTATACAATTCGCCGTCTTGCA
>Ga0115547_1000701_pt1 | contig 21293 bp, 20 predicted proteins | sample COGITO_mtgs_1004_3_FD_87185 | JGI IMG/M metagenome (GOLD analysis project Ga0115547, IMG submission 87185) | Pelagic marine microbial communities from North Sea - COGITO_mtgs_100420 | ecosystem: Environmental > Aquatic > Marine > Epipelagic | place: Germany:Helgoland, sampling site Kabeltonne...
GTTGGTGGGGTCTACGGGGTTTGTAGATGATCCAAAGGCCTTGGTGCTGCCGCTGTACTTTGCATCAAAAGTAACACAGCTGGCCTAGGCTGAGATGCTTGGACGTGATAAAGGCTCTTATCGCTCGCTAGTTAATATGAACTGAATATGTGCGGGCATGTTATCGGATGTACATTATATGCTCTTCCCTGTCTCAATTAGTTGCCGCGTGCGATATTGTTGATCATCGATCAAGGGCGCTACAAAATTGATACTGGTTACTATTCCTTGGGATAAGACCCTGAATTATTAATTTCTCCAATGTAAATAGCCGCGAAATCCCCTGACTGTCGTATTTCGAAAAAATAATTTGATAATTCAAAAAAAGGAAAAATCATGAAGGCGCTGGTAACTGGTGCAAGCCGAGGAATAGGTCTTGCTATTTGTGAAGAACTTGCAAGCCAGGGTATAAGTGTTTTAGGCGTGTCCCGAAACGTTGATGAAACTACAAAGCAAAGATTTATAAATAAGGCTGGAGCTGCCTCAGAATTGATTGCACTTGATATTACCAATTCCAAAGCGGTTGATAATTTTTTTAATGAAAACTTTATAGATAAAGAGATGCCTAGCATTTTAGTTAATAATGCCGGTGTAGCTGTCGATGTAATGTTTCATAAAATGACGCTAGAACAGTGGAAAATAGTTATCGATACTAATTTATCATCATATTTCTCCATCACGCAGCCAATATATAAAGCCATGATGAAAGCTGGATATGGACGCATTGTAAATATTTCATCTATCAACGGTCAAAAGGGTCAGTTGGGCCAGACAAACTATTCTGCTTCAAAAGCAGGAGTACATGGCTTCACGATGGCCCTAGCGCGAGAGGGTGCTAAGCATAACATAACTGTAAACACAATTTCCCCAGGATATACGGCTACGGAGATGGTCGCTGCTATTCCACAGGATATCCAAAATGTAATTAGTAATGAAATACCTATGAAAAGATTTGCAGAAGTTGAAGAAATAGCGAGATGTGTAACATATCTGATAGGTGATGGTGGAAATTACATTACTGGAGAAAATATTTCAATAAATGGTGGGTTGTTAATTAAATAATATGATAAAAATTACAGTTGTTGGGGCAGGTTATGTTGGCTTATCTTTATCTATTCTTCTGGCGCAAAGGAATGAAGTTACAGCATTAGATATTGACCGCAACAAGGTGGATATGATAAATAACAAGAAAAGTCCGATCCGAGACAGTGGGATTGAGTCTTTTCTAGCGTCAGAATCGCTTAACCTAACCGCGACGACAGATAATTCGTCTGCTTATATTGGCGCTGATTTTGTCGTGGTTGCGACCCCAACTGATTACGATGTTGAAAAAAACCACTTTGATACAAAATCAGTAGAATCAGTGATTGCAGAGGTATCACGTTATAATAAGAATGCAACGATCATCATTAAGTCAACAGTTCCCGTTGGCTTCACCGAGCGCATTAATAAAAAGTTGGGTGTGAATAATATTATTTTTTCGCCAGAATTTTTGCGAGAGGGTAAAGCGCTATGGGATAACTTAAATCCTTCCCGGATTATTGTAGGTCAAAAGTCTGAGGAAGCGAGCGCGTTTGCTCAGTTGTTATTGGGGGGCGTAAAAAACTCATCGGCCGATATTGCAGTACTGTTTACAGATTCGGCAGAAGCTGAAGGGATAAAACTATTTTCGAACACCTATCTTGCTATGCGTGTTGCGTATTTTAATGAGCTAGATACCTTTTGTGAAAGCCATGAACTTAGCACAAGGCAGATTATTGAAGGGGTTGGGTTGGATCCACGTATTGGAATGCACTATAACAACCCTAGCTTTGGTTACGGTGGATATTGTTTGCCTAAGGATGCCAAGCAATTATTGGCAAATTATCAAGATGTCCCGAACAAAATCATAGCAGCCATTGTTGAAGCAAATGCTACACGCAAAGACTTTATTGCGGACTCTATTATTAAGAAAAATCCAAAGGTCGTAGGGGTGTATCGCCTTGCAATGAAGCAAGGTTCAGATAATTTTCGAGCAAGTGCGATCCAAGGCGTGATGAAGCGAGTTAAAGCCAAGGGTATAGAGGTCATAATTTACGAGCCAACTTTAGTCGATAAAACCTTTTTTAATTCGAGAGTCTTTACAGATCTAGATGCGTTTAAAGAGAAAGCTGACCTTATATTAAGTAATCGCATGGCTAGTGAACTTGATGATGTTTATTACAAAGTTTACACCCGTGATTTATTTGGGAATGATTAAATGAATGTTTTAATAACAGGGGCTGCAGGATTTATTGGATTTCACCTTACATTAGCAATGCTGTCAAAAGGTTGTAAGGTAGTGGGAGTTGATAATCTCAACGATTACTATGATCCAGAGCTTAAAAATCTGCGGTTAAAAAAAATACATGAGCATGAAAATCTAAAACATTTTAAATTCGTGAAGCTAGATATTTCTGATCGCGCGAAAACTGAACAGTTGTTTGCGAGTGAGAAATTTGATGTTGTTGTTAATTTAGCAGCACAAGCTGGAGTTCGTTATTCAATTAAAAATCCCAACGCCTATGTAGATTCAAATCTTGTTGGTTTCATGAATATTCTTGAAGGCTGTCGCCACAACTCTGTAAAGCATCTTGTATATGCCAGTTCATCTTCCGTTTATGGAATGAATACTAAACAGCCATTCAGTACTGAAGACAGAGTGGATTATCCAATTTCGTTATATGCGGCAACGAAAAAGTCAAATGAGTTGATGGCACACGCCTATAGTCATTTGTATCGTCTCCCTACAACCGGACTAAGGTTTTTTACCGTTTACGGTCCTTATGGGCGGCCAGACATGGCCTATTATAAATTCACCCAGAAAATACTGAATGAAGATCCGATAGATGTCTATAACCATGGTGTGATGAAACGAGACTTCACTTATATTGATGATATTACGGAGGGGATCGTAAGGGTGATAGGGCTAGCTCCAGTAGATCAAAATATTAGCGAGACGACCTCGTCAGCCCCATATAAAATTTATAATATTGGAAACAATAACCCTGTTACGTTAAGAGAATTTATATCTGCGATTGAGACGGCTTGCAATAAAAAAGCGAAAGAAAATTTGCTACCTATGCAAGACGGAGATGTACCGACAACTTATGCCGATATAGATGAATTGATAAATGATGTTAGCTTTAAGCCCGTGACAAATATAAATGATGGTATTAAGCAATTTGTTAAATGGTATAAAGAACTTCTATGAACATAAATGTATTAGTCGTAATACCTGCGCGTGGTGGCTCTAAGGGGATTCCAAGAAAGAATCTTCGGTCACTAGATGGCAAGCCGCTCATTCATTACGCCATAAAAAACGCGATTAATTCAAAATATGCACCAGATGTGTATGTTTCAAGTGAGGATGGCGAGATACTGTCGATTGCTGGAAAGTTAGGAGCGAAGACCTTACGCCGCGGTAATCATGATTCTGAAGATCTGACAACACTTGATCCTGTAATTTATAATGCTTTGCAAGACATAAGCCATATAGAAAACAAAAAATACGATATTGTTGTTACCCTCCAGCCGACTTCTCCATTGCTGAAAACAAACTCCATTGACAATGCAATAATGATGTTAATAGAAAATCCAAAATTAGATACTGTTATTTCTGCTGTAGACGATACCCACTTAAGTTGGAGTAAAAATGACGATAGCTATATGCCGAACTATAAAGAAAGACTTAATAGGCAATTACTCCCTAAAAATTTTAAAGAAACGGGTGGGTTTCTTATAACTAGAGCTCGTAATGTATTCATAAATAATAGGATAGGTCGTAAGGTTACTTTAGCTGTTGTGTCGGATGAAGAGTCTATTGATATAGACACCTTCGCGGATTGGGGTTTGTGTGAGTTTTACGTTAAACGAAAGCGGATAGTTTTTGTGGTCTCCGGCCATAATGATATCGGTCTAGGGCATGTCTACAACACATTGCTGCTGGCTAATGATTTCGTTGAACACGAAGTATTTTTCCTAGTCGATCATAAATCACAAATGGCGTTTGATAAGATTGAATTGAAAAATTACAAAGTATTTAAACAGTCAAGCGACGATATTAGCGAGGATATTATTGATCTTAATCCAGATATAGTTATCAATGATAAGCTCGACACACAAAAAAGTTATATTAAAAAATTAAAAGATAACGGCATTAGGGTTATCAATTTTGAAGACTTAGGGCCCGGTACTAAGATAGCTGATTTAACAATTAATGCAATATACCCTGAGAAAGAGGTAGTGCCAAATCACTATTTTGGCCACAAATATTTTATTTTAAGGGATGAATTTATACTGGCAGAGCGAGCTTTGATAAGACCGGAAGTAAAGACTATTTTGTTAAGTTTTGGTGGAGTGGACCCAAATAACTACACACAAAAAGTTCTGTTAGCTATATATGAAATCTGCCGAATTAAAAATATCACGATAAAAATCGTTACAGGCTTTGGCTATAGTAAATTTAAGTCGTTGGAGTCATATCCTGAAGTTGAAATTTATCATAGCGTAGAGAATATTTCAGACTATATGTTGCAAGCCGATTTGATTTTCACTTCGGCAGGCCGAACGGTGTATGAAGTTGCATCATTAGGTGTACCAGCAGTAGTGCTTGCTCAGAATGAACGAGAGCTGACTCATTTTTTTGCGAATTCTGAACATGGTTTTATCAACTTAGGCTTGGGTACGCTTGTTGAGAACGATAGGATAGTTCAGGTTTTTCACTGTCTACTAGAAAGCTTTGAAAAGCGTCAATATATGGCGAAACTGATGGCTAACTGTAACTTGAGTTTAGGTAGAAGTAGAGTGGTTTCGTTAATCAGAGAGGTTATTAACTCATGAAGATTTTAGATATATTTAATAATATTATTCCTTATGAAAGAGATATTGTCCGCCCTTATATGATTGCCGAAGCTGGCGTAAATCATGAAGGTTCAATGGATCTAGCAAAAAGGCTAGTAGATGAGGCTAGAGAGGGGGGAGCTGACGCGATCAAGTTTCAAACGTATAAAGCTAGCATGATCGCGTCAAAAGATTCACCAGCTTACTGGGATATAACAAAAGAACCTACCGCCTCTCAATTTGCATTGTTTTCTAAGCATGACAAATTTAGGGAGCAGGAAATGGTTGAGATTAAGCAGTATTGTGATCAAGTAGGAATTGAGTTTCTTTGCACGCCATTTGACATTGAGTCAGCGGCGTTTCTAAATGAATTAATGGATGTTTTTAAAATATCGTCGTCTGATATAACTAATAAACCGTTTATTGAATACATTTGCAAGTTTGGTAAGCCGATCATCCTTTCGACGGGAGCGAGTCATTTATATGAAATTCAAGAAGCCGTCTCTTGGATTGAATTACACGGAAATCCTCTTGCTCTTCTTCACTGTGTACTTAATTACCCAACACCCGATGAGAATGCTAATCTTGGTATGATCGGAGGGTTAAAGCGATCATTTCCAAATAATATAATTGGTTATTCAGATCACACACTACCAAAAGATATGAAAACTCTTGAAGTTGCAACTTTATTGGGCTGTGTGATTTTAGAAAAACATTTTACTCATGACAAAACCTTGCCCGGCAATGATCATTATCATGCAATGGATAAGCATGATCTGATAACATTCTATAGAAATCTAGACAACACTTTGAATTTACTAGGAACCTCAAAAGTCATCGCTTTGCAAGCTGAAATGGCAGCAATTAAACATGCGCGCAGAAGCTTGGTGTTAGCAAAATCAATTGGTGAGGGAGAGGTAGTTACAGAAGAACACTTGACATTTAAACGCCCCGCACACGGTATTAGCCCAAAATATATCGATCAGGTAATTGGGAAGGTGGCAGCAGTAGATTTAAAAGAAGACACAGTCTTAGTATGGAACCTATTAGTATGAAAAAAGATCGATACGTAATGTTCACGGGTGGCAAGAATAATTCGGGTGACCACCTGATTAAACATCGAGCATTTTCGTTATTATCTTGGTTGAAACCTGATGTAGAGTTGGTCGACTTTGACGGTTGGAAAGCTTTGTCTGATTCTCAGCTAGACATAATAAATAGCTCTAAAGCCTGTCTTCTAACCGGTGGGCCGGCATTGCACCAAAAAATGTACCCTTCAATTTACGCTCTTAGAAATGATTTGAGCGAAATCGAGGTGCCAATGGTTACCATGGGGATTGGCTGGCATAGTGCTAATGGTTCCTGGCAGGATACTCATAATTACCCGTTTACTGATAGTTCCTTGTTACTGCTGAACAAAATTAACGAGTCAGGATTTTATTCGAGTGTACGAGATTACCATACCCTAAATACCTTAAACTCTAATGGATTTAATAACTTTTTAATGACTGGATGCCCAGTTTTATACTCTAAAGACTCCATTGATAGTTCCTATACTATTAAAAAGCCATTTAAGAACATCGGATTCTCCCTAGGTGTATCACTAAAAACGTCAAAAGCTATGTTCAAGCAAATGCAGAATGTGCTTTTGTTAATTAAAGAAATGTTCCCGGATTCCAAAATAACGGTCGCCTTCCATCATTCACCTGGTACAGAGTATTTGAGTGCACATGGAGCAAATAGGGGCCTCCATCGAGCTTTGAACGCATATAAAAAATGGATGGATAACAATAATTTCGCTCATATAGATATTTCTGGTAGTTCAGGGAAGTTAATCGAATTCTATTCTGCGCAAGATTTTCATGTAGGCTATAGAGTGCACGCTCACATTTATATGAATAGTATAAACAAAGCTACAATTCTTCTAAATGAGGATGGTAGGGGTAAAGCACTTGAATCCGTAATTGGTGGTGTAACTTTGGACGCATATAGTACTGTAGATAATAGTATTTTTGCACGAGCACTGCATAAATTGTCCTTTGGCTATGAAAATTTTTCTGTGCCAAAACATTTTATGGAGGATCTAGCTTTTAAAATCAAGTATGAGACTGAGTCTGGTGTTAAATTCGCTCAACCCCGAAATGAAATAAATACGCACTTTGAAATCATGAGAAAGTTTATTGAACAGTTACCATAGTGAAATGGATAACGCTGCGAGATTATACGGCTCAAGAAAAATGGCTTTAACGCGAGTAAATCAAATTAAATATTTTTATCACAAAATATAACCAAATTATTGTGTACTTATGTGCCGGCTTATGAAAACTGTAAAAGAGTTACTTTGTTTTGAAAGCGAAAAAGATCTTTTTAGCATAAAATTTAGGGGTGCTCCGGTATGGATGTATCTTCGAGAGGGGTCTTGTGAAGATGCAGTCAAGGTGACGCCGCCGGGCGTAAAGGTGAGTTTCATCTCCTTGTGGCGATCTTTATTTATGACTATCAAGTTCACATTGTTGAGTAAGAAATCTGATGTTTTCATTATCAGCAATAGGAGAGAGCTGGTCCTTTTTAGAGATAATGTCAACCCAGCCGGATTCACGTTTATGTTTGATGAAAAAAATCAAAAAAACTCGAACATATTATTATTTTTAGTCGCTAGATTGATACTCAGGAAGTTATCTTATCTTTTTGTTTTTAAGGAATACCGGACAATCCAAAGTCGATTAGTTAGTACTGGCTTGAATAATCGATTTATTAGTGAGGGGGTTAGAAAAACGATAGGTGATTATTTTTTCATAAGAGCTTTAGACTTAATTTTCTCTGAGAGAACTATATATCATTCTGCTCCGGTGGTGCCGGGAAACTTACGGTTTATCAGAAATTTAAACGCTAATTACAATGAGATTCAGCATGGCGTGATACATTGTAGCCATCTTGGATATGTCGGTATACCAAAGGTTTTTACAAAACTACATGTCTATCATAAAAGTTACTTAAAGATTCTGAACAGCATGAGTTACGTTGGCTTAGTGCATGTGTCAAATTGGCTAAAAGAAGAAAAAGAAAAGGAACAATACAAAAAGGTAGTGTTTACTCAACCGATACCTGAATTCCAGCTCCTAGTAAGGAATATGTTGAAATCTGACGCTCAGCTATTGGTCCAGCCGCATCCACGAGATGATTTTGATTACGGTGTATTACCTTCACGAATTGTGTCAATTAATTCAATTTTCGAAGTAGAAAATCCAATTTTTTTTAGTTCTTCGTTAATTGAAAAATGCCTTATTAATGACAAATCCTTTTATTTGGTAACTCTAAACTTAGCTACTTTTGAATCCCACTTTGAAACCTACCGACAATACCATAATTTTGATAGATTGGCAGTATACTTATGATTGATTTTTCAGTGCTAATGTCGACATATCGGGGCGATGATCCAGCCCAACTGCTAGAGGCTTTGTTGAGTATTGATTGCCAATCTGTCAGGCCTACAGAATTAGTACTAATGGTCGACGGTTTGGTGACACCAGAAATTAATATTGTCATTGAAAATTTTTCCAATGAGACTTCGTTGAATCTAATTATAATTAGATGCAGTGAAAACAGAGGTTTGGCGCAGACTCTCCGGGAAGGTGTTTTGCACTGCACTTATGATCTTATTGCGAGAATGGACGCAGATGACATATCTGTCGTTGACAGGTTCGAAAAGCAGATCCTTGAATTCGAACAACAGCCAGGATTACAGATGGTAGGTGGCAGCATACTGGAATTTAGTGATTTACATTCAGAAACAAATCAAAGGCTGACTCCGGAGACTTACGAAGAGATTAAAAGAACACTTTTATTTCGGTCGCCATTTAACCACGTTACAGTTATGTTCAGAAAGGAAATGGTTCTCAGCGTAGGAAATTATAAAGATTTTAGGGGTATTGAAGATTTGGGGTTGTGGTTTGATGTTGTGAATCACACAAAATTGATTAAAAATATTACTGATGTCCTAGTGGAGGTGCGCGTTAACCCTGACTTCATCAATCGGCGTTCTGGTTATAAATATGCCAAGCAAGAGTTTAGGGTATACAAATATGCTTATGATGAAGGCTATATTTCGCTATCAGAATTTATATCCGTGATAGTGTTTAGAACTACCTTCCGTATGCTACCCAAATTATTTATCTCACGTTTATATAAGTTGAAAAGACGGTATGAATAATACACTAGTCGTCTACCGAGTCTTGCAGTTATTCGTTCCATTATGTATATATTTCCTGATAATGAGAACGCTTCCCCCATTACTATATGGAGAGCTATTGATTCCACTCTCACTAGCAAGTTTCTTAGGTAATGTTTTTAATCAGAATTTAGATAACTATTTTTCAGCTACATTGTTTGGGAAACGACTCAAAAGACGGCATACGCTTATTTTTTCAATAATCTTTGGATATAAAGCTGTGTCTTTCTTTTTACTATTTTTGATTTGGAGTATAGCAGCGTATATTAATTCAAGTTGGATATGGTTTTTCGCGATATATACGGCCATGTCGACCATTTTCATTCCTCATTTTTATATCGCGGTGCTAAACAGGTACGAGCTATTACTTACGGGGTTTATAGCGGAAAAATTATTAATAATCACATTTATCGTATTTTTTCTCGATACTCAAAACTACCACCTTTTAAACATGGTCTTTTGCTTTGGCGTCTTAACGAATATCGCCCTGACGCTTGCTTGCTTGAAGTTGTCGTTAGGGGTCCGGATTAATCCAAAGGATATGGATGCAAGTGTTTTAGTTAGAAAATACAAACGATACCTAAAAGATGCTAAATTTTTTATTGTCGGTAAGGCAACCCAAGTACATACTGATTTTTTTAAATTTTTGATTGGTGTTATCTTTGGGAATGCTGCTGTTGTTGTAGTCGATTTTTTGGAAAAAGTGGTTAACACTCAACGTGCAGTCTTTAGTGTTGTTAATAATCACTTTCAGTACGTGAAAATGAGTTATGAGTTTACGAAAAAAATGCTATGTTATCTTCTAGCGCTATCATCAATGTTGATCGCGCTCAATGTGGTTTTTCTCCCTATAATAGCCCCTATCCTAAACGCTGCGCTATCAGTTTCTTATTATCAGGCCATGGCATATAGTTTGATATTATTTGCAACCCCTGTGATAACTGTAGTCGGGCAAAATTACAGCTTACGAACACTTTCTAAAATATTCGTGGCAAAGAGCCAGATCCAAGCTAATTTGATAATTTTAGTAATTCTATCAAGTCTGTATTTTTTTGCGGCCTCGCAAGAGCTATACCTATTAGTCCCTTTCGTCGCTGAAAGTATTTTGGCCTTATTTATCTACCGGAATTTTTCGAGGTACGGATGAAGAGAATACTCATCAGTTATTGTGGTAAATATAACGAAGCCATTGGGCCTGTCAGAAGTATGAATGTAATTTTTGATCTACTTTGCGGTGAACACATATGCACTAAATCTGACAATTTAGTCTCGCCGAAGATTGCTGCGTCTAGTGCCGTCAAAAATCTCCGTGGAAATTTATTCATTGATACTCTAAAAAATCAAACGAGAAAGTATTTATCTCCTCTTATCGATGTTTTTTATGTATTAAAATTCAATCTTTCAATCGCGTTAAATATGTGGTCGCATGACGTGGTGATAATCACCAACCCTTTTGTGATTATTCCTATATGGATTTTTAATAAAAAGTTAATATATACGCGTCGTGCAAATATTGCCGATAGAGAATTAATTGCCAACTCGGCTACAAAAAGGGTATTCGAGCGTATCTTTTATCGTGTCCAAAAGTATGAGGTTGTTTTTCTTGTACCTCAGTCTGATGATTCATGTGTCATTCCAAATAGCTTCGACGTTGCTGCTATTAACCCACGAAATTATTCCAGTGTTAAGGATGTTTTCTTTGCAGGAACCTGGAGTATGAGAAAAGGTTCTCAACATATGGAGTACCTTTTAAAAAAAGGTGTAGTTGGAAAGATAACAGCATTTGGTGTCATTGCTCAGGTTATTCCAGAAGGCGTAGTGCATAAGGGAATCGTCGAATGTCCTTCGCGTTTTTATAGGCCTGGCGATATTTATTTGTCTTTCTCGGCTTTAGAGGGCCTTCAAAGATCTGTTATAGAAGCTTTGATCAGTGGCTGTTTTGTGATTTGTCTAGAAAGGCCGGACTCTATATTTTTGAACGATTCCCCCTTAGTTTTTGTGGTAGACAATATAGATAGTGTCGACTCTTGTTTTCAAATTATTAATTTGATATCAGCTGACCAGTACAGTCAGATGTATAGTGAAAATTATGATTTTTTGGTGAATAACTTCTCTCACGAAACGGTAAGGTCGAAATGGCTAGAACTTATTTAGCAGGATTACTTTTTTTCTTTGCTTCGATTGACAATTTTGGGGCTTTTTCGCAAGCTGCCATAGTGCTCCTTGGTGTACTTTGCGCGACCGTAAAGATTAAGAAAAACCTGCTGTACTTGTTCAGTTTGCCCTGTTCCATCTTGGTTTTCTCTGCATATTGTTTTGATAGCTACTTTGTAACCATTGGGTTTATTTTTATAAAGGTCTTAGCAGTAACGTTTTTCTTTTCCACTGGCATGCGATTTGTTTCAGAGGTTATAAAATTATCTTTATTTCTTCATATAGGGACTGGTGTTTTTACCTATATGATTCTTTTGTCCCCACTAGCTCCGATCTATACGGAGCTATTGCTTTTTGATGTCAGTGCATTAGACGCTGGTTTAGTCGGAGTGCGTCCGATAGGGTTTTATGACGAGCCTTCGACTTATGGGTTTTCACTGTTGGTCCATATTTTCATATTACTCATCGGGGAAAAGAATAGGGTGTCTGGCAAGTTAATGGCTTTTCCTATAATTACCTTTTCCACACCAGTGCAGCTATTAAGTGTTCTGATGCTGGCGTTAAGGAAGCAGGCTAGTGGGAGGTTATTGATTTTATTATTAGTCCTCCCTGCGTTACTAGGTGTAGTTTTGCTGCAATATTCCACACGGGAAGAAGTATTTAAATTTTCTCCGTTGGCACTTCGAACTGTGCATTTCATCGAATTCGCGAAGGATCCGCCGTACTTTTATGGTAGAGGTTTTTGCAGTGCATATGGCCAATATGAGCTTGAGCTAGCGAAAAGTGATTTGAGGAGTCTTTCAATGTCCAGTTTCAAAGATGCAGGACAAGCACTTTTTATGGCTGATAGGGTTGGTCTGTTATTATCGTTAATGTTCTATATCTTTATTATGCGAAAACTAGGAATTGTCAAGTCGTCGATTTTTATTGCGATATATTTCGTTCTTAAGATACCCTTTTATTCTTTTTTAATTCTAACATCCCTTGGAGCAATTTTGACATATGAGAAACGTGTTTAGGCGCCTCGTTTTAGGTTTCGATATTTTCGTGAACACGATATTTGGTTTTCTTGCCTTTTTTGGTAGTAAATTAAATCTCGACAGATTTATCATTTGCTTTCATTGTACCTCCTCTTCAGTTGATGGGTACGAATCTGTAAGCTCTGTAAAGCTGCTTAAGCTCTATCAGAAATTTCGTGAAGCTGGTTTTGTCGACAGCACCCTTGGTGAGGCATGTCAAGATAGGTCACGTAGTCCTAGTTTCTGTTTCACTTTCGATGACGGGTGTGGTGGCTGGGAGAAGTTTTCTCAAGGAAAGTTTTCTTTCTGTATCTCGACTGACAGTAGCACATGGTGTTGTGATTTCGATCCAAATAAAATTGTCCACACACAAATATATGACCATTTAAACCGTCACGATAGTGTGATTTACAAAGCTAAATTGCCAATAACCTCATATTCAACTGGGCTTTCCAAACATGAAAGCATTATTGTCCTTCCCTTTGGAGGCGGGAATTATTTTTTAAATTTTGGTTTTTTATCTAGAATAAAGGACGTCACCTTGGTTACTACTATGAACGAGAGCTTGTTGCGGGGTTTTGTGACATCTAAAAATATGCAGGGTGTCCTCATGGAAAATAATATTAAGCTTGTTGCCAGAACGTCTTATTACAAAGGCGATAATTTCTTTTCACTAATCGGGCGCTCCAGTGGCGGTAGTGACTTTTTGCAAAAATATATGCAGGGGAATGTATGATTAAATTAACTTCGGCTGAGAATTTTTTTTTGGATTATGCCTGTATCTATAAAAAGGCATTTAACTTTGAAAATTCTGAGTTAAGTTGTGTCAGGGATTATAAAAAAAGGAGCGAGGCGCAGTTTTATTGCTTGTTTGATGGTCTAGATCTAGTGGCCTTTTTCTCTTTGACACCTGTCGGGGACGATATATTTGAACTAGGAGATGTTGTTAAGGTTGATTTCAGATTTAGAAGAGAGGATTTTATTGATTTTTTAAGATCGGTCGTTGATCAGGTTGCGGCTTCCGGATCTTCTATTGTTGGGTTTCCGAATAGTAAGGCTATTAAATTGGAGCTTGGTGCAGGCTTTCAGATAATAAAATATTACGTTAAGCAGCCCTTGGTCTTTTTTGGGTCTCTACAGTTAATGTTACCGTTGTTTCTCACACCAAAAGGCTACTCATTTATGTGGCGGGGTTTTAGGATAAGAACATGTACCAATTCAATGATGAGGACTAGAAGACGGTTGGTAATGTCCAGTAATAGGCACCTTAGAACGAAAGTGGTCTTATTTGGCCTCAGCGTTGAGTATAGAGAATCTCAGGGAGTATCCAATTTCCCTTATATCTCTTATAAAGGTAAAAAATCGAGGTTGATTCGTTTTTGTGAGTCTGATAATTCGGCTTAATTAATAATTTATTGGTAATTATTAGTTGCTGTTAATTACTTTGTTTTAGAGGCCTGCTGTGAGTAAGTCTTTGGACTTGGGCATTATTCAATACCGAGGTTATCTGATAATATGGCCACTTACGTGTTAGTCGGTTTTTTCGTTTTTGTTGGCTTATGTTTCTTAGGAGAGTACGAGTATGATTCTTGTTACTGGAGGAGCCGGGTATATCGGCTCTCACACTTGTGTTGAGCTGGTTTCAGCAGGATATGATCTTATTGTCTTGGACAATCTGTCAAATGCTTCTGTAGATAGTTTACGTAAAGTTGAGATGATCACTAAATCGGAAATTAAATTTGTTCACGGTGACATTCGCGACTATTCTTTGGTTAATAAGCTGTTTAACGACCACCAAATTGACTCTGTTATTCACTTTGCAGGACTTAAGGCTGTTGGTGAATCGGTTGCTCAGCCAATTAGTTATTATGATAATAATGTATACGGTTGCTTACAGCTTCTACGGGTTATGCGTGAACACAATGTCAAGAATATAGTATTTTCTTCCTCGGCAACAGTGTACGGAGACCCGGTTGTATTACCATTGAATGAAGCTATGGCGACGTCTAACCCAACTAACCCTTATGGAATGTCCAAATTAATGATTGAAAATATTCTTCATGATATTGTTCGTTCTGATAATGAGTGGAATGTTGTAATTCTAAGATATTTTAATCCAGTGGGGGCCCATAAGTCTGGGTTTATTGGCGAGGACCCATCCGGAACTCCTAGTAACTTGATGCCATATATTACGCAAACCGCAATAGGCCAGCAGGAAAAATTATATATTTTTGGTGATGATTATGACACTTCTGACGGCACTGGCGTCAGGGACTATATACACGTTGTCGATTTAGCAGTTGGTCACATAAAAGCTTTGGCTAATATACATGGCTTGTCGGGTGTGTTGACGGTTAATCTGGGAACAGGGGTTGGGTACTCAGTACTTGAGTTGGTCAATGAATTTGAGAGGGTGACTGGTAATGCGATACCTTATGAAATAGTAGATAGGCGCCCTGGTGATGTGGCCTCATGTTATGCGGACGCAACTTATGCCAAGAAAATTCTAGGGTGGGAGTCTATGTATGGTTTGGCAGAAATGTGTGAGGATTCCTGGCGTTGGCAATTAAATAACCCCCACGGTTACAATTAGCTATAGCGCGTATTACAATCGCCAGTGCGGAATATTAAATATAGACCGCTAGTGTGCTGTACTCACGGTGGACTGAGAGCCAATGTGAGATTGATATGTAGTGAACCCCAGATCCATCAACCCTGTCAAAATATAAACTCGATGAACTACACTGTTGATGAGTAAGAGCTATTAGATTTCGCGCTGGAATCCAGGCTATAAATGAGGGGTTACCATACCGATGACAATAATGAAGGTGCAGGCTCAACTTTTAGCACACTCTAAATTCGAATTGCTCTTCTTGATAAATATAATCTATAAATTAAAATTACTTTTAAATTTAAACCCTAGCATGGGATGATCTAGCGATGAAAAAATACGAGAAATTATTATCAACTGAACCATTAATGAGAGTTCTTCCTGATTTAAAGACATCTAAGACTAGAGAATTGGTTGTTAAGTCTATTTTTTCCTATATCGAAAAGAATTATGGAAAAAAAACGGCTGAGCAGCTTAAGATTCTTGGACTAAAAAAGATACATAAAGTAGTTCCAATAAAAGATATACCGGCCTTAAGGAAATATATTGATAAAGAACTAAACGTAGAATTACTCCAATGGGCTATTTATATTTGCAAAAAGGAAATGGAGTTTGATGAAAAATTCTTCATTGATAAAAGTGTGTATCTTCGTATTAATTATCCTCATATAGATGCTCTTAAGGGACCAAGAACTAATGTGGATTATAATAAAGTCAATTTCAGTAATGTTATTGGCAAAACGTTGCGTAAAGACTTCTCAGGAGCGTTAAAGGGGCTTTACACAATAATTTTTACGAAAAATAAAAAAGCTTATAATCTCGCTAGATATAATAAAAATAACCCGCAGGCTACATGGGCCCATGGGCCACATATTGATACATGGTATGGACATTCATATGATGCGATTAACTTCTGGTGGAGTATTACAGGAGTCAATGAGGAAAACTCAATGGTTGTTTTCCCTGAGTCACATAAACTAAATTTTCCATTTAATCCAAAACATATGTATCTAGAAGATAATATAAAAACGCCAAAGCCGGAAAAAATAGAAATGGTGGATGGTGAGTTAATACTTTTTGATCCAGAACTGCTGCATAGTACTAGAATCAACACTTCGGATGATACACGTATAGTCCTTACAATCCGTGCCTGTCCTGTAGAACCTAGCTTTTCAGAATCTACTGAGCATGATCTCTACGATACTTGGTATCGTACCGAGGATGTTGAGAAGGGAGTGCTTAAAGAAATTAAAGTAGGAAAGCGAGTTCCAAAAAGAGCTGCTAAAGATTGGGATGGTGGAGAGCTAAGGAATATTGACATGGATGCAGACTTTTCTAGGCCAGCAAATCTTGGAGCTATTGCTCAGTATCCTCTTAATACGCTTACCCAGGTTAGCTTTAAAAGTAGAAAATTACTTGTTGCAAATATCGATGGTCAGTTTCATGTTACTCAGGCCAATTGTTCCCATGTGGGTGCTCCCTTGGCTGCAGGTTCCATCGTTGGGGGAAAAATTCAATGTCCAGCGCATGGTATTTTATTCTGTGCAAAAACAGGTGAGACTAAATGTTCGAAGATTGCCATTAAATCGTACGAAGTTAGTGTTCACGAAAATAGTGACTTAATTTTGAACTAAGTTATTTATTAGCATGCCTCTTTAGATCAGCCAGGACTGCCGTAATGAGCTCGCCATGTTTTGGTCCGGTGACGATGTCAAAACTAGAAGTTTAATGAAAATAACTGCTTAGAGTTTAATAATATGAAATATCGCGCCGAAATTGATGGCTTAAGAGCGCTTGCTGTAGCACCAGTTATCCTATTTCATGCGGGCTTGTCTATGTTTAGTGGTGGCTTCGTTGGAGTTGATGTTTTTTTTGTTATCAGCGGATATTTGATTACATATATCTTAATCCAAGATATGGAGAACCATCGGTTTAGTCTTCTAAGATTTTATGAAAGACGTGCACGAAGGATATTACCAGCACTTTTCTTTGTAATTTTTGTCTGCATCCCTTTTTCCTTGATGTGGATGTTGCCCAGTCAATTGAATGACTTTTCGCAAAGCATAGTTGCTGTCACTTTTTTTGCCTCAAACATACTGTTTTGGACCGAGAGCGGCTACTTTGACGCAGCTGCAGAAGAAAAGCCTTTATTACATACATGGAGCTTAGCTGTTGAAGAACAGTACTAGGTTTTATTTCCGGTCTTTCTCTTCCTAGCTTGGAGATATGGAAAGAATCGTGTGTTTTGGATGATTTTTGTAATGGCTTTATTAAGCTTTCTGCTTAGTGAATGGGGTTGGCGTAATAAACCAAATGCAAATTTTTACCTAGCGCCTACGAGAGCGTGGGAACTGCTTGCTGGTTCGATGGCTTCGTTTGTTGTGCACAAAAGAGGTGTTAAAAAGAGTGATTTGTTGTCACTTCTTGGTTTGGCTGCTATCGTTTTTTCTATCTTTACTTATGATGAAACTACACCGTTTCCAAGTTTTTATACCCTCGTGCCAGTATTGGGTGTTGTGCTATTAATCTTGTATGCTGATAAGGATACGTTCGCGGCGAAGATCTTAAGCACTAGAGCTTTTGTTGGACTAGGTCTAATTAGTTATTCGGCTTACTTATGGCATCAACCATTGTTTGCTTTTGCTCGAATCACGACAACATCCGATCCATCGGAATTGGTTATGATTGCACTATCTATTATTTCTATTCTTCTTGCATATGCAACGTGGAAATATGTAGAAGCACCATTTAGGAGTAAATCTACATTCTCTTTAAATTCTATATTCTCGTTTTCTGTTGTGGGGTTAAGCCTATTGATTTGCATAGCCTATCTACTTCCCAATATTGGTATGCAACGTTTTGATAGCTCACAGGTTGCGATAATCAGCGCTGGGGAATCTAATAAACAGTTAATGAAAAATAGTGCTTACGATAGGTATGGGTGCTTCTTCGACTATTCGCAAAATGCAAAGCAGCTCATAGAAAGAAAATGTGTAAGAGACTCAGACAAAAATCGACTAATTTTGTTTGGTGATAGTGAAGCAGCACATTTCTTTGAGGGAATGAAGTTGGTTTTTACCGGTTATGATGTGATGCAATTCACTGGAACCTCATGTAGGGCGATAGATTACAAAGGTAATAGTTCGAGATGTAGAGAATTCTATCATCTATTTATAACCAATATCCTTCCAAGTCTTACAAGCTCAGATACTGTTATAGTTTCATCTAATTGGCAGGATACATTCGATAAATTGGGAAAAGATGAGTTTCAGAGTTCTTTGAAGGATGTCTTAACAGAAATTGACCAAACTAAAGCGAAGACATATGTTTTTACAAACACGCCGGGATTCAATCAAAATCCATACGAAGTACTTGCTATAACACTGCGGGATAATTGGGCTGAGAATGTTTTTCTTGAAAGTCAGCTAATTTGGCAGTCGGACTTGATTGTCGAAAAGGTAGCGGATGATGTCGGAGTTGAATCCTTTAATGTTTCATCGTTGATTTGCAATGCTGATCAAAATTGCCTTTTTAAAGATTCCAACGACTATTTATATTTTGACACTGGTCATTTATCTTTTTACGGCAGCGGCTATGTAGCAAACCAATTTAATAAGTACTTTTTTAATGATATGAATGAATGAGTTAGTAGTTTGACAATCAGTATAAGTCAAACATTGACCTTCGTAAGGCGCTGCAAAAACTGAATTGATAAAGCTAACCCTCGACACAAAAAACTGACAGTAGAAGAACAGTGAGAGTTTAGTAAGTTAGAAGATATCGCTGTACGAAAGTAGAAGCAGAGAAAAGCGCAGCATAAATGTTGAAAAAAGAGTTCCAACTACCTTGAAAAACACCACCATTGGCGGATCTTTTCATAACCAAGGTGGTCGTTCATCTCATCATTAAATGTTGTATCAGCGGCAATCTTTTTGAGCATTTGGCTAAATTTATTTAAGTCTTCCGGTGTTTTAATACCTTTAGCCGCTTCTTTAGAGAAGGCTTCAATATCTTTTTATTGATGGTTTTCTGCCTACCCTTAACTCTTGGTTGGAGTACTACTTTATAAACAGTCACACAAAGTTAGTTACAGTCTCTAGTGTGGTGAAAACGTGTAAAATCGTCAGTTTAAAACTCGGTGATGACTGCTGTCGCTCCTTAGTAAAGCTCTACTTTTTGGTCCTCAAGGCACAAGTTTTGGTGCAAAAATTTCCTCTTATCTCTTCTTCTGACGAGTCATGATTTTTTATGGTCCCGTGGATTCGTTAGATATGATTAGATATACATGTAATTTCTTAAATATTTCATGGCAGTCGAATCCGTCTGCCACCCCCCTCTGAGCATTATCCTTTCAAGCGGTTCACCTTGTTCTAATAGATCTAGTGCTGCACCCACTCTAAATGAATGACCGCTCAGCGGTTGGTCAGTGGAATCCATATTTAGGTCTTTTTGCAGTGCCTTTAATATGGTGCTTATACTTGCTGGATGTAGGTGGTTTCCAATATGTCCATGCCTACTAATTGATCTTAGAATATAGCCTTCGTCGCTAAACATACGTCTCCAGATTCCTAATAAGTCGAACAGTTCTTGGCTGATGGGTAGTATCTTTCCAGTTCCAAATTGATCCGTTTTTGAGAAGTTGAGCCTGATGGTCGGTTTTTTGTTAGGTGCTTGGCAGATGTCCTCAAACTTAAAGGCGCAGAGCTCTGATCGGCGTCGCATTGTTTCGTAGCCGAGTCTTAATAGGACTTTATTCCTTAAACCCCTGACGCTGTTATCGCAGTTGCTAAGTAGCTGGTTGAGTAGCGGCTTGCTGAGTGGAGTAGCCTGCTGTTGTGCCCGTCCAATTTTGCGATGCATTCGTTTGATGGCGAGTATTACCTCTGGTTGGTTGGTGGGGTTGTAGTGTTTGGAGAGTTTTAGCACCGTGCCCAAGCTATTGATTCTTCTTCGGATGGTTGCACTTTTCCTGATGGTGGCAAGGTAGTCAACATACTGCGCCATGGCGTCGGCAGTTGCCGGTATGGAATCAATATTATTGTGTGAGCACCAATTCTGGTATTGAATAAAATCAGATCGGTAGGCCCTGATGGTGTTTTCAGCAAAGGCACCATCAAATTTGGCTAAGATATCATCAATCATGTTATTCTCCATAACAGGAAATTAAAGCGCTTTAAATGGAATATTATATTCCACAAATGGATAATAAATGATTTCTGCTGAACAAATCAAGGCTTCTCGTGCATTAATTGGCTGGAGTGCTGCTGAATTGGCAAAACGAAGCTCTGTTGGCGCTACAACGTTGAGGCGGTATGAGATGATTGGAGGGGTTCCAAGTGCTAATTTGTCGGTATTAATGAAGCTAAAATCTACGTTAGAAGCAGCCGGCATCGAATTCACCGGCGATCCGTTGGTTAATCCAGGTGTCACCCTGCGTATCAAGCGCGACGACTAAATTCTATCTGTTTTATCTTTTAGCTTATGCTTTATACTATTCACTTGAATATAGATGTGGATGTCGCTATGCCTGTTGAAGATAAATCCAAGTCTCTTTTACCCTTCCTATCAACCCCCAACCTTTTGCCCAATGAATCTAAGGCCGAGTTCCAATCTGGTTTGCAAAGTCTTTTGTCCGAATTAGACAATCCCTCACCCTTGGCGGTTGCGCTGGTCAGCCAACTTAATGAATGCCTCTGGTGGATTAGGCGGCACACTGTGGATAAGGAGCTATTGCTCCATGAGGCGATGGCGAGGCTTCTGTCTAAGGCGGGTAGCAACTGGATGGGTTCCGACAACAGCAAGCTGTCGGTGGCCCTTGAGCATTATTTGGACGGCAGTGCGGACGAGGATGAAGTGGCTTTGGTTGAACAGGCTCTCACCGAGGCCAATCTGACCCTATCGGATCTTCGTGCTAGGGCCTTTAAGGACGCTGCCAGGCACATCAAGATGGTGGATGATCTGATTCACCGTCAGCACCAAACGATGAGGCATCTTCAGCGGAGCATCGATTCCATAGACTATAAGTCACGCCTGATTAAGCGTATGGATCTTGAACTGGCAGCACTTGAGTCAAAGCAGTCTGCGAAGGGAGCGCTGACTCTTGACGATAAACCATCGTAGGAACCTTGCAAATCGCTGCAACGCACTTAAATCAACCGGCCCGAGATCAGCGTCAGGGAAGAGGGCCAGTAGTCAAAATTCTCGCAAGCATGGCTTGAATAGTGCCCCCGACTTTGAATCATCCCCAAAGTATCAGGCGCTTGTCGAGCTAATTGCGGAGGAGGGGTTCTCTGCCTTTGCCTGTGCCGATATTGCCGCGGGACTTCTTAATTATCGACGGGTGATGGATGCCTATTACGATACCTATACCAGCCCCGAGCCA
>Ga0115547_1000702_pt1 | contig 21283 bp, 22 predicted proteins | sample COGITO_mtgs_1004_3_FD_87185 | JGI IMG/M metagenome (GOLD analysis project Ga0115547, IMG submission 87185) | Pelagic marine microbial communities from North Sea - COGITO_mtgs_100420 | ecosystem: Environmental > Aquatic > Marine > Epipelagic | place: Germany:Helgoland, sampling site Kabeltonne...
AACAACTGGTCAATTCGCGGACGCATTTTGCTCATCAGTTTGTTGACCACGGCGTTGATCTGCTCGCTGCTCGGCCCATCGGTGCTGGACTGTGTGGCAGAGGGTTTCTCAAACAGATGTTGCTGGGCCTCATTGAACTGGTCGCTGAGTAGTTTCTCGCCATCCACTTCATCGTCCACTACATCGCTGAGAATGGGGATCTCAAGATTGTGCACATCCTCTTCGCTGAGGCTATCGGGCAGTTGCAGGTCAGTGTTAGCCAAAGCTTTTTCGGCGGTGTCTGAGAGCAGGTTATCTTGCAGGGAGTAGAGATCGTCGAGCAGGTTTTCGAGATCTGAAGAACGGATTGCAGAGCTCTCTGTTGCGCTGGATTGGGCCTTGTTACTGTGATCGGTCATTAGGGTTTAAATTTTTCGGTAAGATCATGGAAGCTCAGGGAATAGCCGCGCTCTTTATAGAACTTAAAGTTATCGCGCTTGGCCTGTTCGTAAGTGGGCTCGGGATAGATCACTTCCATCACTCGTTCAAAGCGGCTAAACCAGGTGGGAATTGCTCCCTGGAGGTTGATCAGAATGTTGTGATGTTCGCCGGGGTCACTGTTATCGGCACTAATGGCGATGGGCAGGTGCTCAGTGCCAAGGCCGTGGGGTACAAATGAGCTGGCCTGAAAGTCCCAGAGCAATTTATCCAACTGCTGTGCAGTGTCCTCATCGGGCACCAGGCACAGCACCTGTTGATTGGCATTAATCGCCTTTTGTGTCAGCTGACAGACCAGTGCGAGGGCGACCTGAAGGTCGCCGGATAACTTGTAAAAGGAAACACTGGTCATGTTGGCCTTATCCCGCCTTGCTGCGCAGATATTCCATCAGGATCGGGACAGGTCGACCAGTGGAGCCTTTGGCGGCACCCGAGACCCATGCGGTTCCAGCGACATCCAAATGTGCCCACTTATACTGCTTGGTGAAACGGGCTAAAAAGCAGGCTGCCGTAATAGTGCCAGCCTGAGGGCCACCAATATTGGCGATGTCGGCAAAGTTACTTTTCAGTAGCTCGTCGTACTCTTCAAATAGCGGTAGGCGCCAGGCGCGGTCGCCACTGCGGGTGCCACTGCTGAGCAGCTGCTCGGCGAGTTCGTCGTCATTGGCGAGCAGGCCAGCGGTAACCTTGCCCAGTGCGCCAATGACAGCACCGGTAAGAGTGGCGATATCAATCACGGTGTCGGGCTTGAAGCGTCCGGCGTAGGTGAGTGCATCACAGAGAATCAAGCGACCTTCGGCATCGGTGTTTAATACTTCAATGGTCTGGCCAGACATGCTGGTCACTACATCGCCGGGCTTGGTGGCGTGGCCATTGGGCATATTTTCGGTGGCTGGAACTATGCCCACAACATTGATAGGCAGTTGGTTTTCGATCAGTGCATTGAATACGCCGATGACAGAGGCGCCGCCACACATGTCGTATTTCATTTCGTCCATACCACCGCCCGGCTTGAGACTGATACCGCCGGAGTCAAAGGTCACGGCTTTACCGACCAAGACAATCGGCTTAACCGAGGCTTTGGTGCCCTGGTATTTCATCACGATCATTTTGGCTGGTATATCGCTGCCTGCGGAAACCGAGAGCAGTGAACCCATTTTGAGTTTCTTCATATCTGCTTCGGTGAGCACGCTGGTGGTGAATTTGGCTTGGCCTTTGGCCAGTGCCTTAGCTTGAGAGGCGAGATAGTCAGGAGTACAGATATTGGCGGGCAAGTTGCCCAGTTGACGAGCGACATTCATGCCGTTGCCAACTGCAGAGCCGTAGGCCAGGCCTTTTTTGGCGGCACTAAGATCTGCTTTAGTCGGTGCCCAATAGGTAACGGACTTTAGTTTTTGTGCCTTAGTTTTGGCAATGCCCTTGGGCGCTGGTGCGTACTGGTAGCTCGCAGTTTGAACGCTGCGTGCGACCATGGCTGCCTGCCATTCACTGTCGTCCGCAAGGCCTTCGCCTACCCAGACCGCTTTGATGCTGGGGGTCTTGAGCAGCGCTGCGGCACCGGCTGCAATCACCTTTATCTGTTGCTGTGGGCTGCTTGCGCCCTCAGTGCCGAGCAAGATAACGCGCTTGCCGCTGGCCCCGGGGATGTGCATAACCAGAGTGGTGCCGCTCTTACCAGAGAAGTCGCCAGCTTTGATCAATGAGGAAATCGCGCCGTCCAAAGACTTATCTAGTGCTGCAGCACTGTCTTTTAGTTGTGGGCCGGTCGGGAGAATGAGAGAATCCGCTTTTATGTTTAACAGCTTTGCGGCAGATGCAGTAAAATCCATGTTTGCTCCGTTTAATAGTCGTTTTTTTTGAAAGATTTGAATCTGAATGAGACTAGAACGATAGCATAAATTTCCCTACAACACCCAAGGGCTATAAGTTTAACCTGTGATTATTTTCCGTTATCTATGCCGCGAAATTCTATCTGCCACCACGGCGGTCTGCGTGATTCTGCTGCTCGTACTAATGAGTGGCCGCTTTGTTAAATACCTCGCCAAAGCCGTAGCCGGGGATATGGATTCCAACTCTATCTTCGCGATGATCGGTTATCGCATTCCCAGCTTTCTCGAATTGACTCTGCCCCTGGCTTTCTTTCTCGCCGTGCTGCTCTCCTTTGGGCGGTTCTATGTGCAAAATGAGATGAGCGTATTAAAAGCCTGTGGTGTGTCAGAGCGACGGTTGATGGGTTACACATTGATTATTGCCTCTGTGTTTGCCCTGGCTACCGGCTGGTTGAGTCTGTCGGTTTCCCCTTCGGGTATGGCCAAGGCCGAGGCATTGTTCGATGCCGAGAAATCCCGCAGTGAGCTGGATAAGCTGATGCCGAAAAAATTCTATTCTCTGTCTGGAGGCAAAGGAGTGACCTATGCCGAGGCGGTGACCGAGGATCGTGAGCTAGATGAGATCTTTTTGGCCATGACCGCGGGCAGTGATGAGAACTCCGATCGCCGTTTGATTTTGGTATTGGCTGATAAGGGTCGCCAACAGCAGACCGAAAACAGTAGTGAACGTTATCTGGTCATGGAAAGCGGCTATCGCATTGAAGGGGTGCCGGGGCAAAATGATTATCAGATTACCCGCTTTGAAGAATATGGCTCACGCTTAGAGAATGCCCAGCCGACTATTAAGAAGGCTAAGACCGATGCCATGGCTACAGGTTTACTGCTGGGCTCCAATGATCCCGAGTTGCAGGCAACCTTGCAGTGGCGCCTATCTATTCCGTTGATGGTATTGGTAGTCACTATATTAGCGGTGCCTTTAAGTCGCACCAATAATCGTCAGGGTCGTTACGGCAAATTATTGCCCGCGATTGTGCTCTACTTTACCTATCTGGTTGCCCTGAATGCTATGCGCGGGGCCCTTGAATCTGGTGCCATCCCGATCGCGGTGACATTGTTGCCGGTGCATGCAGTGTATCTGGTTATTGGTCTTTTTCTACTCAGGTCCGGTGGTCCTAAAAAGTCCAACGTAGCGGTGACTGCTGGCGAGGTGGCGGCATGATGCGGCGTCTGTCTTGGCATGTAGGTACCACGGTATTTGCGTCCATCGCAGTGACACTGATGGTGTTCGTTGGACTCGACTCTGTGGGCGCGATTATCGATCAGTCTGCGGATGTCACGCGCAACTACTTCTTCGCTGACGCACTGATCTACGTAGTCACCTTAGTGCCTTCAAGAATTTATGAATATATTCCCTTCGCCTCGCTGATTGGCTGTCTGATAGGCCTTGGCTTGCTGGCTGGCAATAGCGAAGTGATCGTGATGCGAGCGGCGGGTGTCTCGCCCCTGCGTATCGTTGGCTTTGTGCTCAAGCCGGTTCTGATCTTTGTGATTTTAGGTATGACCATTGGCGAGTATTTTTCTCCCTACCTGGATCAGTTAGCTGAGGGTAAACGCGAGTATTTGCGCAAAGGGGAGAGCGCCCAGGATTCCTCCTCGGGACTCTGGAATCGTGAAGGCAACCAGTTTATGCACGCCAACGCTGTGTTCCCTGGGGGTGTCTTGTACGGCGTCACACGCTATCAGTTTAATGATGATCGACAGATTCAAGAAGCGAGTTTCGCCTCCCGCGCGACCTTTAATTCCACTGAGCGCTATTGGATAGAAGAGAATGTGTCGGTGACAAGATTTATGGGTGATCGTACGGAGAGAGACAAGCTGATTACTCGACGCTGGGATTCAGAGTTGACGCCGAATGTGTTGATGCTGAATATTTTGCCCGCAGACTCCCTGTCGATTCAGAGTTTGTACAACTATATTGCCTTTCTTGAATTGCAGAATATAGATACGGCGAGCTATGAAGTGGCCATGTGGCGCAAAGTTTTGCAGCCTTTGATTATTATTGGTTTGGTATTGCTGGGTATCTCATTTGTCTTTGGGCCGCTGCGGGACTCGACCATGGGATTCCGGATTTTTATAGGCGTGGTGTTCGGCATTAGCTTCCGGATTTTTCAGGATATGCTGGGGCCGCTCAGTGTGGTGTTCCAGTTCCCACCGCTGTTGGCGGTGTTGGTGCCGATATTATTCTGTTTGTTGGTGGGGTTGTTTTTGCTTAGGCGTAGTGGGTAGGTACTGAGATCCCTCGTCGCTGCGCTCTGTCGGGATGACAGTATTGTTTAGGTATCGCGCACAACCCCCAGTCTGTCATCTCGAACGAATGTGAGAGATCTCAAAACTACCCGAGACCCCTCAACTTCGCTAAATCGTACCCACTTCCCCAGCTACAACCTACTGCAAAAACGCCGGCGACTTAGGCAAAGTAGCAACGTCCACCGGCTCATGCTGAATAATCACCCGCGCACCTGATTCCCTCGCTAAAGCCTCAAAAAGCTCCATCGACTCTCGAGTCTGAGGTTCATCACTATTAAATCGAGGCACTCTCTTTAATTCTCGACTTTCACTGCGGTGATAGAGATCACCAGTGAGAAGAATCGGACCACTTTCAGCCAGGTTAACCTGCAGGGCACTATGCCCCGGAGTATGTCCCGGCAGCGCTAAAATCATCACCGAGCCATCACCAAAAACATCGTGATTACCACTGTGGGTACTCTTGCTAAGCTCGCTAAAAGCTGCATTCTGAACCTGACTGGCATCAGTACTGAACATGTACTCAAACTCATCTTTATTCACCAGCCACTGACTCTCAGGAAAAAGAGCAGCCTGACCGCTGTGGTCAAAATGGCTGTGAGAGATGGATATAAATTCAATGTCTTGTGGGCTCAGGTCAATCTCAGCCAGCTGCTCGGTTAAGGTCTTTTCCAGCGTCATGGTAAAAACACCTTCAGTCTGAGGGCCAGCGCCCACCAGGCCCTGTGGTAGGCCGAGGTCCCAGAGCAGATCACCCTGAGGATGACGAATAAGGTAGCAGGTGTTGGTCAGTGTATCCGTCTGTCCAGCGTAGTCGCCGGTGGAGGAGAATACATCGAGGTCAGATACTTCTATAGAGCCGCAGTCAAAGGTATAGATACTTAAGGGTGCGGCAGTTGTAGAGCTATCTGGTAGGTCGGGTGCAGGTGCGCTGATAATTTGTTCTTCTGAACTACAACCGGCTAGTAATAGGCTTGCTACCATTAAGTACTTAATCATTCTGATTCTCCTCGGCTTAAAAATATTCATTGTGACGTTTTAGCTTAGCACTCGCCTAACCGCTTTGTTCCACCCATCCACTTTCTTATCACGCACCTTAACTGCCATCTCCGGCGCAAAGTTTTTATCCAATCGCCAACTATCTGCAAAGCCCTGCTGATCAGGCCAAACTCCAGCCCGTGATCCGGCTAACCAAGCCGCACCCAATGCCGTTGTCTCGGCAATCACCGGACGATCTACCGGTGCCTGCAAAATATCCGCAAGACGCTGCATGGTCCAATCGCTGGCGACCATGCCGCCATCAACGCGCAATACTGTCTCGGCACTTTGATCCCAATCCGCGTGCATGGCAGTGAGCAAATCTAAGGTTTGATAACAAACCGATTCCAGTGCCGCGCGGGCAATTTCTGCTGGCCCTGTGCCGCGGGTTAAACCTAGCAGTGCGCCACGGGCATCGGCGTCCCACCAGGGGGCACCTAGGCCGGTAAAGGCGGGGATCATGTAGACGTCTTGATTGTCATCGGCCTGCTGGGCTAGTTCCCCTGACTGTTTGGCGCTGTCGATAATACCCAGGCCATCGCGTAGCCATTGCACGGCGGCACCGGCGATAAAGATGGAGCCTTCGAGGGCGTAGGTGACTTTGCCGTCTAGTTGGTAGGCGATGGTGGTGAGTAGTTTGTTGCTTGAGGCAACTGCGGTGGTGCCTGTGTTTAATAATGCAAAACAGCCAGTGCCGTAGGTGGATTTCATCATGCCGGTTTCGAAACAGGCTTGGCCTACTGTGGCGGCCTGTTGGTCGCCGGCAATTCCTAGAATGGGAATTAGGCTGTTATTACCGAGTAGTTCGGTGTTGCCAAAGTCGGCGGCGCAGTCTTTTACTTCTGGGAGTAGGGAGGCTGGAATATTAAACAGGGTTAATAACTCGTCGTCCCAATGCCCTTCGTGAATGTTGTAGAGCATGGTTCTTGAGGCGTTGGTGGCATCGGTGGCGTGGCTTTGGCCTTCGGTTAGGTTCCATAGCAGCCAGCTGTCCATGGTGCCGAAGGCGAGTTCGCCGCGTTCGGCTCGCTCTCGTGCGCCTTTTACATTATCTAATAGCCAGGCGATTTTGGTGGCGGAGAAGTAAGGGTCTAGTAGTAGGCCGGTTTTGGCGCTGACCATAGCTTCGTGGCCTTGGTCTTTTAGGCTGTTGCAGTAGTCTGCAGTGCGCCGGTCTTGCCAGACGATGGCGTTGTAAATGGGCTCGCCGGTGCTGCGGTCCCAGAGTAAGGTGGTTTCGCGCTGGTTGGTGATGCCGATGGCGGCGATTTGTTGGGCGTCGATACCTGCTTCGACGAGCACTTGCTTAGCGGTGTCGATGGAGGTTTGCCAGATGTCTAGGGCGTTGTGCTCAACCCAGCCGGAGTCCGGGAAGTGTTGGTCAAATTCTTGCTGTGACTGGGCGACGATGGCGTACTGTTGATCAAAGAGTATGGCTCTGGAGGAGGTGGTGCCCTGGTCCATTGCTAGGATCAATTTTTTCTCGGTGTCCATAGTCAGGCCTTTTTTCTAACCGTGTATCACGGCTTTTACTATTTGGTTTTTGGTAACACCACAACGTCGGTGCCGCTGTAAATATCATGGAGGCAGACTTTGCTTGGTGGCACTAAACACCAGAGATAACCAATGCCGCCGAAGGCAAACGAGAGTGTGGCGAGCAGGCTGCGTTTAATGCATTGCCTTGGTGTGGCCATTGAACCATCTGCTTGCTGCAGTTTTAGGCGCCAGGATTTCATGCCCAATGTCTGGCCCTGTTTGCGCCAACATATATAGTAGTAGCCGATTAATGCCGCGATCAAGCCGGCAAAACTGAGCCATTGCAACAATGCACCTGGCTGCACATCTTCAACTTGCTGTGAGCCGCTGAATAGCACTTTGATCACTGTTAGCAAGAAGCCATAGGCCAGTACGATGGCAAATAACAGGAAGGCATCGTAGATCAGTGCGGCGAGTCGACGCCACAAATTAGCGATGGGATAGGGTTCAGGTTCAGATGGGGACATATATTATTGTTCGCGGTGGTTAATCATCTCCGAATTCTGCCGAAAGCCAGTACAATGCGCAATCATTAGTAAAACTATCGGGAGATTGTGGTGGATTGGATTTACGGCATACATGCTGTTCAAACGATGCTTAAGTCAGCGCCGGGGCGCGTACGCGAGCTGCATGTGCAACGTGGCCGTCAGGATGATCGTCTGCAAAAAATTCACAAGTTGGCCGAGCAGCATGGTGTGACTCTGCAGTGGGCGACGGTGAAAAATCTCGACGACAAAGTTGAGGGTCGTCATCAGGGTGTTGTTGCTCTCTGTGAAGAGGGGCAAACCTATGACGAGGCTTTTCTTCTGGAGATGATGGAGAAGCAGGGCAACAAGGCGCTGTTTTTGGTGCTCGATGGTGTCACTGATCCGCATAATCTTGGTGCCTGTTTACGTTCCGCCGACGGTGCTGGCGTCCATGCTGTGATTGTGCCCAAAGATAACTCTGTGGGTTTGACCCCGGTGGTGCAAAAGGTGGCCTGTGGTGCAGCCGAGTCTATGCCATTGGTGATGGTGACTAATCTCACTCGTACGCTGGAGAAATTGCAGCAGGCTGGTGCTTGGGTTGTGGGTGCTGCCGGTGAGGCTGACCAGTTTATCTATGATTTGGATCTTACTGGTCCTCTGGTGTTGGTTATGGGCGCTGAGGGCAAGGGTATTCGTCAGTTGACGCGCAAGCAGTGTGACTATTTGGCCAAGTTACCTATGGCGGGAGAAGTGAGTAGTTTGAATGTCTCTGTGGCGACCGGTGTATGCCTGTTTGAAGTCGTCCGTCAACGACGCGGTTAAAACTGCTTTAAAAAAACCTCTATCATCACCTCCAATGTCACCTCCAAAATATGCGGGCCGAGACAAGAGTTCTCGGCTACAATTTTCGGCTATGCTTAATAAATTGCGATAACAGTCACGCAAAGTACAGAGGCAGCAATTTGGTCACTACAAACTGGCAAGGGATATGGCAGAGCAAAACCTTTATACAATACCCAACATCCTCAGTTTCTCCCGACTGGCCCTAGTGCCAGTTTTGATTGTGCTGGCGTATTTTACTCGGGCGCAGGAGTTTCTCGTAATTCTCGCCATTTCACTGCTGAGTGATGTCTTTGATGGCTATCTTGCACGAAAGTTAAACCAAGTTTCAGAGCTGGGCGCGAAGTTGGATAGCTGGGCTGATGTGCTGACTTATAGCTGTATGATTTTGGGTCTCTATTGGATTTGGCCTGAGTTGTTTGCCCAGCAGGCTTGGTTTTTAGTCGCGGCGGCGCTGTCGTTTGTGGTGCCGGTTGCCTATGCCTTAAGCAAGTTTGGGGAGTACCCCAGCTATCATACCCTTGGGGCCAAGACTGCGGCGGTGTTGATGGCGCCAGCTTTTTACCTGCTTACCCTGATGGGCGCCGATCTATTTTTTAACGCGGTCATTGTGTTCCATATCGTCGTCGCTTTAGAAGAGATGGCGATCACCTCAGTTCTGACTCAGCCGCGCAGTAATGTGTCTTCAATATTTAGCCTAAAGGGCAACTCCAAACTGGCCAAATAAAGCCTCTAAAATGCCCTGAAAATGTCGGTTGCAACGGGCAGGTCAAGTCACTACAATAGCGCGCCTTACAGCGTCTGGGCAATTTTTCTCAGGCACTCCTTGTCTTACTGCAGTGACCGATAGGCACTAGCAGGAGACTGTTCAACCCACGAGGAGATACAATGCGTCACTACGAAATCGTATTTCTGGTTCACCCGGACCAGAGCGAGCAAGTTTCCGGCATGATCGAGCGTTACACAGCTTCTATTGAAGCTGGTGAAGGCAAAGTTCATCGCATGGAAGACTGGGGTCGCCGTCAGATGGCTTACCCAATCAACAAAATTCACAAAGCTCACTACATTCTGATGAATGTTGAATGTAGTCAGGAAGTTCTTGACGAGCTTAATTCTACTTTCCGTTATAACGATGCTGTTCTGCGCAGCTTGGTTGTCCGTCGCGATGAAGCTATTACAGCTGAATCACCGATCATGAAAATCGAGAATGCTGATAAAGCAGACAAAGAAGCACGTGAGCGTCGCAACGCTGCAAAAGCTAAAGCTGATGAAGCTAAAGCCGCTGATGATGCTGCCAAGGCTGCTGTTGAAGCTGCCAAAGCCGCTGAAGCACCAGCAGAAGACGTTGTTGAAGCAGCGAAAAGCGAGGGAGAAGAATAATGGCTAAGTTTGTACGTCGTAGAAAGTTTTGTCGTTTCAGTGCCGAAGGCGCGCCTGAGATCGATTATAAAGATTTAGATACTTTGAAAGGCTACGTTTCAGAGAGCGGCAAGATTGTACCTAGCCGTATCACTGGTACTAAAGCTCGCTATCAGCGTCAATTGGCAGAAGCTATTAAACGCGCTCGTTACATCGCGTTGCTGCCATACACCGATAGCCACAAGTAAAATAGGTTAAATCCTTTGCGAGCCCTAGCAGAACTAATTATGCGCGGGCGTGCTCAGGCATGTGGTGTTGCGGTATTTGGTAGTTTACTACCGTTGATAAGCCCAGCAACCATCGGCCTGGTCACCCTTCGTAAAGATAGCTCAGAAGGTTTGATTGTTGCACTTTGGGCATTATTGCCCTGGTTGGCACTTTACCTTACTGGCAGTATGAGTCCGTTGTTAACCCTGGCTCCTTCTGCGGCACTAGTAGTCATAGTGGTCGCAGCTAATGTTTTACGTACCACGGCATCGTGGCAGTGGACATTGATTGGAGTTGGTCTGTGCAGTGCTGTAGCAGTATCCATTGTTGGATTTGTTGCCAGTGCAGATATAGATCAGGTAGTGGCAGAGGTTGCCGAGCTGATTGCACAGATTAGTGCGCAGGCCGGTGTGTCGGAAGAGCTGAGTTTGGTTCCCGACAGAACATTTGTGCTGGGTTTGCTGGCATGGATGGTTGCTCTTACTGTTGTCTGTGGCTTGCTAGTTGCCAGATGGTGGCAGGCGCTGTTGTTTAATCCCGGGGGGTTTCGCGAGGAATTCCACGGTTTTCGATTAGAGCAGCGTGTTGCGATTATCTTGTTTGCGATTGTTGTTGCTGGTGTGGCATTGCCCCGTGAGTACACGCCTTGGATTGAGTTGTTGTCGCTGCCGCTATTGTTAGCTGGTGTGGCACTGGTTCACTCAAGTGTGAAAGTTATGGGTTTTGGTGGGCACTGGCTTGGATTAATGTACTTTGGACTGTTCTTTATCGGTCCTACAGGTACTGTGCTGGTCGGCCTTGGATTGGTTGATAGCATATTGAATTTACGTTCACGTCTTGCGGCGTTTAAAAACCGCGACTCCTGAGCCAAGTATGAATAGAGGATATTAAGATGGAAGTCATTCTGTTAGAAAAGATCGGCAAGTTGGGCACTATTGGTGACAAGGCTGTTGTAAAAGCTGGTTACGGTCGCAATTACCTGATTCCTCAGGGCAAAGCTGTTTTTGCTACAGCGTCAAACATTGCTGATTTCGAACTGCGTCGTGCAGATCTCGAAGCTGCTGCAGCGTCTAAGTTAGGCGCAGCAGAGAAGCGTGCTGCTGCACTGGCTGCAATAGGTTCAGTGACTATCACTGCTGTTGCTGGCGACGAAGGCAAGCTGTTTGGTTCTGTTGGTATTCGCGAGTTGGAAGATGCACTTGCAGCTGCCGGTAGCGACATTAACAAAAGCGAAATCAGCATGCCAGACGGTCCAATCCGTTTTGTCGGCGAGTTTAGCATTGAGTGTCAGTTGCATGTAGATGTTACTCAAAGCTTCACTGTTGTTGTTGAAGCTGAATAAATCTCCGCTTAAATAGGGAATTTATTGCAAAGCGGCACTGCTTCTGAATAAGATGCAGTGCCGTTTTCGTATCAACTTTGCGTCAACTTACGTAACCTTCTAGTAATTTTCTAGTAATTTTCTAGTAATTTTCTAGTAGCCGTTTAGTAACCAAGAGCCTGATGACCAGTTAAAACTATGAACGAAGCATTATTTGCAGAACCCGCAGCTAGTCAGCCACTGCCCCATTCGATTGAGGCAGAGCAGGCCGTACTCGGCGGTTTGATGCTGAAAAATGATGCTTTTGATGCCGTCGCAACGGTGCTGTCGGATACGGATTTTTACAGCCAGGACCATCAGCTTATTTTTAATGCGATGTCACGACTGGCGGAAGCGGGCCAGCCCTTCGATGCCATCACCCTCAGTGAATCCCTGCAAAACAGCAATGAGTTAGCCAGCATTGGCGGTGCCGAGTATCTTGTAGATCTCGCCAGCAGCACGCCGAGTTCGGCCAATATTGCGGCCTATACTCAGATTGTTCTTGAGCGCTCTATTGTCCGCCAGCTGATTGGTGCGGCCAGTGAGACAGTGCGCAAAGGTTACAATCCCCTGGGTTGGGACAGTGCTCAGCTGCTTGCGGAGGCCGAGAGTCGGCTCCAAGAAATTATTGAAAATCGGCCTAAAAAGGGCGGTTTTAAAGAAGTTAATACGCTGCTGAAAGAGGCCGTCGAACGCCTTGATGAGTTGTTTAAAAACGATGCTGATATCACGGGCATGGGCACCGGCTTTAAAGATCTCGATGAGATGACCTCCGGTTGGCAGAAGTCTGATCTGGTGATTGTCGCGGGTCGACCCTCAATGGGTAAGACGGCCTTTGCCATGAACATGGTGGAGTATGCGACTTTAAACCAAGATCGTCCGGTACTGGTGTTCTCTCTTGAGATGCCAGCTAACCAGCTGATTATTCGATTGCTCTCGTCCATCGGCAAGATCGACCAGACGCGCATGCGTTCCGGTAATCTCACCGAAGATGATTGGCCGCGCCTGAGTAGCGCCGCCCAGCGCTTGAAAGATCGCCCGCTATTTATTGATGACACCTCGGGTATTACGCCTCTGGGGATGCGCAACCAGATTAAGCAGTTCACTCGTGAGCGGGTAGAGCAGCTGCGTCAGGAATGGCACCAGGAGCACGGCCCAGATTTACCTGCTGATACCGAGGCGCTCTATGCCCGAGCTCAGCCTGGTCTGATCATGGTGGATTACCTACAGCTGATGAGTGGTAACAATCCAGCTGATGGCCGCGTTCAGGAGATCTCGCAGATCTCTCGAGAATTGAAAAATTTGGCTCGTGAATATGAGTGCCCGATGATTGCACTCTCTCAGTTGAGTCGTAATCTTGAGCAGCGCCCCAACAAGCGACCGATCAACTCGGACCTGAGAGAATCTGGTGCGATTGAGCAGGATGCCGACGTGATTGTTTTTCTCTATCGCGATGAGGTGTACAACGAAGACAGTCCCGACAAGGGCAGTGCCGAGATCATTATCGGCAAGCAGCGAAATGGTCCCATTGGCACCTGCCGATTAGCCTTTCTCGGCAAGTACACGCGCTTCGAAAATTTGGCTGGCGACTACTTCACCGAAAACTAAATTTTTACAAATAGGCTTCCACAGGGTAATCGATCATGAGAATCTTCCACACCGTTAGTGGTCTTCGAGACGCGTTGACCGTGCATCGCCGTGAAGGGTTGCGTATTGGCTTTGTGCCCACCATGGGCAATCTTCATCAGGGTCATCTGGCGCTGGTGGATCAGGCTCGTCAGAGCTGCGATATCGTAGTCTGTTCGATTTTTGTTAACGCCCTGCAGTTTGGTCTCAATGAAGATTGGGACAAGTATCCGCGAACCTATAAAAACGACTGCGACAAGCTCACGGCAGCCGGTTGCGATTACCTCTTTCATCCCGATGATACCGAGATGTATCCCAACGGTCTCGACACTCAGAGCCGTGTTATCTGCCCAACTATGACCGATGTACTCTGTGGCGCTAGCCGTCCCGGTCACTTCGAGGGTGTGACCACAGTGGTCTCCAAGCTATTCAATATAGTGCAGCCGGACGAAGCCATTTTCGGGATCAAAGATTATCAGCAGCTAGCCGTGATTCGACGCATGGCCGAAGACCTCTGTATGCCAGTGCAAATTACTGCAGCACCGATCCATCGTGAAGCCGACGGCTTGGCCATGAGTTCGCGAAATAGCTATATCACCGAGCAGGAGCGTCCCAAGGTTGTGGTGTTAAAAGACAGTCTTGAATGGATTGCACAGCAGGTAAAAGAGGGCGCGCGGAATTTTCGTGAGTTGGAGGCAGTGGCTATTGAGCGTATTGCCAGTGCCGGTTTTAAGACCGATTATATTACCCTGAGCAACAGTAAAACTCTGGATCCGGCGGCGGAAGACGATTTGGAAATTACTATTCTCGGTGCTATTTTCACTGAGTCGGCGCGACTGATTGATAACCTCAGTATTCACCTCGACTAACTCTAGAGCTAATTTATTAAATAATTTTGGAGCAAACGAATGTTGTCCACCTATCTGAAGGCCAAACTGCATATGGGGTCTATCACCCAAGCGGAACTTTGGTATGACGGTTCCTGTGCCATAGATGCGGATTTGTTAGCACTCTCTGGTATGCGCGAATTCGAACAGATTGATATTTACAATATTACTAACGGTGAACGTCTTACCACCTACGTGATTGTCGCCGAGGCGGGGTCTGGGATAATTTCCATGAATGGCGCTGCGGCGCGCAAGTGTCAGGTTGGCGATCGAATTATTATTGCCAGCTATGGCCAGTTCTCCGACCAGGAGGCTGCTGAACACAAGCCTAAGTTGGTCTATCTCAATCAGGATAATACGGTTGAGCGCAGTGCCAATACTATTCCAGTGCAGTTGGCGGAGTAGCTCTAAGCCCCAGCTATAGATCGATAGTTAAGAGGGCATGAGCCGAATATCTGTCTTTTAAATTCAGTCTGCCTTAAATACCTGCTTACCTGCCAGCCAGGTTTCTAATACCTGAGTCTTCCATAAGTCCTCTGGAGCAATGTGGTAGATATCCCGATCAAGTAATATAAAGTCCGCCCACTTGCCCGGCGTTAGTCCACCCAACTTATCTTCCTGATGCGCTGCCCATGCGGCATCGATGCTAAAGCTGCGCATGGTTTCTTTGATGCTCATGGCCTCTTCGACGATCCAGCCACCCTCTGGTTGATTGGCTTTATTCTGTCTGGTGACAGCGGCGTGAATACCATCGAAAGGAGCCGCTAATTCAACCGGGAAATCAGAACCTGAAACTACACGGCTGCCCTGGTCGAGAAAACTGCGCCAGGCATAGGCACCTTTTAAGCGCTCGGCACCAATTCGGTCTTCGGCCATATTCATATCGCTGGTGGCATGTGTGGGCTGCATGGAGGGAATCACATCGAGAGTTTTAAAGCGGGGAATGTCGCTTAGGGCGACTACCTGGGAGTGCTCAATTCGGTGTCGCAGATGGCGACCGCCGACAGTATTGTAGGCATGTTCAATTTCGTCGAGAGCGATGCGATTGCCTTTGTCGCCGATGGCATGAATGGCCACCTGAAAGTCTGCCCCTATGGCGAGACTGAATAGCTTGCGCAGTTGCTCAGCACTGGTGAGCAGTAGGCCGCTGTGGTCGGGACGGTCTTCATAGGGTGCTAGTAGGGCGGCGCCGCGGCTGCCGAGTGCGCCGTCGGTATAGATCTTAATGCTGCGAGCACTGTACATGTCATTGCTGCTCTGACTGTGGCCAGCGGCGAGGATCTTTTCGAGCTCTGGATCTGTGGATGAAATCATGCCGTAAAGGCGTATCTGAAGGGCGTTATTATCAGCCAGTTCGCGATAGAGGGCATGCTCTGTGGCGCTGACACCGGCATCGTGAGTGGAGGTGATACCTAGACTTAGTAGATGCTTACTCAGGGTATCCAGGGCCAGGGTGATCTCTTCGACGGTTGGGCTTGGCACTGCCTGATTGATCAGGTCCATGGCGTTGTCGACAAATAGGCCGGTTGGGTTGCCTTTGGCATCTCGGAGGATCTCGCCGCCGGCGGGAGAAACGCTGTTGGCATCAATGCCTGCAGCCTTCATGGCGGCACTGTTGGCCCAGCCAGCATGGCCGTCGACACGAGTCAGCCACACCGGACGGTCGTCGATAAATTGGTCGAGTAGTGCGGCGTTGGGGAATTGCTGCTCTGGCCAGAGTACCTGATTCCAACCGCGACCTTTGATCCACTGCAACTGTGGTTGTTGGGCGGCATAGTTGGCGACTTTCTCGGCAGCTTGCTGAGCGGATTCAAGGCCGCGGACATCAACACTTAATAGGGTGAAACCGAGGCTCGAGACATGGCCGTGAGCGTCAATAATGCCCGGTATTAGGGTTTTTCCCTGACCGTCAATCGTCTCTGCATCGGGGTAGTCCTTCGACAGTTTTGAGTCGCCAGTGGCTAACACTTTGCCGTCTTTAATTGCCATGGCAGTAAAGTTAAATAGCTTGCGCTGATTGTCAAAGCTGTAGCCTTTAATATTATCGATCAACAGGGTGCTGCCCGATTCAGATAGGGATTCAGATTGCGACTCAGATTGCGAGCAGCTGGCCAGCAGGCTAATTAGTAATACCGAGGATAGGAATCGGTACAGGAATCGGTATAGGAATCGGTATAGGAAGCAGGGAAGGGTGCTCATTGTTAGGCTCCGAGAGATCGGTTTTTATTATTATTTTTGACCTGGAGCAAGCGAATGTTTCGCTACCCACGGCACTTATCCCGTAGATAGTCGCTCATCTGCTGTATTTGTGCGAGCTTTACTTCATCGGCAAGGTAGATGTATTGACCGGTTTTGGCCTCCAACTGTCGCACACGACCGGCATTTTTCAGTGCCCGGAGCTTGTGTCGGGCCGTGGCACAATTTTGCTTTTGAACCGCTACTTGCTCTGGGGTGGGCAGTTGCTCTTGGATGGGTGGCTGCTCTTGAGTGACGTCAGCGTCGGCCAGAGAGTCTGGCTCTTGAATCTCACTTCCTGCCGCCAAGGGCAGGGACTCTGGTGGTTTACTCTCTGTCTGATAGGAATTGATCCGGATAGTCTCGGGAGTTTTATCGGCTGGTGCCTGCTCGCTGTAATGGGTCACGCCCTGTTGATCCACCCACTTATAAACCTGTTCCGCTGCGGCTGTCGATAGCCCGAAACTGGTTGCGCCGATGATTGTTAATGTCCTCAGAAATCGTCCCATTCTGGCTTCCTTTAGTCAGTACCTTTGAACTGTTGGTTTAGAGCTTACATATATAGGTTAGATATATAGTTTGAGTTTGGCCATAGATACAGCCTAGTGTGGTTGGCCTGACTGCTCAATTGTTCGTTGACTAATTGTTTAAAACTGTTAAATTGGCGAGGTTCTGCTCGTATTGATGCAGAAATTTGGACCCAGTACCAGATTGGCGTTATCCATGCCGCTGGTCATCAACAGAGATGGTGCAGCTATTTACCAATAGCCATAAGCTTGTTAACAGCCTTGAGCTGATTAACAGCCATGAGCACCGATGACAGTCTTAAGCACGTACCTGTGTGACTGAAGTTAGCCGCCTTCGCGGAATCTATCTTGATGTAACAGCCGCTTGCCACTGAGAACCGTCCTGACACTAAACAGCGACGAGGAATTATTGTGGAACTCTTATCCGGCGGTGAAATTCTTATCCGCGCATTAAAAGATGCAGGTATCAAGCATGTCTGGGGTTATCCCGGCGGTGCTGCACTGCACATCTATGACGCCCTGTATCGACAGGAAGACGTCCATCATTTGTTAGTGCGCCACGAGCAGGCTGCAGTTCATGCCGCTGATGGCTACTCGCGATCCACTGGTGAAGTGGGTACAGCTCTGGTGACCTCTGGTCCCGGTGCCACCAATGCGATCACCGGTATTGCCACTGCTTACATGGATTCAATTCCATTAGTCGTGATCTCTGGCCAGGTGCCACTGACAAAAATTGGTCAGGATGCCTTCCAAGAGACTGATATGGTCGGTGTTTCTCGCCCTATTGTTAAGCACAGCTTTCTGGTCACTCGCGCTGAAGATATAGCCGAAACCATTGCCAAAGCCTATTACATTGCGGCCACTGGTCGTCCCGGCCCAGTGGTTGTAGATATCCCTAAAGATGTCACAGACCCTAGCTATAAAGTGCCCTATGCCTATCCAGCTGAAGTGAAGATGCGTTCTTATCAGCCTACGGATAAGGGTCACCGCGGACAGATTCGCCGTGCCGTAAAGACTTTGATCGGCGCTAAGCGTCCGGTTCTTTACACTGGCGGCGGTGTGGTTCTAGACAATGCCTCTGAGCATCTTATTGCTCTGGCCAAGAAGCTTAATTACCCAGTGACCAATACCTTGATGGGTTTGGGTGGCTATCCCGGCACTGACCCTCAGTATCTGGGTATGCTCGGTATGCACGGTACTTACGAAGCCAACACTGCGATGCACCATGCGGATGTGATCTTTGCCATTGGCGCGCGCTTCGATGATCGGGTGACTAACGATCTGGAGAAGTTCTGCCCCCATGCAACCATCATTCACATAGATGTAGATCCTACGACTGTCTCGAAAAACATCGAGGCACATATTCCCATAGTCGGTACCTGTAATTCGGTTCTGCCGGAAATGTTAGGTCTTATAGAGCAGTCTGAAACCACTCCTGATACTGATGCAATCGCCGAATGGTGGCAGCAGATCGATCAGTGGCGTGCGGATAAAGGTATCTACACCGCCAGCCGATACGAAGAGAGTTCAGGCAACTGTATCAAGCCCCAAGACGTGATCAAAATGCTCTACAAGGTCACTGAAGGTAAGGCAATTGTCACCTCGGATGTGGGCCAGCACCAGATGTTCGCTGCCCAGTACTATCTGTTCGACAAGCCGCGCACCTGGATCAACTCCGGTGGTCTCGGCACCATGGGCTTCGGTTTACCCGCGGCCATGGGTTGTAAACTTGCGTTCCCGGATTGTGACGTCGCCTGTGTTACTGGCGAAGGTAGCATCCAGATGAATATTCAGGAGCTCTCGACCTGCAGCCAGCACAATTTGCCGGTGAAAATTATCAATCTTAATAATGCTGCACTGGGTATGGTTCGCCAGTGGCAGGATATGAACTACAGCAGCCGCTACTCCGAGAGTGTCTATGAGGACTCCTTGCCAGACTTTGTTAAGTTGGCCGAGGCCTATGGTCATGTGGGTATGAAAATTACCCATATAGATGAACTCGAAGAGAAGATGCGTGAAGCCTTTGCGATGAAAGATCGTGTTGTGTTTATGGACATAGATGTAGATCGCTCTGAGCATGTCTACCCAATGCAAATGCCCGGTGGATCTATGCGTGACCTGTGGCTAAACAAGACGGAGAGAACCTAATGAAACGGATAATCTCTATTTTGATAGAAAATGAATCTGGCGCACTTTCGCGAGTGGTCGGCCTATTTGCCCAGCGCGGTTACAATATTGATACATTGACTGTTGCTCCCACAGATGACGATACCTTGTCACGTTTAACCCTGACGACTAAGGGTGACGATCATATGGCGGAGCAGATTGTTAAGCAGCTGCACAAGTTAATCGATACGATTAAGGTTGTGGATTTGACTCAGGGTCCGCACATTGAGCGCGAGCTGATGCTGGTTAAAATCAAAGCGAGCGACAGCGATATTCGCAATGAGCTGAAAAGCTGTGTGGAAATTTTCCGTGGCCATATTATTGATGTGACGCCGCATACCTATACAGTCCAGCTGGCCGGTGACAGTGAAAAGCTCGATGCCTTTATTGAGGCGGTGGGTGAAATGGGTATTATGGAAGTGGTACGCAGTGGCGTTTCCGGTATTGCCCGCGGCGATAAGTTTTTACGCGTTTAATCTTCGCCGATTACTGATCAACTGAAACAGTCTCTGAAACGGCTCGCTGTATAGTGAGCCGTTTTAGTTTTTGGGCAGTACAACTATTCAAAATTTTCCAAAACTGTTTAAAACTATAACAAAGTAGGCAAGGGGAAAAAATGTCAGCAGCTGAGAGTCAAACTAGAGTAGTGAGCCTAGACGGTGGTATTAACTTCCGCGATATTGGCGGTTATACCAATACTCAGGGTCGCAGGGTTAAGTGGCGCAAAATTATGCGCTGTGGACATCTGGCGCGTCTCAGTGACGGCGATTTAGATACCCTTGAAGCCATTGGTATCAGCAAGATCCATGACTTTCGTCGTACGGAAGAGCAGGAGCAGTCACCCAGTTGCGCCGTGCGTGCTGAATTTGTCGATGACTATCAAATCCATATTGGCGATATCTCGCGCTTTTGGGAGTTTCTGTTTGGCGGCGAATTAACCGCTGACTCCTCCCACCAGCTGGTGGTGAATTCCTACCGCTCTTGCATCGATGCAGTGATTCCAGCTTTTAGTCGTTTTATGCGGCATATTGTCGACAACGCCGATAGCGCCTCAGTGTTTCACTGTTCCGCGGGCAAAGATCGCACCGGTATGGCAGCAGCGTTGATTCTCTCGGCGCTGGATGTTCCGCGCCAGACGATTATCGATGATTACATGCTGACTACTGAGCACTATGATTCAGATGCGTTGATAGAAATTGTTGAAGGTCATCTGCGCACCGCCAAGGTTGAGACCTGGGATCGCGACTGGTTGATTCCTTATTGTTCAGTGCATCAGGACAATATAGTTGCCTTTCTCGAGGCCATTGATGAGCAGTACGGTGATGTAAAAACCTATCTCACCAGTGCTTTGGGTTTGTCTGCCGCGGATTTGGAAAAAATGCAGAGCTGCTATTTGGAAGGTTAAGAGCCTATAATGACAAATATTGGGTTCTAGTAACCATTGCCAGTAAACATTGCCAGTAAACATTGCCAGTCACGAATGCGAGCACCGAAGTATGATCAAAAAGTCCGATACCCCAGAGAATGTAGTCAATCTCAAGATGCCTGTTTCGGATGATGTTCCAGCGCGTCGCAAAGGTATCTATCTGCTGCCTAATCTACTCACCACCGGGGCACTGTTCTGTGGTTTTTATGCAGTGTTGTCGGGCTTTAGTGGTAACTATGAATGGGCTGCCATGGCGATTTTCGCAGCGATGCTTTTTGATGGTTTAGATGGTCGCGTGGCACGCATGACCAATACTCAGAGTGACTTTGGTGTGCAGTACGACAGCCTCTCGGATATGGTCTCCTTTGGTGTTGCACCAGCAGTAGTGGCCTATGGTTGGGGTGTCAGTGACCTGGGTACTGTCGGCTTGGCAGCAGCCTTTGTCTATGCCTCTTGCGCGGCGCTGCGTCTTGCACGGTTTAATGTGCAGGCGGAACTGTCGGATAACAAAACCTTTACTGGACTGCCTAGTCCGGTAGCAGCTGCTCTGGTGGCCGGTTTTATCTGGTCAGCCTATGAACTCGATTCATCATTTTGGTTATCCGTTACCGGTGCTCTGCTGACGGCAACTGCTGGTCTGCTGATGGTCTCCAATCTAAGTTATCCCAGCTTTAAAGAAATCGATCTCCGTGGCAAGGTGCCTTTTATGGTGATCTTATCCGTGGTGATGGGGTTTGTGGTCATCACTATTGATCCGCCGCGCATTCTCTTTGCCATGGCCGCGGTGTTCAGTTTCTCTGCTCCGGCGATCTGGCTATTAAGCAAGTTGGGCTATTCTGGCAGCAAGCCAGCAGACGACGCTTAATTAGGCGTTGGCAGCAGCGCTAAAATCTGTTTGAATAAGCTCATGAATTTCCACTCAATCAAAAGCGCACTCAA
>Ga0115547_1000714_pt1 | contig 20947 bp, 19 predicted proteins | sample COGITO_mtgs_1004_3_FD_87185 | JGI IMG/M metagenome (GOLD analysis project Ga0115547, IMG submission 87185) | Pelagic marine microbial communities from North Sea - COGITO_mtgs_100420 | ecosystem: Environmental > Aquatic > Marine > Epipelagic | place: Germany:Helgoland, sampling site Kabeltonne...
ATAAAAAGCCAGCGCCGCTGCTTCATCAGCGTGCTTATGATGCCACCACTTCGCTGCCGCTTTGCCCAGGCGAGTGCACCACAGCTTAATAAAGTTCCACGCTTTCATAGCTAGATGGCCAATTTACCCTTAATGAGAAAAAATGACCAGAATGATGTCAGCCCCCCCATGGACGATTTAAATACCCTTTATTCAGGCTCCTTTCTTAAGTTCCTTGGCGCTACTCATTTCCTTCATTTCCCCTTGCCAGACGATGACTTACCCGCCATATGCATCTTAAACATTCTGCCCCGCAACACGCTTATCTTAGCCAACTCACTAAAAAAAAATCCTAGCAATCATGAAATATTTACTGCTCCTTGCATCGTTGACTTCCTGTTTTTTCACCAGCTGTGTAACTGGTCGCCGTACGATTAGTCCCACAGTACCGGTAGCTGCTCATTCCGCTTCGAAGGGATCGGTGGAAATTATGAGTATTCGTGATGTTCGGGTATTTCAAAACAAGCCGTCTAATCCTAGCACCCCCTCGGTGAAGGGTGATCACACGCAGATGAGTGCGGCGGAGAAAAACCGCATGGCTGGCCGCCAGCGTAATACTTTTGGAAAGGCGATGGGCGATATCGCCCTTTCTCCCGGTGACACCATTGAAAACAAGATGCGGGCACTGATTACAGAGGCTTTTGCTCGTCGGGGATATACAGTCAGGAATGGGAGTAGAAATCGAGCCAGTGCAGATGTGCCGAAGTTCTGGGCCTGGTTCACACCGGGGATGTGGTACATTAAGTTTGAGGCAGTGATCGAAGCCAGGATTAAGGTGACCAAAGGAGGGAGAAGCCGCAGCTTTACTTTAACCGGCAAAGGAACGAATGGAGGTCAGGTAGCCAGTAATGCCAACTGGAACCACGCCTATGAACTTGCCTTTGAGGATTTTATAACCAAGCTGGAGGCTGAGCTGCAGCGATCAGGATTCTGATCGAGATACTTAATATCTAATAATATTTTGCGGGTTTTTCTTGAGAATAAATCTCGGAAAATTCGGTTTTGCGAATAGTCGCTAATTATTTTTTTGTAAGTTCGGAGAAAATAGCAAATCAAAAAACTGTAGTTTTCTTCCATTTTTGGACATGCCCAACTATCAGTTGCTAATGCCCATGAATTAAAGTGTTTGCGAGCAGATAACCAGAATGATGTCGGCCCTCGCTGCACGAATCAGAAGCGCCCGAATTCTTGCCGAGCCCTTAGGACTGAATGATGTTTTTCATCACATGGCCGTGCACATCGGTCAGGCCGAAATGTGTGCTGGGGCCCTTTGCTGCTACCTTAGCAATAATAGCCAAGATAGCTCACTGGATACACACTCAAAAAAACAAGGGGCATATACCCATTGCAAAAAAACAGCCCCCTAACTGAAGCTCTACTTTGGGGCTTGCGTTAGCCCGCCTCAGAAGAGATTAATTTACCTAGCAAAAAGTTCTTTAAGCACTGGGCGGATCTTTTCTTCAGCAGGTCCAAATTTTCTCAAATCGAGTCCCGTGGCGGAGTATTTTGCATTACCAATAGACCGAACACCCTCGTAGAGCGTAATTTCGAATTTGTATAGATACATTGCCATATCCCATTTCCAATTCGCCGAATAACGAGCATAATGGGCATTCCCAGCGGGCGGTGTTTTGACTACTTCTGTCGCGAAGCCCATTTGCTGGATCTGCCTCACCAGCTCTGGCTGAAAGCCCGACATATGAATTTTTGGATTGTCGATTACGTGAACTTTGCGGATCGGCGAGGAAGGCGCTGCGGTTTGTACAGTCGAGGAAACACATTGGGTGAAAGCCAAACACAAAGTTGCCAACATAACATTACATAAAACACGCTTACTAAATATGGCAGATAGATTATTCATATTTTTTATGTTATTTTTCGCGCTCACATCTGGCAAGAAAAAAGTTCAACTCTAGTCAGGAAATTAAAGTGCTAAAGTATATAGCAGTCCCTCGAGCTTCCACTCAGAATCAACAATGCCTCTTCACATTTGCCCTCAAATTTATATATAATTGATCAAAAGTTTCGAGGCTGCCTTGGTCTTGCGATGTATAGGCACGCTCTTATACAATCGCCCATATTCCGTTGGGGCATCCATCGATTTTCGAATATTTAATGCGTCCGCTAACATAGGCCGATCTCAAAAGAACAAGCAGCAAAGAGGAATAGCGAAAACTGTAACAGCCATCTTCTACAACTATATCTATGGCGTTCAAAACCTATGCAAAAAAACCGGATGCTTCTACATCTATGATAATGTAGATATTATTGGCAACAGGGCAATAAGCAACCTAGAGCCACTGCCTAATACCCCATGGCCAGATTTTATAAGGCTGTATTTATTCATTTGAGAATTTGCTGAATTTTGCGTGCCTGTACATCAATTTGATTAAGCCCACTCGCAAAAAGCGCTGCTGCCATTCCGGCCGCCTGCCCTGTGGCAAAACACGTTCCCATAACACGCACGGATGCGAGGGCCTCATGAGTGGCCGAGATACATCGCCCAGCAAAATAGACCCCGGGTATTTCGGCACTAACAAGCGACCTCAGAGGAATCTCTGACGACTTGGCGTTTTTAAAATAAGTAAACTTTGCACCCTTGGCATCCTCACGCATTTCCAGAGGCCAGGCTGCATAGGCCACCGTATCGGGGAACGAAACCCCTTCAATTAATTCCTCCGCGTTTAATACGTGCTGCCCCAGCCATCGGAATGATTCCCGCACACCAATAGAGGGTGGAAACCGAGGTTCTGTCGCTTGTTTAAAATACGAATACCGGGCCTTAAGAAAAGAGCAGAGTTGTCTGGCCAACGCTCTTCCCTTCTTTTCAATTTCAGCAGTAGCGGCGGGGTTCGATGGATCCCATTGCACCTCTGTCGTATCAAGATCCATACTCACGAAACACTCACCCTTGTTTACAGATTCCCGCAGGGTTGAACCTAGAATAGTGTCAGGTAGTTGCCCCGCCCGTACGGCATGCACCAGATCCAAAGCTAGGCGCATTTTAAAATGTTCGTCACGAACTCCCTCACCCACGTTGCTGAGAGAAAAAATGAAAGCGGGCTTTTGAAGTCGATCCGAATTCTCACTCATTCTTGTAGCGCCCAAAAAATCTGCAGCCAGCGCATCAGCCGAGCAATCCACAACACTCGAGCCATGGATTTGACGAACTCCCTCCGCGGATAAAATATCAAGAGTAAACCGCCCGTCACTCTCACGACTGATTTTAGTGCACTCGGATTCCATCATGGCGACAAGTTCAGCTCCTTCCGCAGAGACGAGCTCTTTAGCAAGCTGACCGTAGATTTCCGGATGCTGGCGCAGCACATAGACTCTCCCCATTGCCGTGGGCTCATCCTCTCCAGTAAGCCGGCGGATGGCCGCTTCAATTTCGGCAGGAAGCCCAAGGTTAGCTACCCGTGGGGGGCGCGAAGTATCTGGATGGTAAAGTCCGCAAAAGGTATGCACAAAAGCAAGCGGCCCCATCCCCCCGAGATGACCTGACTTTTCAATCAAGGCAACTCTGCTTCCCCGCTCCGCCTGACGAGAGGCTGCAATCGCAGCACAGATTCCCGCACTGCCGCCACCGATGACGACAACATCAAATCGATTGCTCTGCTCGCTGGGTTTAATCATGGAATGGCTCAAGAAAATCGCTTCTTCTCAACCAGAATAGCGATAGCCTTGAGAGTTTGGAAGTTTTCCTTCGCCAAATCCTGAGGATCGATCCGAACTGCCATTTCCTGCTCCAGCATCAGAATGAGTTGCATCATTGCCATTGAGTCGAGTCCCTCTGCATACAAATCGCAGTCCTCGGTAAAACATTCATTTAGTTGAAAAAGTCGTTCGGAGATAAGGCTACGCAAGGACTTTATGGTGGAACTTAATTCAGTCATATAAATAGGCCTTTAACATTATTTAACCCGGGATGGCGGACTTATTTCCGCAGGAGAACTAAAATCCGAACGTTTAAAGATCAGCACCGCGCCGCCGACCAATCCCCAAAATACGTGAAACAGAAAACCTATCAGAGATGCCGACACCGCTGCTCCCGGGCTGATGTTAGTCATTTCGCCGATAAAATACTCAAATGTTTTTTCCCTGACACCAAGACCCGAGATTGAGATGGGCAAGGAGCTGGCGATATCTACAATAGGCATCACCGTGAGTATCTTACTCACTGCAATCTGTTCATGTAGTAACCTCAGTGCTGCAAAAAATGCCATAAAGTAGACAAGGGAGAGCACAACCGAGGAGCCAAGTGATGCCACGGTACCCTTCCAGTGAGAGCGGTAGAGATTGAGGCACTGAGTGAATGTGGCCAAATGCTCACGCTTGGCGATCTTAGGATACTTTTTACGAAATCGACCCAACACGCGCTCAGAACAGAGAACAAAGAGCATCAAGATCAAAAAGATACCCCCGATCTCAAACACGGTGGCCGCGATGAGGGTATTTTTAAGAGCATGGCTTTCGGTGTTTTGAGCAACTCCAGCCCCCCAAGCGAAAAAGAGAAAAATCATGCCCGTGGAGACAAACCCGATCAGATGGTCCATCATCACTGTAAGCGAGATGATCAGTTTTTTACCCGGATTGCGGCGCATCACGCTGATCATCCGCGCCGCATTCCCGGCAGCTCCTCCAACCGATGCAATGTTCAGCAGTGCTGCAATCAGAGTGAGGCGGACAATGTAGGGAAGGCTGACATTTAGAGACTGGGCCTTCAGCAAAACATACCAGCGCAATGACCTGGCAATTATACTAAGACCACCAAAAGTCAGTCCCACAATCACCCAGTAGGGGGATTTGAGAGCACGCTTAAAATGATCCAGCAGCACTTGCTGATCTTCAATCTGGGATAAGGCCCAGTAGAGGAAAAATCCAGTTCCCCCCAATTTCAGCAGAAATAGTAATGTGGCTTTGAGGTGGGGTTTCGTGATCATTTTCCAACATCATCAACACACCTTTGCTGTGATTCCACAAGTTTAAATGTGGGATAAGCAAACGTGATCCTTACGAGGATTTTGTGGAATCACCCCCTGCATTGATGGCCTCCCCGATGGTTTTGGGCGACTGCAAGATGCCTTTGGCTGCTTCTGCATCTGAAATTTTCAGCCCAAAGTGTTTTTCAATAGCTACGATCAATTGGAGCGCATCCACGGAGTCGAGTCCTAGGCTGTCTGGCCCCATCAGAGGGGTTTCGTCACCAATTTCATCGACAGTGACATCGAGCATCAGCTCAGCAACAAGGACTTCTTTCACCTTGGGAAGGAGCTCAATAATACCAGACATTATATTAGAGGGGGGAGTGTTTAAAAAATACCACCGTCAACTTTCAACGACGCGCCTGTGATATAGCTCGCCTCTTCATTAGCAAGAAAAAAAACAGCACACGCAACATCCTCGGCTTTGCCAAATCGGCGCATAGGAATGGTCTTTTTTATAGCCTTGGCCTGCTCTGGATCCATGTCATCTAGTGCGCTTGTCTGTACATAGCCTGGGCAGATGGCATTCACTGTGATCCCCATGCGAGCGACCTCCTTGGCCAAACTCTGCGTCAATGCCATCACCCCAGCCTTGGCCGCTGCGTAATTGGTTTGCCCGATCGGGGCCATGATTGCGCTCAAGGAGGCTATGTTAATGATGCGGCCAAACCGCTGCTGCATCATGCCACGCATCACAGCCTGAGATCCGAGAAAAACGGAATTTAGGTTCGAATCGATTACGCCATCCCATGCATCACGTGGCATCATCGCCATAAGTTGATCGTTATGGTAACCGGCATTGTTTACCAGCACATTGACATTGCGGCCGTCGGCTATGATTGATTTCAGTGCATTCTTCCAGCCTTGCTGATCCGTCACGTCCAGAGTGACGACCGCACAGCGCCCTTCAAATTCTTCGACCAGTGCTTCTGCCTGATCTCGATTGGCGCGCACACCAAGGTAGACATAACAATGCTCGTCCTTACTCAGAAAATAACGGGCAATCGCCGTGCCAAGGCCGCCGTTGGCTCCGGTGACAAGAAGACAGTAAGTAAGATCGTTCATGTAGTAGTAGGGTTGGGTTAACTTTTTCTGAAGTGGGCTGAAAATGCATGTTGATTCGTGCCGCTCGCCATCACTAGAGCTGAGTCATGCTCGTTTTTAAGGGCTTCAAGTGCTACTATTGACTGGAAACCACAGGTTGCACCACCACCAAAGCCCAGCTTCGCTGACGGACTAACCCGCTTTCCTGACCACGCTGCAAGTATATCCTGCTCGTCACGATCAATCCGAGCGACGCCGGTTAGCCCGTCAACCAACAGAGCATCGGGGGATACGGCATGAATTGCCCAAGCTGAGCCAATCGCATCACGCCGTTCAGCCGTGTTGGTATAATCGCAGGGCCCTATCATGCTTTGAATCTCGACCTCCGAAGCCCCCCTAGAGCTTCTTTTTTCCAGATAAATGGCCGCCGCCCCTTCGGTACCATGAAGGCGCCCGGAGTATAGTGAGAACGCTTCAGTGACCAACCAGTCGAGCTCTTCCGCACAAATCACCAGACAACCATCGACCTGCCCAGCATTCAGCCAATCTTGGGCGATTTTGATCGATGAAAACCAACCAGCGGAATCGCTGATGAGTGTATACGCTGGACCCTCGGATTTGAGGTAACCTGCAACGTGACTTGCAGGAGCGTTGTAAACGGTCTCAGGAAAAATGATGGGGCTTGCCAGCGAGGGGTCTGCGAGAACCTCCGTGTAGAATCGGTTCGAGTAGTTCACGCAACCATTCATAAACATCAGGACAATGCCGAGACGGAGTTCTTGGTTCTGTACACGTTCGACAAGCTCAGCACCCATGGCCTCGCAAGCGGCCGTGATGGCAAATTTACTCACATTGCTCGCACGCCGGAGCCTTGGGTGTTTCGGCATCGCTGCCTTGAGTGCCGCTGCATCGACAGGACGAACTTCTGACACGATGGTCTCTTTTCCCGCGATACGCTCGCGCTTTTCTTCGGTCAATTCAAGCTCTCCCATACACGCTTGATAGATGGCACCTGCACCAATACCGGCAGCAGACACACAGCCGTGTCCGCGAACAAAAAGCGAATCTTGTGATGATGAAGATGAAGTATTCACGAAATAGTTATCGAGGAGATCTAAAAATGAGTGAGGCGTTGCAGCCACCAAAGCCGAAGGAATTAGTTAAGACGGTATCTACAGCTGCGTCGCGTGGTTCTTGAATCAAATCAAACTGACAGGCGGGATCGACGTCACGTATATTCAAACTGGCAGGGACAAACTGCCCCTGCAGGGCGAGCAGGCAAACCGCCGATTCAATAGCTCCGGCAGCACCTAACAAGTGGCCCATCGCCGACTTGGTCGAGCTCACCATAATATCCTTGGCATGGTCACCCGCCCATTCGCAGATCGCATTCGCCTCAGCGACATCATTAAGCGGTGTCCCAGTGCCGTGGGAGTTGATGTATTGGATTTCCGATGGCTGGATTGCTGCGTCCTGACAAGCGGCAGACATTGATTTCACCGCCGCCTTACCCTCAGGATGTGGCTGGGTCAGGTGGTGAAGATCCGTGGCCATTCCATAACCGCAAATTTCTGCCAGTGGGATAGCGCCACGGGCATTCATCGACGCCTCGGACTCAAGAACGAGCATGGCAGCACCTTCTCCGATCGCCAAGCCATCGCGATTAACATCAAATGGCCTCGGAATACCCGATTTACTTAGTGCTTGTAGGGCATCAAAACCGGCAAAAACCATCTGTGCGAGCGCATCATAGCCGCCAGCAAGCGCGATCTGATGTTGGCCGGTCTTCACCAGGTGAAACGCATGGCCAATGGCATTCGCCCCTGATGCGCAAGCATTGGAAATAATTTGTGTCTGACCACGGAATCCGAGCGCCTGCTGGATCGACCCCATCGATTTCTGCGGCTGGTAATACTCAATCCGGGTGAGCTGTCCTTTTCGACTAAACGGCTCGGTAGTTTCCGCTTTAAAATAGTCCTCACCCAAGGGCATCGCTGCGGCGGAGGTGCCAATGACAAAGGGTGTATTGTTGGGGATGTCGCTTGCGGCAGTCATTCTAGCATCCTGAATCGCTTTTTGCGTTGCGTAGAGCAATAGGCGGCTCCCTCGATCGAGCCGGTTGTACGCCCGCTCACTGATTGCGTAGCGGGATCTGTATTGGGGAAGATCTGCCACGCCAGCTGTTACAACCCGCTGGCGTGAGACATCAAAAAAATCGATCTCACGGAAGTGGGTTTCCCCCTTCCTCATCGAGTTAATATGTGCCTGCGCGTCATTTCCCATTGGGGATACCATTCCCATTCCCGTCACAAATACACGCTGGTAGACGGGGGCCTGCTCGGGTGCTGATGACATAGCTGATCGAATGAAAATTGGGGCAGGTGTTGGTGAAAAGAATCACTACCAACCTTGGCAAGTTTTATAGAAGATGCTAGCTACAAGTCAAATGTTGTATGAATGCTGGTCGGAGATAGTGAGGGAGCGCTCGGGAGAGAACGCTCTCCGGCACCCTGATTTGCCCGAAGGATGGACGTTCGGAGACCTCGATCGCCGTGCCAGGAAGGTCACCTTGCCAGCCTCCGAATTCGCCATAGCTTATGGGGACAGCCTCGATTATTTCCCAACGATCCTAGCGGCTTGGAAAAACAACCTGCCTGTGCTGATTCTTGAATCAATACATAGTATCCCCATGCCAATTCGCTGCGATATTCCTAACGGCACGGCACTGATCAAACAAACCTGCGGTGCTCCCGGCATAGAGCGCAGCCTGTTTTTTGGTGAACCACAAGTCCTCGCTGAGGGACGGAGAAATTGCCAAGGGCTAAGGTTAGATCCAAGTATTCGCGGGATTGCCGCCATTTCGCTTGCGCATTCATATGGATTTGGCTGTCTGGTCCTGCCTCTGCTGCTGGGAGGCATCCCCATCGATATGCTGACATCACCCCTGCCTGTTTTTGTTCAACAAGCATTGGGGAATAGCGAAAACAATGGCGAGTTCTTTCTTCCTGGTGTCCCTGCACTTTGGAAAACCTGGTGGCTGACCAAAGCGCTGCACGGCCCGTCGATTAGGCTGGCACTCTCCGCCGGGGCTCCGCTCTCGCTTGACCTGGAAAACGGCATCTGGAATGACACCGGCATCAAATTACACAATTTCTACGGGGCTACAGAAACAGGAGCTATTGCTTTTGATCGAACCAGCACCCCTCGCACCGATGCATCTCTCATAGGTGAAATCATGGAGGGGGTCGATGCCATCACCTGCGATGGGGACCGGATCCACATCCACACGGATGCCAAGGCGATTGGTTCAGACCACTTGCTCCACGAAAAAGAGTTTAGCGAATCGCACTACCAGATGATGGACTTGGGTCGGGTCGAAGCCGAACACCTCTATTGGCATAATCACGTAGGCAAGGCTATCAACGTCGCCGGCAGAAAAGTCAGTCCAGAAAAAATCAAACGTATCTGTCTAGCCACTCCCGGTATTCTCGACGCCACGGTGAGGGGAACACGCAGTCGCGACTTTGAGCGATTCGAAGAAGTCACTGTGACGCTCAAGCTCTGCCCTGATCACGATCTCAAGCAAGTCAAGGCCGCGGTTTACGAGCAGCTCGAAAGCTGGGAAGTTCCCCGCCATTGGGATATTATGGCTTAGGATCCGCTCAGCATCACAATGGCTTTGGCAATGCAGTTGTCTCCGACAGACACGCTGCCCGACACCTGAATCAACGAGCCCATGCGGCCTTCCACTCTGGCTTTGATCTTCAGCGTCTCGCCCGGCACAGCCGTGCCAATAATTTTGGCCTTTTTAATGGCCGTTAGGCGCATATCATTCAGTTTTTCCTCCTCAGGGTCCGACTGCGCGACGACGCCTCCAAGCTGGGCTATAGCCTCCACCATCACCACTCCTGGCCAGATTGGATGCTCTGGGAAATGTCCTTTGAGAAACGGCTCGTTACCAGAAATTATATATGTCCCCTCCGCCGAAGCGCCAGGTTCCAATGAGGAAAGTTCATGAACAAAACGAAACTCTGGGCCGTGTGGAAGGGATTGAAGTTCAGGGTGGTTGGACATGAGCAATAAAGAACAATAAATGGCAACTGCGAGGCTTAAAAGTAAAGCAGTACAAACACCGCCTCACAATATCAAAATACCCTAGCACCCACATCTCATAGACATTTCCTGAGTACGATATACCGCAGAAAAATATCGTCCCAGTAAGAAATTGGTGCTAATTTATCACGCGTGATTACAACACGTAATGAAGTTCGCCAAACTTCAAAAACTGACCCAACAAAAGGAGACCTCTATCCTAAGTGGCTCGCCTATTGCGTATTTATTCCAGCGGCGATTTTTACACTCACCTACTGGGTATCAGGTGCGATCATCCTCTTCCTTACCAGCTTGATCACCCATCCGTTTCTTAACTCAGCGCAGCATTCCCGACTTGGAAATCAGTTCCTCGGTAATCTGTTTGTTGGATTTTTTAAAGGTCTGCTCTGGCTGCGCGCGGTTAAAATCGATGACAAGGATTTGGATCCATATGTCGACATGAAAGGACCTCTCATTATAGCCAGCAACCACCCCTCATTATGGGATGCCCCATTGCTGATTCAGCGATTTATTTACGTGAGTTGCATCATGAAAGTTGAGCTCCTCAACAACCTGATCCTGCGCTCGGGCGCCCGATTCTCCGGATTTGTCCCTAACCTTCCCACTTTAACCATGGTGCGTCAGGCCACCGAACATCTCAACAGAGGAGGACGGCTGCTCATGTTTCCCGAGGGCACGAGAACAAGACCCGAAAACGCCCCCTGCAACCCATTCCGTCACGGCTTGGCTCTTCTGGCCAAAAATGCCAACTGTTCAATCCTTCCCGTTTTCATCTTCATGAATAGCCGCTACATGCAGAAGGATTGGCCGATCTGGAAAATGCCGCCTTGCCCCATCTTAGTGAAGGTGAGTGTTGGCGAGATTCAGAGGCATGATAAAAACGAGGGGACTCACGAATTTTCCGATCGCCTCCAAGAGTATTTCAAGCTTTCTATTGAGAGCATGGACCCTTGGAAGAACGCCACTCATAAGCTGTAACGACTCAAAAATGCAGGTTTTTTCTGTTTATTGGTTGCTTTAATTACCCGAAGTGACGCATGAATTGGACGCATATGAAAGCCTGCGTCATGATTCCCTCATACAACACTGGCCCCATTCTCAAAAAGACGGTGACGGAAGCTTTGAGCGAATGGCAGGACGTGTTTGTAATTATCGACGGCAGCACGGATGGCAGCGATGATGATTTGGAAGCTACTGCCACCGACCCATCACACCGACTCAGAGTAAACCGACTCCCCGCAAACAAAGGCAAGGGCGCCGCCATCCTTGCGGGCCTAACCCTAGCGATAGATGAGGGATTCACCCACGCACTCACGATGGATGCCGACGGACAGCACCCAGCCGAATCGATCAAATATTACATGGAACTAGGCGAGAAACACCCAGGGGCACTGGTGCTAGGCAAACCCGTATTTGATGCATCTGTTCCATTCATTCGACTTGAAGGGCGCAAAATATCCAACTGGTGGGCCAACTTCACCACCATGTGGTGGGGCATTAACGATTCCCTGTTCGGAATGCGACTCTACCCGATCATTCCCTTGAGAAAAGTATTTGCATCTACCTTCGGGGCTCGGCGCTTTGATTTCGATCCCGAATGCGCAATACGCCTTTGCTGGAAGGGCATCCCCGTCATCAACCTGAAAACTCCTGTTCGTTACCTCACTCTCGAAGAGGGAGGCGTAAGCCAGTTTAAATATGTCAGGGATAACCTCCTGCTAACCTGGATGTATTTCCGCCTCTTTTTTGGCTTCATCCTGCGCTGCCCACTCCTAGTTATACGTGTAATCAAAGGAGGGAACCCCCTCAAAGCAGAGAATGATTGATACGCGAGAGATGTTATTCATACAACGAGTTGCATCTCCTCCGTTTGCAACAGCAGAAAATTACAGATCTACACATCAAAATCCTCTCAAACCTCCTCTATGGCGAAGTCTTCCTTGAGTTGGGAAACAGCTAGGCATTGCTGTTAGACTTCAGCTGGAGTAAAGACCTCTCTGATGTCTGATTCTATTGCAAAGGATCCTTTTTTTTTGGTGCCGATGAAGTAAACGCATCTTCAAAAACAAACCACTGCTGCCCATATTTTTTTAAGAAGGCACGGAGACAGTCCACCCACGGTTTTGCATAATCCATCTCGTCAGGTTTTTTCTTATTGGGATCGAGCAAGGGCTCCAAGGCCGCCCCAAATATCACTCGGTAGTGCCGATAACGATCTCGGATAACAAACAAAGGATAACACGGGCAACGGGCTAAACACGCCAGAGTCATCGGACCTTTAGGAATACGGAACATTACATCCCGGTCGGCCATAGGGACATCAAGCTGCACCACATCGCCTATCACTCGGTCTCCTTGAATCGCCAATAGTTCCCCTTTGGAAAGTAATCGCGCCAGCTCAATACCCAGCAAATTATCTGCGGTGTTAAAATGAACTTTGAAACAGGGACTATTATCCATATGCTCGCTCGGTTTGTGTTCGCGAATATTCTTGAGATGGGCAGATCGCTCCGGAGCACGAACAGTGTGTAACACCCTCTCGAACTGTTTTGCAAATAAGGCCCCAGCCAAATCATAGTTCCCGGTATGCGTGGCAAACAGCATAGCAGCACCCTGTCCGCCCCTAACTTCCTCAAAGACCTCCTCCCCCTCCATCTCCCAAGTCAGCACCTCCTGCCCAAGACGCGCCCGGATACTGTCGATATATGCCCAGCCAAAATTACGAAACACCGTGAATGCTCCTACATACCCCTCGGCAAAGGAGAGGTCATCGTATATCACCTTGAGATTGGCTCTGATCGACTCCCGCTGCTGTCGTGCAAAAATGAAGACGACGAACGTAAAAAAATACAACAAAAAGGCTTCAATTATAAAGGGCATCCTCGGCGTAGCGCCAATCACCCATGTCATCACCCGAGTGGGGAAGTCCCCGAACACCCCGAAGCGTGAATGATTAGTGTCTTGATCTTGTATCATAATTTCATAAGGATGCGCTGAGAAGATGATCCATGTTCCACACTGGTCATTAAAGAAAAAACTAAATAAGATCAACCATGCAAATGTCCGATAAGATGGCCAGTAAAATGTGCTCTAAAGAAAAGCCTAGCGCTGTCGCGGAAAGTCTCGACCGCTGCACCGACTATGATGTCGTTGTCATCGGCGGTGCCTTCTCAGGATCGTCATCTGCGATTTTACTAAAACGCCGTTTTCCTGATCTTAAAATCCTCATCGTAGAGAAAACAGAAGAGTTCGACCGCAAAGTCGGCGAAAGCACCTCGGAAGTAGCGGGCTGTTTTCTCACCCAAGTGCTCAAAGTCGGCGCTCACTTGTCGCGTAAGCACGTTGCCAAACACGGGCTGCGCATGTGGTTCCATCAGGAAGACGGCAACATCCCCGGCGACTCAACAGAAGTCGGCCCCGCCTTCCAAGGCCGATTACCGACTTTCCAGCTCAACCGGATCACTCTGGATACCCATCTCCTTGAAAACGCCGCAATGCTTGGATGTGATGTTGTCCGTCCCGCCAACATCAAAAACATCGAGCTCGATGGCATCGGAAAAAACACTGTATGCTATAAAACCGCCGACTCCGAAATGCATCAAGTTTCCGCAGGATGGGTCATTGATGCTTCAGGAAAAGCAGCCATCTTGGCGAGGAAACTCGACATCCTGAAGTCAAATACGGACGCCCACCCCGTGTCCTCCATGTGGACTCGTTTCATAAATGTTTGCGATCTCGATTCTGTTGAGTCCCATGAACAAATGCCCGGACTCTGCCCCTCCGTCAAAGCCCAGCGTGGTTTCTCTACCAATCACCTGATGGGCTTTGGCTGGTGGAGCTGGATCATCCCGCTCGACACGGGAGAAGTCAGCGTTGGTCTCACTTGGGATGAACGCCTCTTCACTCCACCTGCTGACGGCAGTATGGCCGCACGAATCAAAGAACACTTACTCAAGCACCCCGTTGGGCGAGTTATGTTCAAGGATGCCGTGGCTGTTGAAAATGATAATCGTTATTACAAAGGCCTACCCTACTACAGTGAGAAAATAGCAGGAGACGGATGGACAATCGTCGGCGATGCCAGCGGCTTCATGGACCCACTTTACAGCCAGGGTCTGGATTTCTGTTCGCACACCGTTTACGGATCACACACCCTACTACGCCAATACTTCAGCGGCGAGTGCATTAAGGATGAGATACCCATACGCAACAAAGAATACGTCAAAAGCTATTTTTACTGGTTCGATGCCATCTACAAAAACAAGTACTGGTACATGGGTGACGCCGAATTGATGTTTACCGCGTTTTTATTAGACATATCGACCTATTTCATCGGCCCGGTCAGGCTGGTCTATCACGATCAGGATCTCGAATTTGGGAAAATGCCCTACTCTGGATTTGCAGGTCACGTGTTTGCCCGCTTCATGCGCTTCTATAACCGTCGACTCGTCACCCTTGCGAGAAAGAAAATCAAGGCCGGCAAATATGGGGCTAAGAACCTGAACCACGCTTTTATCACCAAGAATGCTTTCACCCCAGGCACCGGCACCCTCAAGTTGATGTTCCAGGGTATTCGACTCTGGTTTAAAATCGAACTCAGGTATTTGTTTGCCAATCCGGTCTCATCCGAGCGAACGCCTTCGACGATGACTCCAATGCCAGAAACCGGGAATTATCAAAAGGCTCAGAGCCATTGTTAGTAAGATTCCGAGGCTGCACAGCAAACCCATACTTCTCAGTACTTCGTTCGAAGCAAACAGTAGCGATCCAAAGCCAATGGCGGTCGACAAACCACAGAAAAAAATCGCCTTCCCCACACTGTTCCAGACCGCTGCGAAGTCACCATTCTGTCGGCGTAACGCAAAGACCAGGTGAATACTGTAATCAATCCCCGCACCCACCACCAGCGGGATGGCCACACCACTAAGGAAATTCCAGGTCTGTCCTGTTAGCACCACCACAGCATTCACCATCACCAGTGCCGTGAGCAGCACGATGACTGCAATCAGCGTTTCCCTCCATGAGCGGAACACCAAAAACAATGCCAGCAAAAGGATTCCAGCTGATGGGATGAAAATCACATAGAAATCCCGCTTCACGTGCGGCAAGAGAATCGACTGTAAAATACTCCAGCCCGTGACGCTAACTCCCTTTTTTTCCAACTTAGCAAATGTCTCCAGCATCTCCGGGGTGAGCGCTCCCACCAGTTTCATCCGACCTGAAAAATAGGCCGCCCCTTGGTCGTCGATATCAAAAAACGCCCCGATCAGAGGATCATCCGCGCAAGCCTTCGCCAGGGTCACCGGATCGGACGGCAGACGCCCCAAAGCTTCGAGAATTTGCTGATTCAGAGATAAGCCTTTTTCAGTAAAGCCAGCCTCTCCAGCTGTTGTAAGCAGGCTGTGACGTGAATCTGACAAACTCTTAAAAAGACTTCTATTGGACTGATAATTCTCTTTATTAGGAACCAGCTCATAAGGCCACTGGTAGGCCTCGATGGATTTGTCTTTTTTCATCCCTTGCAGCGAAACCTGCATCTCCATCGCTTGTTGACTCACTTGATCGAGCGACTTGGCTGATGTCAAGATGACCGCATTCTGCTCGGACCAGGCAGAGAACTCCTTCTGCATGACCTCGAAAGCTGCTGCAGCCTCACTCGATTCCGGCTCGATCATTTTTAAATCCATGTTCACCTTGGGCGCTCCCTGGGTGAGGAAAAGCACCCCTGACCCAATCAGCACGACCGCTAGTAACGAGCCTGCTTTCCCTGGCGATAGAAACCACGGCTTTGTGAGTTTACTGGCGGGTTTCACGGGAAACTTCTCAAGAAACAAGGGAATAAAAACCAACATCACGATCGCCCCAACCAAGAGCCCTATGACGATCAAACCCCCTAGCTGCTTAACTCCAGTGAATGTGCTCATCATCAATACACCAAAGACAATCGCAGTGGTGAACGCCGCCCAGAGAATACTGGGGGCCACCATATTCCGGATTGATCCGGCCGTTTTTTTCGAGTGTTGCGAATCCCGGATGATCACCACCGCATAGTCGATCACTAATCCTAATAAAACGGCAGCAAATCCAACACTCACGAGATTAAGCCTTCCAAACACCCATCCACCCAAGCCGAGGGTAATAAAAAAAGTCAGCCCTAGCAGCAGCCCGATCATCAGCAACTGCAAGAAGCTGCGCTGCATTAGCAAAAAAATCAGCCCCACCAGTAGAGCCGTGATCGTAACCGTATCACTCATATCCCGCTCCATGCCCGAGCCAATCTCCGCATTGTATACGGGTCCACCAGTCAGTTGAAAGGTGATATCATATTCTGCCGCGTGCACCCACTGATCGACTTCGCAGCGTATCTCCTCGACCCATCGTAAATCATCTTTATATCCGACCGAGTTTTCGTTTTTCCGACTGATCAGCAAGATGCGTAATTTCCCGTCATCACTCTGAAAGTCCATGTTGCTGTCCAGCAACGATTGTAATCCCGGATGCTGGAGAAATCCGATCGGGTCATAGGCCGCCATCGTAGACTGCTGCTGATCAAACGAATTTTTCAAATCCTCTTTTACTTGTCCCAGATGCTTTTTAAAAAGCTCTTCATTTACCAATCGACTCATCAAAACCGCCACATGTTCAGGAGGGGCATAACTCCACATCAGCGCCACGGATTCAGCAAAAAGTTCCGGATCTTCTTCAAAGGCCGATCTGTAGATCACCTCCGCATCAGGCCATCGTTCCCGCAAGTGAATCGCCAAATCCCCCGTATCCTCCTCCTCGATTTCTTCCTCGGTCGATTGAAGCAACACAATGACCTGCCGGTCTTGGGCAAAATGTTTCTGAAAATCCTGTAGCGCCTGCACGGATGACAGGCTCTTTGGCAATACTTCGAGAATGTCTGTCTCGAAGCGTAATCGCGACAAACCCGCGCCTGAAAGAAGAATTACCCCAAAAAGTAAAATCGCAAACCATGACTTTCTGGACACGCACTAACCTTAGATAGCTCAATCCGTCTCTGCAACACCAGAGATAGCCAAAACAGATTAACGATTGATCCGACTATGACGCTGATATATGAACCCCTTTGATGAAACACACATCGACATTCGTTCTACTTATCTGGATTGGGTTCTCCCCCAACCTATTGGCCGAACATGATCTTGAGCCTCTCAAGAAGGCACTTGATCGCCAGGCCAAGCATCAATCGGTTCATGTCCGACTGCGTCAGACTAAAAATCTGCCTGCACTCAAAGACCCCATCGTCAATAACGGCCAACTTTGGCTCTTCCCTGGCAAAGCATTTCGATGGCAGATAGGCAGCCCTAAGACGAGTACCGCCATCTACGACGGCAACCGTGTTTACCTGCTCAACGAAAAGGATAAAACCGCCACCGACCTAAGTCCTAATGACCGAAAAATAAAGCCCCTGCTGATCATGCTAGGCATCGGAGAAGGGGCTTCATTTGACGCCATGATGAAGGCCTTCCGGGTATCGGGCGTAAAAAATACTGGCACCCGCTACGTCATCGTTCTTGTTCCCAAGTCGGGCAAACTCAAGCGCGCTATCAATTACCTCACTTTACAGGTGAATATGAAAACCTCCTTTCTTGAGCGCGTCGAATGGTCGCAGCGAGACGGTACCGTTGCGCTCACTCAATTTTTTATTCCTACGCTCAACAAGCCCTTGCCCAAGTCCATTTTTGATATCAACAAGGCCGATTATAAGTGGAAGTAGGCTTCCTATTTTACCGCATAAAATTGGGCTTCAGGCACATCCCATATAAGGTATTTGGAACTCTCTTTGAGCAGGCGGCGGTTATACGCTGACCTCGTTGCCACCCCCGAAGCCATGCTCTGAATCACCCGAGTAAGATGACGTTCCATCAGACGTGCAGGATTTAACAATCCCTTGTCCTTACTCAATAACTTCCCAGCTTCATGCATCCGAAGTATGCGACCATCGTAAAAATAGTCGATCAACTCCTGCCATGCCTGATGCCACGAAAGTAGTTCGGCACAGTATTTTTCCACGCTTTTAATTCGGCTCCCCGAAACACCCTGAGAGAATACCCACTTATCTAATAGATAAGCTGACTCAAGGGCCATAAACAATCCTGGTGACAACATTGGGTCAACAAATCCAAAAGCGTCACCCAGCATCACCCAACCTTCACCGCACCCTCTCTTCGTGATCCGTTGATACTTCGAGTAAGTCATTACCTCGGAAACACGCTTGGCATCCTTCCCTTTTTCTCGGAGGAGAGGCTCCCGCTTGATCGCATTATCCAGTCGTTCGCCAAGGTTCCTCCCTAAATCCTTGGCAGCATCTTTATCAATCACGATCCCAACAGATAATTTCCCCTTAAGAGGGATACGCCAAGACCAGCCGTGATCTAACACAGAAATAATAATCTGCCCAGGATCCACTTCATCGTGCACAAAGTTTTCATAGTGAGCAAAGTAAGAAACATCATTCCGACCACCGCGATCAACATCCAATTCCAAGGTTCTAGCAAATAACCGCGACCTGCCACTGGCATCTACTAACATAGAGGGGTGGGCACAAGGAGAAAGCCCCGCCAGAGCAAGTGATTTATCACACAGCTCGATCTCCCTTCGAGGATTATTTGACCGCTGAACCTTGGCTCGTGCATCAACAAACTTAACCCCAAGTTCCCCCGCTCTCTCTCGCAAGAGGTCATCAAACTGCGGCCTTGGAACGTTGTATGCATAGCCTGGGTTTTTCTTTCCTCGCTTCTGAAATTTCAAGTCGACTCTCGTGCCACTGCCATGAAAAAATGAGGCTCCTGGTTTGCGCACCGAAAATGCCTTCACCCTCTCCTCAATTCCCAAAGCTCTCAACACGGGGATGACCGAGGGCACCAATGATTCACCGACCAATAGATCAGGGCGTTTATCGTCATCAAATACCACTACCTGGATTCCTCGCATCGCCAACAGACACGCCAAAGTACAACCGGCTGGGCCAGCCCCTATCACTGCAACAGTATCTTTATTACCTTTCATCATCTATCCTATATTCATTTAATCACTTCGTTTTATTTTGCCGCTAGCCGTTAGATCAATAAATTTCACCTTCTTGATCTCTACTGGGGTTTTATAGCTAGCCAAGCGTTCTCCACAATACCTAATCAGCTCAAGAGATGTAGGTGTGTTACAATCCTCTTTGCAAATAAACTCGCCTACTGGAAATCCTCCAAGGGTCGGATGATGGCACGCAACCACTCGACTCTGAAAAACAGAAGGATGCTCGTTGAGCACCGCTTCGATTTCCTCAGGAAATACCTTCATTCCCCCTACATTGATAACGCTCTTGCTTCGACCCCGCATCATCAGCGTTCCAGCCTCAACCTCTTCCACCAAGTCACCCGTGGCAAACCATCCATCTGTGCATATTTCTTCACGTAATTGCCAAGGGGATAAATACGCATCAAACATCCCTGGGCCACGAAACAAAAGTTCGCCGACACGTGTATCCCCATCAATAGTAAAAAGCCTCGACTCGTAAGCTGGCAATACCTGTCCAAGTGCCGTCGGGATGTCCTCTGCGTGCTCCCGATTCATAATCGGCAAGCCGACTTCGATGATGCCCAATGCTTGGGTTAACGGGAGTCCAAAGCGTTTTTGAAACGCCTCAGCGACACCTTCACTCAACGCAGACGCGGTGGACACAGCAAGCTGGAGTTCAGGAAGAGGCTCTGCCTCTGCACATTGAGCTAATTGCGCAAAGTGAAACGGACTGCCATACAACAAGGTGGCCCCTGATTCTTTTGCTGCCTGATAGATCTGGTCAGGTTGATGGGATGCCTCAATCACCGTCTTCGCACCGTAATACAGGTAAAGCACGATCGATACCGCAAAGTGATGCGCCATAGGCAAAGTCCACAACACACAATCACCAGGCTCAATCTTTAATCCCTCATTCGCTGATTGAATTCTCTCCAATAACGACTCGTGTGAAAGGATTACCCCTTTTGAAGCAGCCGTCGTCCCAGAACTAAAGCGGATAAATGCAGGATTAAGCTCATCAAAGGCCGCCTCGGAAAATGCACAGGTTAATTTTTTACATTCTTCAACAACCGCTCGCCCAAGCCCCAGCGGCAACTCAATACCCAGCTCTACATCATCCAAGCCCATAACCGAAACCACTCCATGCAAGGCTGTTTCTCCAATCAGGATGTCCCGTTCCCGTTTCGTCAACTCATCTGGGATAGGTACAAAACAGGCTTTCGTCTCCAATACCGCCATAGCGACTACAATGTAGCCTAAGCCATTTGGAAAACGTACACCGATTCGTGGCACTCCAGGTTGCCTAAAAGGCGGACATGTTAGCAAACGATCACGCAATTCTGCCACTGCGAAAAACAGTTCGTCAAAGGTAAGCTCACGTTCTCCCTCACGGATAGCAACACGCGCGCCATGAGCGCGCTCTTTGATCGCATCAATAATAATCATTCTCTAGTCGTCTTATATACTTAGAAAAAAACCCCAAACTATAGACTTGCGCAGCTCGGTGATGCCCGTGGTAACGGCCCTTCCTAGGCGCACGGTCCATAGCTTGATGACGGCGATAAATCTCATAGACTACATGCTGAGAATACCCTGCCTGGTGGCAGATGACCAGAATGATGTCAGCAGTCGCTACGTGATCCTGAACCGCCCGAACTCCAGCCCCCCCTCAGGACTTGATGATGTTTTTCACCACGTGTCCATGCACATCAGTGAGGCGGAAATAGCGG
>Ga0115547_1000745_pt1 | contig 20473 bp, 19 predicted proteins | sample COGITO_mtgs_1004_3_FD_87185 | JGI IMG/M metagenome (GOLD analysis project Ga0115547, IMG submission 87185) | Pelagic marine microbial communities from North Sea - COGITO_mtgs_100420 | ecosystem: Environmental > Aquatic > Marine > Epipelagic | place: Germany:Helgoland, sampling site Kabeltonne...
ACATTATTATTCGCCGCCGCGAATTCATCATGTAAAATGGTATTATTTGTGGGTGTTCCCATGGACAGGATAGGAAGGTATCATATTATTATTGTAACATTATTATTCGCCGCCGCGAATTCAGTTTGTATATTTGTCTTCTAATTCATACGGGGTACCACATTGTTGTTGTTATTTTTAAAATTATACCGTGAATTCAGTTGGTATAGCGGTCAAATATTATAAAGTGTTGTACTGACTTTTTGCAGTGTTAAGCCCTCGCCTACAAGTTTTCCGCTCTGGTAAGGCGTTTTTAAATAATGCATATAACAGTAGTGTCCCAAAATGCATACGGTTTCCGGTCCTTGTACCATACTAATAACGATTTGTACCACTGGGGCATATTTAAAAATGGGTTATTGGAAGTGAATAAAAACAGTTCAGTTTCGCCCACAAGGACAGTGCCACGCCCATGCCTTTTTCCAAGAGGAGGCGTGTGGAGAAGAGTCACGAACAGAAGATCCAAGCACTGGAGGAGGATAACACCAGACTCCGTCTCAGTGTCTACCACTATCAACTGCCATGCCTGCACGAGGTGATGAGGTCCTTCAATTTCAATCAGAAAGACGACGAAACCCCCTTGTGCGAATGTCTCCCCTGCTGTGCTGGCGGGCGTTCATTCGAAGAGGGCTGTGAGAGCTGTGAGGAGGGACAATGCACCCACAGCTGCAAGTTCCAGCCCAAGTGGGAGGAGTTTCTGTCTCGTGTGGGGGCCACCTGGAACGGGCCTTATGAGGACCCGCCAATCGAGATCTCTTTTCTCGGCAGGGGGGGGCATGCGGACACGGATCACCACGTGTACAACGTGGGCCACCGTGACTGGGTGTTCAGTGGGTGGGGGAAGCCACTCGCCAGCCTCGAGGACCCCAGGAAGGAAGTGTGGGACAGGATTGTGGCTGCCTACAGGAAGTGGAATTCGTGAGAGGCACATTGTGCCCTGTTTTTAAATAGGGGCCTCTTTGCTTTTTCAATCAATGAACCCCTCATGATTGATTGTGAAATGGTTGTGTGTGTCACAACATAACATGTTCAAAACGGGTTTTTATTCAATTCCCATTATCAGACCCACCGCGGCAGGCGCAGTCAGGATCGCAAATATGCCAATCGCAATCGCTCAAGTCTGAATTGTACCCCTCAGCAACATCAGTCGCAACCTTCCCCACAGCAGCCTCCTCACCTGTCTTTGCATCCGCAGACTTCTTCTTCTTCTCCCCAGCACCCCCAGCAGCCCCCGCAGCGAGTTTCGCCGCTGAAGCAGCCCCAGAAGCCCCCGCAATGGGGGGGGCGGTCTCCCGACCACGCTTGCCCCCCACAAGGGGCCCAACAGCAGGACCAGCAGCATCAGCAGTATTGACAGCAACAGCACTGGCCAACTTCTTGGCAAACCGCAGGCGGAGAAGTCCCACTCCCTCATGCCCTGGGGCATCCTTCACAAGGACAAGAGCCCAAACTTCGTACCAACGTTCAGTGTCTATGCCATCTGCAGCGGAGGTGTACATGGGGGCAGGGGGGGGCTTCGGCGGGGTCACAACAATGACACAGCGGCCGCGTCCAAGTCTAAGCCCGATGGATTTCGAATCCCAACCAGTCGCATTTGCAATAAATGTCTTGGTCTCTTGAATAAGGGACTCAGTGAACACACACTTCATATCATGGAAATGCTGCAGCACATAAGAGTACACCCCTGCGGACATACGAAGTGGGAAATACCTCTCATGACAAACATTCGAAAACGAAGGAAAGGGGCAATCTGTCACGTAAGCGATGGTCTTCCAATACTTTTCGTCAGTGCGATCACTCTTGTCCTTCGGATCGTAAACAAGTTTGAAGTCCCTCTCATGAACCTTTTGAAGGGGGGAGTCCTTGTGCACATAACGCGCAATCAGCTTCAAATCTACAGTTGCACGGTCCACTGTATCGCCATATGATACAGGGCGCAGAAAACGCCGCACAGGTCCTACATCATGGTGACCTGAAGGAGGGGCGAACACTTCGATGCCCCCTGCATGAAACATGAGTCTTGTATCGCGGTAGTTGTCCCAACCCATTGCAGTTCCAAGTGCACACTTCATCGCCTCCACGGCTGCACACCTCTCATGCCCCTCAGCAGAAACATCTGTCACAGTGGTGTACACCGCCCTCAAATACTTGGGCATATTGGTATGAGATTCTCGAGTAAATCCATAAGTATCCCAGAAGAGATCAAACACGCGCGTACCGTTTGTGTTCTCCGACACAAGTTCGGTCGAGGTCTGTACAAAACGGTAAAGATTGCGTGAATTACGAGCTTGGGGGGCTTGTGCCAATGGCATGTTTTCTGGTGATATCAGAATGTCAGACTACTTCCACCTGTCTTAAATATTGGCGACCTTGTTTACCACTGGTGCTTCTGCACATGTTCTGTGTTCCTTTGTGGTACTGGACGATCCTGGGAGAGAGAGGCTACGTGGACGCATAGCTCAGTGGTTTAGAGCATCTGTCTTATCAACAGTGGGTCGCCGGTTCGAATCCGGCTGTGTCCCCTTTGCGTTTTTGGATTGAAAAGACTGCGCAATACAGAGCTTTGTTGATATAAAAACAGAAATTCTTAAGGTGTTTGAATATGAAATACGGGCATCGCTACATGATAGGGGTCCTCATCCTTGTTACACATTGGGCTGTTTCTACGCAAGGGGTTCCTTTTCAGAACAATCATTCGATGTCGAACTTCTCTCACGTTCCCTCCAACACGACGCCTGGGCCCTCAAGCGCCTCGCTTGGGGCTTTCACCAACACTACCAACACTACCAACACGGCCAACACGGCCAACACGACGCCTGGGCCCTCAAGCGCCTCGCTTGGGGCTTTCACCAACACTACTGTGACCGACACAACCAACACGGCCAACACGGTCAACACGACGCCTGGGGCGCCAAACACATCTAATGGGACACAAGCCGCGACGATAGCGACTATTTACGTCTCTTCCATGGCCCCTTTCTGCCACACTGATTTGTCATGTGTAGCGGGAGTGGAACTGGGCCATGAAAGGAGTTGTCCATACAATCACAACATCCAGTGGGTAGATGCTACCTGTGCATCGTGCTCCAATGCATCGACAATCGAGAGGTGCATACCATGCCCCGAGGGGGAATGGTGCCCAACCCCCGACACAACATACGAATGTGCAGGGGGAGCACCACATGAGGAGTTAGCGTGTGGCTATGGGACATTCCCGCAATGCGGGCAATGCAAGGCGTGTCGTGGGCATTTGGCTGGTCTGCCACTTCTTTGTTCGCGCAGATCACCTCCGACAGAATACTGTGAGGGCACCTTGGAGTGCTCGAGCAGCTGTGGCGCTGGGAGGTACACACTCGATATGCAGACGTGTCTGCACTGTGAGAGGGGGTACTACTGCCCAGAGGGTCTGCATAGGGAGGTGTGTGGCCCAGGATATCACTGCCCCGGCCAGGGCACTGTGGCCCCCCCAGAATGTGAGGCAGGGGCATGGTGCGACGGAACAGTGACGAACATGTGCCCCCACAACTCGTGGGCACCCGGAGCGGGCGCGACACAGCAGGATTGCTTGTGCTTGCCTGGATACACAGGGTCGAGGGGGGGTCTGTGCGAGGAGTGCCCGATGGACCACTGGTGCCCCGGGGGATCTGATGTTTTCCAGTGTACTGTAGATGCTCTGTCTGCACACGTGTCCACCGGGCCCTCGGACTGCTACTGCAAATCAGGGTTCCGTGCGGTGTGGGGGGGTAACGACACAGAACCATTCGTGTGTGAGAGCATCCCCGAAAGTGACGGGCCGTGCCCCGACGCTGTTGGGATGGTGCCCCTGGCTGGCACAGATGTCTGTGTGTGCAGAGGGGGGTATTACAGGGTTTTCCAGGAAGACGGTAGCGATGGATGTGTTCTCTGCCCGGAAGACCACTATTGCAGCGGGGGGGAGACTCTTGGGGCCCCAAGCCCGCAGAGGCGGCGGAGGTTGATGGGGCATGGGGCTGAAAGCTGCCCTGCAAACTCCACTGCACCGCCGGGGACCAACCACTCACAGGGGTGCACGTGTGACAGAGGATTCCATGGGCCTATGGGGGGCCCCTGTGAGCTCTGCCCTGCAAACTCGTGGTGCTGGGGCGGGGTGGAGAACCTGTGCCCCCTCGATACCCCAATCTCACCAGCCGGGGTCAGCTGGCCAGAGAACTGCACCTGTATGGCCGGGGAGTATTGCAAGTTGCCGACGGAGCCCACGAACAAGCAGGTGGACGTAAGCAGCTATGCCCGCGGGTACTGCTACATTGACGCAGGTGATCACGGTCTCAACTGCTGGGGGGTGGCATTCGACGAGTGGACTGGGGGCTCCGGGCAGATGTACAGTGTCCCCCTGCCTCCCGGGCGGCACGCCATTGACGTGAAGGTGGGTTCTCTCGGGGATCCAGATGTTGGCCCTGTGGCCACACATGTGTGTGTGCATCTCGATGACCTGACCGTGAAGTGCTTTGGGTCCAACGCACACGACATGCTTGCATCGGGCTATGCTGACAATGGAACCTACCGTGACACGACGGACGACGTCCGCGCCTTCTCGGGGTTGAAGTTCGCGGCAAACTCCCTGGTGTACGCCAATTCTGGGTTCAGTGACACCCCCTCGGACGACTACGCTCATTTTTGTGGCGTGAACGACGCATATCACACGATCACCACTTGTTGGGGCACACAGGAGGGGGGGGGGTGGTCTACGACCAAGTACTTCCCCAAGAATGTAAGGGGGCTATTCGCCTACGCAAGCGGGACGTTTGCTGTGCTCGAGGACAACTCGGTGTACCAGTGGGGGCAGTACACTGGAGTCGGGCAATGGGTAGTTGGCGAGGGCGAGGGCGGCCCACAGAGCTTCAGGCGGTGGTATCCCAGCAAAACAGTGCGCAGCATTGTGCCCGTGGGGCTCACAGAGGTTTGTTTCCGTTTCACCGACGATACCTTCGCGTGTGCAGGAAGGGGGGCGAGGAATATCGATTTCTCCCGACAGGGGGCCCAGAGTGCAGTTGCCACTGCCCGCTATTTCCCTCTGATTACGTTTGGCAGTGGGAACAATGGCACCCAGGTCACCTCTGTCTTTGGTGCAACACTTGGGTCAGTAGTCTACATTCTGTATGCGTCAGACGAAATAGGGGTGCTAGACTATGATGGTGCAGCCCTGTCTCTTGGGCTACTGAATTCTGAATTCCCCCCAGACCCGTCGAACCCAGTGATCAAGTTGGTTCCGACATTCAGGCCAGACCGCAGTCTGCACCTCGTGGTCGTGGTTCGTGCTGACGGCTCGTGGTTTCAAGAAGGCACGGATGTTAGCGGGGCAGCAAGTGCTATCGCTGGCAAAACAGACGCGATTCCACTCCTGGAATATGGCATGCAGGACATGGCCGTGTGCGCGTGTGCGCTGTGCGAGAACGGCTACTTCTGCAGTGGGGGGGAACACAGGCAACGGTGTTCCGCTGGAGGGAGGACCAACCCCACTCTCGGGAGCATGGACGAGAGCAGTTGTGTCAGCCCAGGTATATGAAAAACACATACGTTTAGAACTAAGTGCTTCACGCCCTGACCAGGCTTTGTTGTTGGTAGGTGCGGATGGTGGACCGCAGTCGGCTGACGACCGCACAGTTTACTGATGGGTACACTTGCAAAGGTTTGAATTGCATGTTGTCCAAAGTGGAACCAGAGTGCAGTCCTCGTGCTTGTACCACAACTTCCCCTCCTTGATAGTATATCTAGACTCATTGGCTTTCCGCCACTCGAGCTGTTTCCTGGCCTCTTCTTTTGCTTTGTCCGAGGCGTGTGTCGAGGTGACGCCTTTCTTCGAGATACCTCTCATGGCTCACTTTTGCGCTTCATGTCACCGGAGCCCCTCTGTACTGTATAAAGCTTCCAAAAAAGCAGTGTGAACGGCATCTTTCGATATTTAAAGAGTTCCACAATTCCCTTGTCACGCACCGCTGTTTTCCAACACTGTCCGCAATCAACGTTATTATGTCTCTCAATTTCGTGGCCGCCGTCAACAGGTACACCGCTCCAACTACCATCGAGGCCGAGGAGGAACAGTACCAACAGGGCTTGAAAGCCTCTCTCGCTCATGTCGATCATGAGTTGGACCGGGTCTTGGCCCTCTCTCTCAAGGAGGAGGCCGACCGGATCGCCGCTTTGAATCCTCAAGCCGATTCTTCTGGAGAAGATGAAGATGAGGTCGATTCTTCTGAGGACGGTTCGTCTATGGATGAGGTCGATTCTTCTGAGGACGATTCTTCTGGAGAAGATGAAGATGAGGACGATTCTTCTGAGGATGAAGAAGATGAAAAAGCGCTGCAAAAGGGCATTGCTGCCTCTTGGAGGATGCACAAGGTTGACAAGGTGCCCTCCGACAGACCCGCCAAGAAGATCCATTGGGGCACGAAGGAGCCTTGCAAACAGGACACAGGTTTGAAGTCGACTGAAACAGTTATGGCCGAGCAAAAAGAGGCCATGAAACGTCGCCAGGATGAGGGGAAGCCGCACGTGCTTGAAGCTGAGAAGGAGGCACAGCAGACGATGAAAACCTGGACCGAGACCCACGGCAAATACATGGATCAGAGTTCCCAAGCGTACAGGGATGCGAAGTCGCGTGTTCATCACCAGGGCCAGGAAAAGGTAAAGGCAAAGAAGAAAGAATATGCACCTATTTCTTCCGACGCAGTCAAGAACTGGGCGTTTTGGCATGGGCTCACGTTGAAAAACGTGACGGGCGATGGATGTTGCTTTTGGTATGCCGTCATCGCTGCTTGCATCTCTGCTGGTATTGACATTGGTTTCACCCGAAGGGAAAAAGCTCTTGCCTTGAAGGCCATAGCGACTGGAAACTTCAAGGGTCTGTGGCACGAAGTAGTGCCAGCGTTGAAGAAGCGCGCGATCGAATTGGGAAAGGACCAGTTGAAAGCCAAGTTGAAGGAGTATGGCTTTGATCCCAAATTGGCCCCCGAGAGATATGCTGAAATGTATGAATCCGAAAAGCGGAATATCGAACGCAACATGTCCCCCCATGAGTGGGCTGATGATCAAATGGCCTCAACACTGGCAAAACTCTTGCGCGTGACCATCACAAACCTGACTGTAAGTGACACAGGGTCTGTCAGGCACACGCACTCGCATAATGAGGACGAGTCCGGGGAGCGTGCTGTTATTTACATTGCATTTCTTCCAGCTGGCGGTGGGAACGGGGAAGCAAACCACTACATGTATTGCCCTGCAATCCGTCCAGAGTCGAATTGAATAAACGTTTTGTTTTCTTCACGTTCTGCCCCTCTGTGTACTTCGGGGTTTTTGGTAGGTCCAGTATGTGTTCTTTGTTTCTTACACTGTGTCTAGCAGCACCCGTTTATTGCAAAGGCTGTATGTCATAACAGTGATCTCCCACTGGCATTCCCCACTGCTCCACCGCTTACAACGGCTCCCGTGTGCGGTTTTTCGGGAGGAGGAGGAGGAGGAGAGGGGGAGTGAGTGTCGTCTTCATCACTGTGGTAGCTACTGTAACAAGGTAGAGAGTGAAACATGCGAGCGCGCGTGGAGAGACATGCCCTTATATACATGTGAATCAGCCGTGCCTGGGGTATAAAAGACACACTGTGAGCTGCCGTGGCACACTATGCCGGTCGCCGGTGACAACCGTATGCATGAGTTGTGGAGTGAACTGGAGACAGCCACCGACCCAGCACGCAGGCGGCAGTTGCTTGGGTCGATAAACCACCTCGCCTCGCGCGAACATTCCTCTGGCACAAGCCAGTCGTCGTCGCGCAGGTATATGACAATAGACTAGGCTGCCTGGGGCTGTTTGGTATATGTCTGTGCCCCGGGCATATGCTGGAGCGAGAGTGAGGGAAGTAGGTGGTTTTGGGTTCGAAAAAAAGCCCCCTGTATTACAAATGTGACACGCATGGGGGCATGCTTGGGGCAAGACAAATACGCGCGTGCAAAACAGAGAGTGTTCGAGACACAATCAAGTGTTGTATAGCGTTTCTTTGTTAAAACATGGAAACCAGCCCAACAATCACTCAATCATGCCCCCCTCAACAGTTTCGGGGAGCGTGATTCCGGCCTCCTCAAACGCGGCAAGTCTCCGGGTAACCTCTTTGTGTGCCCGAAGAAACACTCGGTGTTCGAAAGTAACAAAGAGAAAAAACACAACGTGTGCCTCGTATGCCCAATGACCAACGACATTAGCATTCTTCTTAATGAACTTGAACAATATGTTGGTCTCTGTAGTCTCAACATCCCAGGCAGTGTAAGCATAACGCATGTTCCACCATAGCCAAGCCATCATAATGGAAAAACGGCAAATAACAATACAAAGTCTGTAACGTACATTGTACTTTTGCTCCAAGCCAGGCTGCAAGATCATCATCGCAAAACAACACGCAAGAATGAGGTACACATTTGCGATTTCGGGGCGGGTATCCGCAAATTCCAAGTACATAAACACGAATGGCCCCACCGTCTCGTACGCCACTGCCAGTGGGGATGTTGTCAATACATATCCTGGGACGATGATCATCCACACAGAAAGTGCTTTGGGGGCGACTGAACGAAAGATAATGGGGAATATCATCCAAAACGGTTCTTGCCTCTCGTGAAAATCAATGATTATCTTCAAAAACGCCACAAATGGCTTCAGTCCTTCTTCCAACGCAATCAAAACTTCTTCTTCGGAATACATTTGATACAGGTACGTCACCCATACAGGAACAAACGCAACGACGACGAAAACTATAGCACTGGTCCAAAACAAAACAGCCGCTGCAATTGGGCTTTCGCTGTTGAAAAATGGTGCGAAGATGGTCCCGACGACCATACCACCACAGCTGCTCATCATCAGGCTCGACGTTGGATTGTCTTTTGGAAAGGGGAAAAGACCCCCCACAGTGGAAACCATTTCCAGATAGTAATACACTCCTTCTGTTTCCGGTCTCTTCCCCCAACTGTGCCAGCAGAAGTTGAACCTCCCCACACCGTAAAGAATGATAGCAGACATAACCCATACAATGACGAGCATGAGCGAAACACGCATAATGAAGCAGAATCTATTGTGTTGAGGAACAGCAGGTAGATACAGACTCTAGTGAGCGATACATAAATACAATGCATATCGGAAAGCATTGATGCTTTTGGGATTTTCCGCGGCGTGAACCAACAAGGCTCCGCACATGTTTATTCAACACACATACTGTTTGTGGTGCTAACTACGTTGTAAGCTTTGTCTACAACGGCACTCGCCTGCTGGGCACGGGCGTGGTGGTGTTCACTTTATCGAGCGAGGTCCCGTATAGGGTGAGGACAACGATCCTGCAGCGAATCTCTTCGGGGAGAACGTCGAGGAAATTGTTCGGCCTTTTGTCGGACATGGCGTTTTTGACCAGCGTTGTCTCGCTCGCGCTTGCGGCTGTGTCGCCTGGATCAGGCTGGGGGTGCCCGACCTTCTCGAAGAGCGCCTCGTGAAGGTCGGCGCTCGTGCAGATCTGGCGGTTGTTGAGCATGCACCGCCGAGCCGAGCTTTCGGGGGTCTGTGCGACGAGCACGTTGTTGAGCCTGTCCAGGACACGCACAAGCGGTGCCAACTTGCGAATGCACGGGTGTGCTGTGAGGGGGGTTTTGTCGAAAACACGGTGAGTGTAAGCACCGGGGGGGGCCCTGGTTACGCTGACACGAGAGAAGAAGACATCGATCCAGTGGCAGACTTTCACCATGTTGTAGGTCTGCAGCACAGCAATGTCGTCTGCGACGGTCTCGTATGGAGCACGGAGGTTGTCCCCTGGAAGATCCAGTACAAAGGGGGTGCAATGCTGATAGAACCTCAGGATTTGGAGCATATACTTGTTCAATGTTACCCACCCACTGCTGACTTGCCGGACGCGCAACGCGAACATGGGCGTGTCCATCAGAACTCCATCGAACTCGCAAATGAAATCAATGTTCCGAATGAGGCGCGCGAAGCTCATGAACTTTTCGGAGCCGAGGAGGTCGCGATAGAGCGGGGAGGGCATTTGCCACTTTCCACAAACAGCGTTCATGGGGGGCGTGCTCATGTTTTCAAGGCGCTGTTTGGGGCTTCCAAAGTTTTTGAAATGCTGCAGCATGGGAGGTGAGAACAGCCATTTGTACCAGTGCAGGTCTTCCCATGCAGATCTGTACTACCGTTTTTGTACCGGTGCAGGTCTTCCCATGCAGATCTGTACTGTCGTTTTTGTACCGGTGCAGGTCTTCCCATGCAGATCTGTACCGACGTTTTTGTACAGGTGCAGGTCTTCCCATGCAGATCTGTACTACCGTTTTTGTACCGGTGCAGGTCTTTCCATGCAGATCTGTACTGACATTTTTGTACCAAAGGCCGGTGTTTTCGTACAGATCTGTACCACAAAAATTATAGTACAACTGCAAATACCAATTGGGGGCAATACCATAGCTGGTAGTGTATACAAATACATTTTTCATTTTTTTTTGTGGATTATGGGGATAATAATTGGAGGCGGGAATATGTTGATCAGCACGACAGGCACAAATACGGAGACACTTGTTTTCTAAGTAGGTGCTGCAGCAAGTGTGATTTCTGTTTTGAACTGATGTGGCTATACACTCTCAAACTTCGCCAGGGGATGTACTATGTCGGGACAACAGGTGACCTTGACAAACGGATTTCACAGCATGCTTCAGGGCATGGCTCTGCATGGACAGCAAGGTATCCTTATGTTAATGTCCTGCAGACCAGGAAGGTGGATTCAATTCTTGAGGAGGATCTGGAAGTAAAGAAGTTGATGCAGATCCATGGCATTGACTGTGTGCGTGGAGGGACATACAGTTCGCTGAGCTTGTCTGACGAGCAGAAGTCCTCATTGCAGCGCGAGTTGGACCACGCAGATTCGAAGTGTACGAGGTGTGGAAGGGGCTCACACTGGGTGGCACAGTGTCATGCCAAGAGGCATGTGAATGGCCAAGAGCTTGGTGGAGCCAAGGGAGTATCTCTTCAGAAACGAAACTTTCAGGGGGAGGGGGGGGCTGGCGGTGGTTACAAACGTTGCCGATACGAGGAGCGTGGTGAGGCGTCTGACAAGCAGAAGCCCTCATTGCAGCGCGAGTTGGTCCACGCAGATTCGAAGTGTATAAGGTGTGGAAGGGGCTCACACTGGGTGGCACAGTGTTATGCCACGAGGCATGTGAATGGCCAAGAGCTTGAAGACGAGAGTGATGAGGGGGAGGACGAGAGTGATGAGGGGGGGGACGAGTGGGATGATGGGGGGGACGAGTGGGATGAATACTAAAGGTTTTATCATGGATGCGTGGAGGATTCGCTTGGGTTCTGTCGAGTTTCTGGGTGGAAGGCTTTTGTATGTATTTTATTACAAATGTTACTACCCCTCCCTCCAAAGCTTCAGAAAATCCGAGAAGCTGTTCTCACCAGTCTGTGCTGTGGGGAGCCATGCTTGCTTTCGTGACGGAAAGCACCTCACGCTGATCCCCACTTTCCCCGACCATGACGTGGACGAGCGCATAGGGGGTGTCGATCTTAACCTGCGGGCTGCCCATGCCGCCACGCAGAGTCACGGCACACTGTGCAACACCAACCGACTTCATGCCAAGTGCATTGACCTGCTGCATCCCACCAACAGAAAACTCTGTGAGGTCGTAACAGCCTCCATTGATTCGCCGCCAGTCGCCGACACCCAGGAGTGTTGTCATGTTCTGGCTCGACGTTGCCTCCAGCTCGGGCAGCGTGAGGGTACACTGTCTCGGGGGGCGCGCGAGTGTTTCCTCGACGCGCGCGAGGAGGGACTCCCAGCCTGTCACACTGTCGAGAGTGACGTATACTGCGACTGTGTTGTGCCCGAGATTCACCGCAGCGCTCCGAGTGTCCTCTCCGTCTTTGATGTATCGAGAACGGCTCGTTTTGTTCACAAAGGCAGCCACGGTTTGACCTGCAAACACCATGGTCGTGGATTCGAAGGTGTCGTTCCACCCGCCCACGAACCCAAACACGCAAGCAGCAGCCATCTTGACGTTGGCTTCGACGAGTGATTTGTCGAACAGGTTCTGGATCATCCCCCCGCTCGTTGCGGAGACCCAGTCGTCTGCGTCCTTGTGCGAAAACGACTTCACGTCGTGCCCGCTCATTTCGTCTGTCAGGGTTCGGAATTCGCTGGAGGTTGCACCGGTCACCCACATCTGCCCTGCCAGGAACATGGCACTGTTTGCCTTCACCATCGCACGCTTCTCCCGCATCTGGGCAAAGGCCTCTTCTTCGCACTGACAACCCAGGAAACGAAGGATCCGTTCGTGCTCGGGGGACTGCGGGGATGCAGCAGCCAACAGGAACGGCAGAACCAGTTTCAGCGCTAGGACAGGCACGAAGGAATGGTCGCCCATCGCGGCAAACGCCTGTGGCATCAACCCACTGTCCTGGTCAGCACAAAATGGCCTAGGGGTGCACGCCCGTGTGCCCCCAACAGGGCTGGAGCGGCACTCGCGGCACAGATCGTGTTGGCCACACGCGTTGCAGTGCCAGAAGCCCCTGATGTTCACGGCGGGACAGCCGTCACAGTTGATATGGAAAACAGAGTCTTCCGTTTTGTAGACCATGTTGGGGTGAGCACATGATTGGCTCCGGGGGTCTGTCCCCGCGCGCTCGAAAAACGTACTACACGCGAAACGCCCGTGCTCTGTCGAGCCCGCTGCAGGCATGTGTGTTCCCCCACGGTAGCAGTGGTGGCAGACTATGCACATGTTATCGTTTTTTACAGACACAGAAAAAAAAAACATTGTGGAGAGTACAGTACGAGGTGACCCGTTGTATGGCTGCATTGATGTACCCCGCAAGCATGCTTCCGCTGCTGTTGTTTCAAAACTCTGCGGCCATGCTGGGGCCTGGCATGCGACACACCCTGCGCATGAACAAACAGTCGCTGCCCATACTGTATAATCCAGAAGCAGCAGACGTGAGTGTGGAACACGTGGTGCCTCTCAGCGTCCTGCGCAAAGAAAGTGCTAGCCTGCTTGACGACCCGTACAACATGCATCTTTCAGCCTCTCGATACAACTCTATCCGCTCAAACTACCGCTTTTGGTTCACCAGTGAGCCTGACAGAGAGAGTCACATGGAGGCAGTGGGGCATGGGAACTACGTGTCCCACCGGTACAAGATGTTCACCCCCCCCGAGAGAGACTGGCCCGCGATTTTCAGGGCCGTCATGTACTGCCACAACGCCTACGGCGTTGCGTATGACAAGGTACTCGTTGGCGGGAAACCCAGAGGCGGTGAACTGGCTGCACTCCACAGATCACCGTTCCGCGGCAAAGACGTACAGCATGCCATTCTTGCCGCCCAGATTCAGGCACAGTCTCAAAGCATTAACCAGGAACGAGCGCGTTTACTTGGCGCGAATAAAGTGTTTTAATCCTGCACCAGCGCGAGTGAGAACACGATGACAGAAAGAAGGACCTTGCTTACCAACGACAGTGAAAGATACGCTATCTCTGCACGCAGAGGGGTTAGGGCATAGAGTTTGAGAAGTTTGTCTCTTTCAATCTTTTGTCTGATCAAAATATCATACAATAATTGTTTTTGCTTGCCTTGTTCAGTGCTAACCACGTAAGAAGAGGGTTCCCCTATCAATGCGCAGGCATATATCGTGTAAAGTTTGTTAATTTCCTTCAGTTCTTCGATCAGAAAACCATACGTCTGGACGAGACCAAAGATTACGAATAAAAACGTCTCCACAACCACGATGGCTGTCACGAAGTCTGGTGCTGTGTCTTTCGAGCTGTTGAATGTTCCCAGTATTACCCAGAACGGAAACGCTATAGAAATCCACCCGGCTGCATGGGCAATCAAATGACTCTTTTTGATCAACAGGCCCCCGAAACCCATGTACTCTCTACGTAGTTTTGTCTTCGAGAGAATATCAGCAAGGAGCCCAAAGATCATACAGGACCACGTACACCCCACTATCCCGACAAGTGCCCCCCAATCCCTTATGCCGAGTTCCAGTGTGATCACTGCTAGCATAACAGACGCACTGATCGAGTACTCCACGTACCTGTACCAATTTATAGAGTCATTGTGCTCCATAAATTCTGTGTATGCACCAGCGCAGATCGAAAAATATATCTGTCCCAGTCCAGAAAGCAGTGAAAATGCCATGACGAGGGCTGTGAGGCTGAGTTTGACCCCCGTGGCCCTCACGGATGGCTGAAACGTACTGTTGCCGTACTGTATCTGGGGCAGGGCTGGGTCGGCTTGGGTGTCCGAGACTTCACGCATACTCCCTTCCACCAGTTCAAAGGCCACGTCCGTGGCTATGCCCCCGATCCCCACCAAAACCCCAACGACCACTGCAAGCAATATGTGCACCGACATGGTCACCCGGTTACACACGACAGCCACCTTGGGTGTACACATCCCGGAAAACACGACGCAGACCACCGCCTGATATATGACATATGTACTGGGATTGCAAAAACAAAACACGATTCTTACGTAATAGCCGCCGCCTCGTGAAGCCACGCACTGCCAATGCCTTGCCCCCCCTCCGCGCCCCTGCCAGTGGAAACCAAGAACACAGCACGCAGCAAAACGGAAGCAAGACGGGAGGCCAACACGAAAGACAGGCTGGTGTATGACAGGATGCTCTCGTGTCTGTGGGCGGAATTCCTCGGGCCAGACGAATCCCACCTCAGCCCCCCCGCCACAGAGGGGGAGGAGGCCCCACTGGAACTGCACATGCGAAACTGGTTTGTTTCCAGGTTCGCAGAAGCAGCAAACGCGCCGGTTGGTGACAGAGAAAGCATGAGGCTTTCGCTTTTTCACAGATTGGAGGCGGCAAAAAAGGGGGTGCTCCAGAACCACGGAAGATACGCAGAGAGAAAAATGGCCTTGCGCGCGGTTGCTTACACCCGGAAGTGTATATTGTACGCCACGAGACAGGCGAAACGCAAATTAAGACAAGGCAGCGCGCACTCGGTCCCTGCGCGTTCGTCAGTGTAATGTCAGTTACCAGTCAGCTCTACATGTAAGACTGTTTTAACCTTGCCCGTGGACGATGGCGCATGTTGAAAAAAACAGAAACAGAAGTACGGATGTTGGATTCCGCATGCTCTGTCTGCATTCTCTACAGTTTTGTTTTTTATATGCGGAGCAGTGCAAACATACACCTCGAATACTGACTCTTTGTGGATATGCAACCCACTATACATTGTCTTATCAGATGTTTATTCTGAAACGAATTTGTTTTCCACTTTTAAAAGGTCCTGTAGATGTGCCATTTTCTATTGTTTGGCCTCGTGTCGGGTCATTTGATCCCATACTGTTAACAGTGTTTGCTACGTAAGGATACACGATGCGTGCCCACGATTTCTCGTATGTTTCTGTTTTATAAAGCAGTTTACGCCCTGGACCATTTTCATTCCCCAAAATATTGAAGTGTATTTTTGCCACCTGACAGGGGGCACACCAAAGAGATTCGCACATCACACAACAGCAAGTACCTGTGGATACAGTTTTCATACAGGGACAAGGACATGGCACCTGCTCATCGTTCTCTTTCTCTCCTAAACGATTTTGTTTTTTGTAGACATCATACTGCAACCCAGCCCAACAGCTTCCCAGACAGCTTGGAAGGGGCCAACCATAAGCACAAGCGAAGCACCACACGTTGCAACGATATGGGGGGGCATTATACAGTACACTCATAGTCTCCCCAAATACACAGGGTGCACACCAAAAAACGGAGCAACAAAGACCAGGTTTGGAACAACATCCTACGATACCGATTTCTTCAAACTCAGACTCCTGCGATTCCATCTCAGTCAGAAGAACGGGTCCTCCATTTATAACAAACCTCCCAGCTGGCGCGCCCGTGTTCTGCGCTAGAGCGGGGCGTCGGTGGAGAGCAATAGCTCCAGCTCTCTCATCACAGGGTCCGTTTCTTCATCGCCTGCCTGGGGTTTTGCTGCTGCTTTTTCCTCGTAGATGGGTGAAGGTTTTGGTTTAAACATCGTGCTGCGTACAGACGAAGCATCGTCGAAATCGCCAGTCCCCTTTTCCGGGGGAAATAAACGATAAACGTTCACGACCTCTGCAACGAGGTTATGTTTTATCAATGGCTCGAGCCGGATTATGTGCACCATCTGTTTTTTCTCTGTCCTTTCAAGTTGTACAACCATCGTTCTGTTTTGTGGGTCGAAAATAACCTGATGGTCTTGCGACTTTAGTATTCGTGTCATTACCATGTCTACTGTCATGAATGGGGGTCGATTGGGTTCAGACTCAGCCCGTGCGCCTCGTGCAACGATGAACACCATATTAGTTTCTGGCACACACATCATGAACACCATATGAAAATCGATCTCTCTGGTAGTGATTTCTATGTCCCTCTCTTCCCTATACGGTATTACGTAGGCTCTAATATTTCCTCCTGACATAATGTTTCGTGATGTATTGTCTTTTATTTTATACTACATCCCACACAGCGACACCTGCCCCCCCCCTCCCCTACAGCACCCCGTGCTGTGAAAGCATGCTGAAGTCGTATTCGAAGCTCTGCAGCCGGATTATGTTCACGACCAAGTCGTCGCTTGCACACACCACCCTGTGTATGCGCGTTTCACCCAGGGGCACGTAGTAGCGCGCTCTGCCACACGTGTCGTTGGCGTGTTTCAGAAACAAGCCATCTGCTGCTTTGAAAACTTGAATGTTTTCGTGCCCCCACTGTAAGACATCGTTGGCAGCCTGTTTGAATTCGGCTATAACCCGCCCCCCATCACACGAAAAATCGCGGAAGTGGGCAAAGGCAGCCTGCGTTTTGTGTAGTTGTATCCCCCCCTTGCTCAACGAGAGAATGGTGCCTTTTGATGACGCAAGTCTCGGCTCAAACGCACGCAGGTCGTTGTGGTCCGGGGCCATCATGTGTGCTAGTAGACTTTGACCCACCCCCCACACATGTAAGTAGGTTTTCCCATAATTTTTTATTGTTATTTAAGGCTCTGCAAACAACAGCAATTGACATGAACTCCCGTCGAAAAACTGTATTTGTCCGCAGTGCGTCCTGTCCGTCGCTCTTCCACGGCACAGACAATTGCCCTCGAGGCCCGACTGCAGAAGGAGGCGTAGGGGGGGGGCGCTTGTCGAGACTGAAAAGGAACTGGGTACAAAGCTCGAAAAGAAACTTTGATGTATCCCCTTTTTCCCAATAGGCTAAACGCCACACTCCGCCCACCCCCACAACAGCTGCATTCGGGAATTCGCCACAGTCTCCCAATCGCCTGAAAGCTGGGCGTCCGTGATTTGACACTCTGTGAAGATTTTGTCCCAGCAGAGCTGGATGTCTGGGTGCATGGGGGGGTACGTCAGCCCTACGTTTTCTCTGAAAGCATTGAACAGGCCCTTGTCAGCCGTTGAAGGGGTTATGCAATAAGAGAGGTCCGGGTCTTGTTCGTATGAAATCAGAGTTGCAGGAGTCACGTCTTCCGGGTGGACTATTCTTTCCTTCCCACAGGGGAGTATCTCGACGACTTCCGGGCGGGCCAGGAAAGGTGGCATCGTGCGTCTGTCTACCTTGTCTAGAAGCGCCATGGCATCACTCCACTGTTTGAACGATGGGTGGTCTTCGCACACCATCCAATAGCTTTCAAACTCATACTGGAGGTCCTCCATAAAGTAAAGAAGCGCGGGATGTGTCAGTGTTCGCGCTTGTTTCTGTATGTCCTGCTGCGCGCAGTCTGTGTGTGGGCACAGCGTTAGGACAGCCTGTTCTATTAGGCGATGGGGGGGCGCGCGCAAGTGCTGTTCTGTTGGGGGGGGTGCAGTGCGAAAGAGCCCCCAGTAGCGCGCAAGGTACTCCATTTTATGCCTTCCATCGGCCCTGTGCCATTGTCGCGGTCAATACACATGTTTTTTTTTATTGTTTTGAAAAAATACATATATTACACCCATGTAGATAATGATATAGGGTATACCCTTCTTATGTGTATCCTCATAGCAGCATGTGTTGTGCTAGTAGGCGCGGAGCACCCTTTGGCAACACATGCATACCCTCCAACACCGTGTTGTGCGGTCCCCTTTCTGCTCTCGCGCATCGACAAAACTCCCAGCGGGCAAACTGGAACAGTGACAGAGCTTAACAAACTCCTTTCGAAGTCTCTTCTACACAGTGACACCCATCACCCACTAAGTGGTTTCTCAGAGGCGAGGGGGGGGGGCACTGGCACCCCCAAGCCACATACGAACACCAGTACCACATCGGGCCTCTTCGGCCTGCCTCGTAGCGAGTTGGACTTCCAGGATTCTGGATAAACGCTCCCGTCCGACGAATGTGTGTTCAACTGTTTTGATGAAGCCTGTGATCTTAGGATTGCCTTCCCGCTTGCCCTTCTGCATGAGGGAGAGTAACAGGGGCTTCAAGCTCACCCCTTCTTTCGTATAACCCTCGAATATGTGTTCCGCGTTGTGTCTCAGAGACACCAATGTCGCATCTGGGACACCAAGAGTATCCAGATCTCCCCACGTACACGTTTTCCACCCCCCGAGCCCATTCTTCTGTGTCCGCGGTTGTTTCATAGGGGTTACTGTTGCCAGACACTACCGATCGAGGCAGTGTATACATGTTTCAAAAAAAAAATAGCCTCGCGTGCGCTGTACTATATTTAAACGCGTGATTTTTCGGTCACCATTCACTTGATTCCGATAGTGACAATGTACACGCAATACAGAGGTACTCGATTTACACCTTCTCAAAGGTTGGCATATTTGCAGAAGGCACCTGTGGTGACGATGACACGTCGGGAGATGCATTCCCACTACAATCAAAGGAGGGTGGACGCTGGTCACAGGATTTCCGCAAGGAATGCACTCAGTCTCCCGGGGACCCGTCCCCTTGGGCCCGACAGCTCTGCCAAGTGGTCACAGCCGCAAGTCAAGTTGTCAAAGGGTTTGTACACATTGGCCATCGTCAAGGCCATGTATGGCACGCCGCCCGACCTGGAGTGGACAGCCACAGCGTTGGCGGCGTTTGAAGCTGCTTTTATGCTGAGTACTACTGAAGACACCAAGAAGCGCATAAAGATGTGTCCCATGCCGAAAAAAGAATGCTGGTGGGACATAGAGGAGTATGTCGATGTATGGAGGTGTGACACGACGTCGAGGCCGAAGAACCACACAAACGAGATTTATGCTGTTCCCAGACACGATCTTTATTTCTTAGAGTGTCCTGCATACACGAGGAAGGAAAAAATCACGTTACGACTTTTGGCCCCCTCCCTCCTTTTTGTTCCGACCTCTGCCCAGATGGAAATCGTTCGGTTCGTGGTGACGAAAAGTAGAAACAAAGAAGAAATCGGCACCAGCTTGGAACTCAACAAGCGGCAGTTCCTACGCCAAAAAGACAAAGACAAATTGAAAGATATTCAGGCGAGATACTATTTCGTTTCGGGTATTGATCTGGTAAACGACAAATCTGACGATGACGAGTATGCCAGTGATTCCGAAAAACGTGCAGCTTGCGATTTTCAAATCGTGGGAGTATTATCTGATGCGGAAAAAAAGCACATGTATCGCATCAGGGGCAGTATCAGCGAGGTTGTCAAGAACAGGAAAACAATGTGGCCATTCAATGGATATCCAATAAGCAATGCCGACTTGACACTTGGACAATGCGTTGCAGGGTCTGTGGCCGAAGCTCTTGGATTGGTTAACTTGGACGAGAACGCAGAGTTTAGTGGTACAGAACCTGAGGAGCTGAATACACATATCTGCGAAGAACTGGAAACGCGCCTGACAATGCTTGAGACAGCTCAAAAGAATAAGACCATTTTGGCCGAAAGTATCCCACGGGTCGCAAAACATGTGAAGGACGCTGTGCTCACATGGGTCGAGAAGCTGACGGTCCACGAGAAGAGTGATCTGCCTAAGTTGATCGAAAAGACCGAGAGTCTCTTATCGATTACGTCGACAAAGGCGGGCCATTATTGCCCCCCATTGGGTCAGTGCTGTTATGATGATGATGGGGAAGATGAGGAAGCAAACGAGGACGACAAAGCGTTCGTCGTGGAGGAAGGCAACGGTGACAAAGAGAGTGACGACGATGAACCCCTGCAGAGTGACGACGATGAAACCCTGGATGTTCTGAAGAAGAGACTTGACATTAACAAGAAGAGGAAGCGCGAGGAGAACGGTACTGACGACGGCAACACGTCGGACGACGACACGCTTCTGGGTGATAGGAGGGAGGAGCTTCTGCTTGCCAAGAGGAAGCGCGAGGAGAACGGTACTGACGACGGCACGCTTCTGGGTGATAGGGGGGAGGAGCTTCTGCTTGCCAAGAGCGAGCGCGAGGAGAACGGTACTGACGACGGCAACACGTCGGACGACGACACGCTTCTGGGTGATAGG
>Ga0115547_1000756_pt1 | contig 20253 bp, 19 predicted proteins | sample COGITO_mtgs_1004_3_FD_87185 | JGI IMG/M metagenome (GOLD analysis project Ga0115547, IMG submission 87185) | Pelagic marine microbial communities from North Sea - COGITO_mtgs_100420 | ecosystem: Environmental > Aquatic > Marine > Epipelagic | place: Germany:Helgoland, sampling site Kabeltonne...
GACGACATATTGGCACTCATAATTCCATAATAGGAAAACACACGGTCCAATTCTGCTCCTGAGCGTTCCATCGCTGCGATGGTGTTTTCAAAGGTGGCTGGCTCTGTTGAATTTGCAATGGCTTCGATCTCTGCAAGATTGAGTTCCATGCCTGTTTCTACGGCTTCTTGAATGTCATTCACAGTCATTTTATCAAAGGCTGGAACGCCGCCGTAGGGGCCATTCCACTCTTGTAATAATACATTTTCAGCTTGTGTTTTCATGTCTTTTTTACAACTTATAATCAGGGTTAGAAGACTCAAACAAAAAACTTTGAGGTAAGATTTTGGTACAGTAATTTTCATGGTTTATGATTTTGAATGTTAAAATAGATTTTCACAATTTACTCAAAATATATTATACCCCTTGTAGATTTAAAATTATTTTAAAATTTCAATTTTTCGGATGAATACATTTTGAAGTGGCCAATCGGAGGCATCGGTGGGAACGGCAGCAATTTTATCCACCACCTCCATACCGCGAATCACTTTTCCGAAAATAGTATAATCACCATCTAAATGATGGGCTCCGCCTTGCTGCTGCACAATGAAAAACTCAAAAGGGGAGGCCTTTTTGTAGGGGTTTTCTATGTTTTTGCTCGGCATACTGAGTATGCCACGGTCGTGTTTAAACCCTTTGTTGTGATCATTAGGAAGTAAGTATTTCCCAATCTTCCGTCGTTTTAGGGACGTTTCTCGGTCATCGCTATTGCCCCCTTGAATGACAAAATTTTGAATGACTCTGTAAAACTGAGTCCCGTCGAAATACTGTTTTTTTATAAGGTAAATAAAATTGGAGCGGTGGAATTTAGTCGCCTCAAACAATTGGACATCAATGGTTCCAAAATCGGTGGTGATTCTTATTGTGTCTTCTTTATGCTTTTGGTCGTAGTCCAAGAAAAACTCCATGACATTCGCATCGCTTAGAAGAAAGTTTGGTTTTTTTTCTTCAGCAGTCGGTTCTTTTGTGATGGAAGTAGAGTCGTTTTTTTGGGGCTTGATTGTTTTTGTTTTCTTACCTTCACAACTCAACAAAACACAACTTAAAAAGAAAAGTAAAACTAGTCGCATGGATCGTATTAATTTATTGAACTGTAATATATGAGATTTAAGGCATTTGAAAAAGCGATTTCAGAAATAAATAAACTTAGTTTACCTGGCATAGAGACGCAGTTAAAAATGGCTCCTTCATTTCGAAAGCAATTAATGGAACGTTATAAAGAAGAACAGAAATCCGCAAAATTGGCGGCTGTTTTGGCGTTATTTTACCCGAGTAAAGAAGGGGAGACGCTCTTGGTTTTAATATTACGTAAATCCTATAAAGGGGTACATTCTGCGCAAGTGGGATTCCCAGGAGGAAAACCAGAACCCGAGGATGATGGGATGGAAGCCACCGCTTTGCGAGAGACTTGGGAAGAGATTGGTGTTTCTTCTGAAAAAATTAAAGTCCTCCGCGAATTGACCTCTATTTATATACCGCCCAGTAATTTTTTGGTATCTCTTTTTTTAGGGATTGCACATGCGCCACTGACGTTCACACTTCAACCTTCCGAAGTAGATGCAGTTCTGGAAGTGTCTTTGACAGACTTTATGGATGACAAGTCTGAGGTAGTCTCTGAAATATTAGCTGCGGATGGTACTGCCTACGAGGTACCGGCTTTTAAACTCAACGGACGTATTGTTTGGGGAGCGACCGCCATGATGTTGATAGAAATTAAATCAATGTTAAATCAAATTTTAAAAAAATAGCTTACGTTTGCAGAATAACTTTTTTTAAAATTTTAATGGGTCTTTTCAAGAAAAATATATTCGGTCAATTTTTATTCTTTAAAAAATGGATCATTCGAATTGCAGGGGTATTAAGTCACCGACGTTACAGAGGATTTAACGAACTTCAGATAGAAGGCTCCGAAATTTTACGAAATTTACCCCAAAATAATGTCTTGTTTATTTCTAACCATCAAACGTATTTTGCGGATGTGATGGCGATGTTTCATGTGTTTAACGCAGCCCTCAGCGGACGCGATGACAATATTAAAAACGTAGGCTACTTGTGGAATCCGAAATTGAATGTCTATTTTGTAGCGGCGAAAGAAACCATGAAATCTGGATTTCTCCCAAAAATGTTTGCTCTTGCGGGGTCTATCAGTATTGAAAGAACGTGGCGTGCTTCTGGCGAAAACGTGAACCGACAGGTTAAAATGAGCGATATTTCTAATATTAATAAAGCTCTAACCGATGGTTGGGTGATTACATTCCCTCAGGGAACCACCACTCCTTTTAAGCCCATTCGTAAAGGAACGGCACATATTATCAAGCATTACCAACCCATTGTTGTGCCAATTGTAATTGATGGTTTTCGACGGTCGTTTGATAAAAAAGGCATCCGTGTGAAGAAGAAAAATATTCTTCAGTCGATGGAAATTAAAGCCCCTTTAGAGATTGATTATGAAAAGGAATCGATTGAACAAATCGTAGAAAAAATTGAGTATGCGATTGAACAACATCCCTCATTCATGAAAGTGATTTCTCAAGAAGAATTGTTGGAAAAAGAATCGCTGAACAAAAAACGTAAATGGTAAATGATTACTCTGTTATCAATTCTTTTAAATCTTTGTAATTCGATTTTAAACGCTTCAATAAAATCCCATAAATCAAATAGTAGAATCCTAATAAAAACACAGTAATAAGGACCATTGCGACGAGACTCAATCCAACGACTATCAGATAAAATACAGTAACATTTCCTTCACCTTCTGAATCGATTCTAGAGAGTGTGGTTAGAACTTCCGGGTTGTTTGTCAACTCAATATACACACCAATAACAATACAAATACACATGAAAACAAGATTAAAAATCACATAGTGTTTTACAGTTTTGCGTGTTTTTAAAATGCGTTCCATCAACATTTTTGTATTCTCTGTCGCTGAAATACTTTTGTAGTTTTTATAGAAAACATAGAAGAAATAAATCAACACACCATATCCTAGGATCATAAGAGGATAGAGGATGTATTCGACATTATAACTCTGCATTTTCTCTAAATCTTCACTGCTATTAAAGGCGAATGAGAGGAGAGTCCAAAACGCAAATTCTAGCAGACTGATGATGAAAATCCATTTTACAATCGATGAAGAACGCTTATAAATTAATTTATAAAGCTCCTCTTTGTTTAACTCGGGATAGTTTTTAGAAGACGTCTCCCAATCTTTTTTTAATAGCTCTAATTCATCCATACCTAAGAATTTAACTGGGTTTTTAGTTTTGTTTTAATTCGGTTCATTCGCACGCGAGCATTGACTTCACTAATCCCTAGTGTTTCACTAATTTCTTTATAATTTTTGTTTTCTAAATACAAGAAAACAATTCCTTTTTCGATGTCGTTTAACTTATGCACGGCAGCATAAATTAGTTTCAATTGTTCATCCTTGGTGTCATCATACTCCTCATAAGAAAGCTTATAGGCGACAGGTTCAATACTCTGACTTTCGACCCGTCGCAAGGATTTTCGGTAGAGAGTGATGGAGGTGTTTAGACCCACTCGGTACATCCAAGTGCTAAATTTTGAGTCCCCTCTAAACTTCGGATACGCCTTCCATAACTGAATGGTTATCTCTTGAAACAAATCCTTATGCGCATCAGAATCATTGGTATAAAGACTGCAAATTTTGTGCACGATGTTCTGGTGCTTTTGCAAAAGTTCTACAAAATTATGTTCTGATGATAATTTCAAATGTATTGGTTCGTTGAAGTGTTAGTATCTAAATGTAATAAATTGTTACTCAAATTATAAAAAATTAAAGAGCTTCTTCTAGAAGTTCTCCGGCTTTAACGCTAAAAGCGAGTTGATTTTGTCGTGGTGGGAATAAACATGTTGTAAATTCCGAATAGGCGCAGGGAGGATTAAAAAGATAATTAAAATCCAAAGTAACGGTTCCATCTGTTTCTGGAAGGTCAATATACATATAGCGTCCGCCTCCATAGGTGGTTTCTCCGGAAGTTAAATCTCCAACCATCACAAATCCTTCACTTCCGATATCTAAGCTGTAAGGTTCGCCCTCATACATAAAACGCAGTTGTCCAATAAAATCGGTGACGTCTGGGATCCCTAGTTTTGATTCTACAGATTCTAAACGTGCCGTTTCAAAATAGTTAAAGTTGGCTTCAAAAATATAGTCACTATTAATATCATAATTTTTAAATCCTTTGAAGGCTTGAATGCCAGGATTTTTCAAATCCCAAACTCTCAGATATAATGCGCCTGATCGGGTAATCACTTGCCATTTTAGCTGCTTGTGAAAAAGCTGAACTGAATTTCCATTGGCATCAATTTCTAGTGGTAAAGTTTCTATTTCTTCATCTTGGGCATTGGTAATTTTGATGTTTTTAGCGGCATTAAACGTCAGTGCTTCTTCTGATAAATCGATGCTTCCAATGGTTTCTGCTAAATTTTCAATAGGTAAAACAAATTCATTTGAAACTGCTTTCCCAAATGTATTCCTGGTAGAATCTAGCTTAAATAAACCTGTCAACTCTAAATATTTGACTCGGTTTTCGGCACGAATTTCACGGTTTTGGTTCAAAGCATCCATATACGCAGCATCCATAAGGTTCTGTTTAGTTCCCTCTTTGCAATTGAAAAAGAGTGTTATAAAACAGCCGATTATAAAATAGGATTTCATCTGAATTATTTTTTAGTGTCAGGTGTGGACTTCGAAGCCTTAGGTGGCATAGGTCCTCTTAAGTGAATGATGAGTCCGTCTAAGAAATTCCTTAAAAACTGATCTCCACACTCCATATATTTGGGGTGGGTCTCGTTTCTAAAAATCGCATTTAGTTCACTTTTTGTGATTTTAAAATCTTTTAGACTGCAAATTTTTACAATATCGTCATCTCTTAATTTATGAGCGACTCTAAGTTTTTTGAATATATCGTTGTTGTTTAATCCCATGCCCCAAAGGTAGTATTTTTATGAGTTAATCTTTTATTCTGTTGTCATCAAAAGCAGAGGGTAATAATTTAGGGATAAATTTCACAAATAGCGGCAATAATAAAGCACCACCAGGTAATAAGAAAATGGCTAAACTTGGAATCGATTTTAAGAGGTCCAACAACTGTTCTTGCATTTGTTTTTGTTCGGCATCATTCAGCTCTCTTTGGGTCGATTGCGATAACAACTTCACCAATTCCTTGCTTTCTTTTAATTCTTTAAACAGGCGTTTGCTATTTCTTGAAATCAACTTACGCACCATCAAACTGGTATGGTCATAAAAACTTTGCACACTGTTTTTGGAGTTTAAAAGTGCTATTTTGTTTTTATGCGTTTTATAAAATATTTCTACCGAAGTTATAGATTGATCAATTAGAGTCTTTGAAATTCCAAGATCAGATCCTAATATATTTAAAAATTCTTGTTCTGCTGCTTCAAGTTTGAGATCACTCCAAGTGGACATGCACGCCAAATCTAAATAATATAAAGATTCTAATTCTGAGGGAGCAGCATCTATAACCGTTTTATAGTTATGGGAAGCGTTTTCTGTGAATCGAAATGAAGACTCTAAAAGTTTAATCAAACTGTCATCATAAGATGTTTTCAGCGATTTAGAATTTAAAGCCGTTAACACCAACGTTCTAATGGAATTTTCAAACTGATTTAAATAAAGGATGGCGTTTTTTTCTCCTTTTAAATATTCTTGGTACGCCATCACATCCATAAATAGGAGGGCATTCGTCACAAAAAAACTGAAATTTTTAGTCAGAATATTATTGTCAATATGAATGCGTTTATGAAGAATAGATTCTAGATTGTTCCCTAGAATGGTACGTATAAAGGTTGATTTATATAAGGTTATTTCTTTATAAAACTTTAATAAACTTTTTTCAAAGGGTTCAGTCGATTTCGTATTAGAATGGACTGCGTACAAGGCAATCACTAAATTGATTTTACAACGCTCTTCCTTTGTATAATCTGGATTGTCAGCGATATGGCTAAGTGTGGCCATATTACTCCCATATAAAAACCCCACATTTCTAAGTTTTGGATACAACTGCTCCAAAGACTCAAATTCATGTTCTGAATGTGCTTTGAGTAGCTTTAAAAGTTTCGTAATCCAACCGCTTCCTGATGGGTTCATTCTGCAACGTATTTGATGTAAAATTAAAAAAGCTACTCATTACAAGTAGCTTTGTATCGTTTTTTTTAAATTAAATTATTCGATAATTCCTCCACAACTCACACGGCTGCCAGCAGCTCCTGAGGGTTGAGATGTAAAATCGTCCATACCTTGGTGCACAATAACGCCTTTGCCTAGGATATCTTTTGTGTCATCTCCACAGCCAATACACCATTCATCTGTACTAAACTCAACGGTTGTATCATCCGCTGCGTTTTTAACCATAAAATTCCCAATATCTCCTTTGTGGTAGCCCGTTTCAGCACCCCATTTTCCATGTGGTTGCGCCGTTGGATTCCAATGCCCTCCAGCCGATTTCCCATCTGTAGATGTACAATCACCTGTTTTATGAATATGTATCGCATGAGATCCTTCGGAAAGTCCTTTGATGACCGCAGTCATCTGAACCATGCCGTTGGTTTCTACAAATTTAGCCGTTCCAGTCACTGTACTGTTACTTTTTGGGCTGAGAGCGATTGTTAAAGAGCGCATCTTTTGAACGGGTTCTTGTTTTTGCTCGGTATTAAGCATGTCTTTGTCAGACGTATTTGTTTTTTTGACTTCTTGTTTACAGGATAATACACTGAAAATAAGAAGTAAAGCTAGAATCGAATTTTTCATTTTTTTCATTTTAAATTTAGTTCCTCGAAAGTTAGTTAAAAAATCGCAACCGCATAAGAATGGAGTTTAATTTTTTAGTTTAAATGTTTCTATCGTCTTAAATGGAGACAGATCCTTGGCTTCCATTTCAGTTTGAAATGTGAGCCATTCAGCTTCAAAAAAGCTGTTCGTGGTTTTTAAGGCACTATCAATAGCTGTTTTTGCTTGTTTCACAAGGCTGTGTTCCGTATCTGTGATTCCATGCTGACGTGTGCTGATATAATACGAAGCCGTCCCAATGCGCTCTGTCACAGAAACCACAGGGTCACTTGTAATCCCTTGACGTTTATCGTCTTTCCCAAAATAGAGGGCCAAAATAGTATCTAATTTTTTGGTGATTTCTTTGCAATTTTTTAGAGCCTCTTTATTTATTTTTTTGTCTTTTTTGTTCAGTTTATCTGAAAACTCAGAAACGATGTTTTTACTTTCTACCAGTTGTTTGACGGCATTGCCCGTCATTTCTTGCTGATGTTCTAAAGCTTTCATCGTATTATATACATCTTGAGTTGCTTCTACATCGTAGGGAATTCGAGGGTCGCTCTGAACTTCAATAACAGTTTCCGAAATTTGATCGCCATAACTGACCACCGCACGGTAGGAGCTAGGGAGAACTTGGACTCCAGAAGGTTCTCGTTTTGATTTACTTATTATTTTAGATGGCCATTCGACGCCTTTTTCGTCCATGTTCCATTTCCAAGTATGCATTCCACTTTCTTTAGGAGCTTTCTGTTTGAGGGTTCTAATAAGCCGTTCCCCATCAAATAGTTGAAGCTGTAAAGAATCCCATTTGACTTTTGTCGTCATTTCTTCTTCCTCTTCATTCTCATCATCATTTTCTTCCTCATCCGCTTTTGAATCTTTTTCTTGCACGGTTAAATAATATGAAAACTGTGCGCCACTGTCTCGGTTTTCACCATTAAACAAGGCATCCCCGCCAAATCGACTTCCCGTGGGTTGTTGATACGCCGCTTGGTAGGCGGTAGGTGGATCAAACAAATGCACTGTTTTTTGAAGTACATTTTGATCTTTCGCGATGGCTCTCAACGGGCGAATGTCGTCCAATACCCAAGCCGCTCGTCCAAAAGTTCCAATGACTAAGTCATGCTCACGGGGGTGAATTATTAAATCTTTTACCGAAACGGTTGGGAATCCTTCGGTCCATTTGGTCCATTTGGTGCCGTGGTCGATAGAAATATAAAGTCCATCATCAGTTCCTAAAAACAATAGATTCGGTTCTTCCTCATCTTCTACAATGGATAATGCATAACTGGTTACATCTGTAGCATCGACAATGCGTTCCCAATTTTTTCCATAGTTTGTAGTGCGATAGACATAGGGCGTATAATTAAAGCGTCTGTAATCATTGGCAACTAAAAGTGCTTCGCCCTTATTTGTTTTAGATGCTTTGATTTGTGGAACCCAGCTCCCTTTTGGCAAGCCTTTAATGTTTTTAGTGACCTCAGTCCATTGGGTGCCTCCATCTTGTGTATAGTGCACACGACCATCATCGGTACTTACCCAAAGCATGTTTGCTTCCACTTCTGAAGGCTCGATGACTAAGATGGTACAATGATTTTCAGCACCTGTCGCATCCATGGTCAATCCGCCGCTTTCGTGTTGTTTTAATTTATCGGGATCATTGGTGGTTAAATCGGGAGAAATAATTTGCCATGTCTCACCCTTATCGGTTGATTTATGCACAAACTGACTTCCAAAGTATAAAGTATTATTTGAGTTGGGATCTATATTAATCGCTGCATTCCAATTGAACCGAAGGGTGACATCTGCATCTGGGTGTGTGGGTCGTACAATGTAATTATTCCCTGTTTTCCAGTCGTAACGACTTACATAGCCTTCTTGACTCATGGTCCATCCAAATTGAGAATCGTCCTTATCGGGGATCACGTCAAATCCATCCCCAAAACTTATTTCTTGCCAATACGAATTTCTGATGCCCTGCGCACGCCATACATAGGCGGGACCTCTCCAAGAACCGTTGTCTTGCATGCCTCCATACACATTGTAAGGAAATTCATTATCTATATTGATATGCTAAAATTGTGCGACGGGTAAATTTCCGATAAAACGCCAGCTGTCGCCACCATCTTTGGTGATGTTCATACCGCCATCGTTTCCATCTATCATAAAATCACCATTTGTGGGATGTATCCACCACGCATGATGATCGGGGTGAATGCCATTATCTACGCCGTAAGCTGGCATGAGTTGTTTGAAACTTTTTCCGCCATCTTCACTTACATTGACGTAGGTGAAAATTGAAAACAACCGATTTTCATTTTGAGAATCGACATAAATATCTGCATAATAAAAAGGGCGATTTCCGATTTCGTCCATGTTATCACTGACCATTTTCCAGTTGACACCACCATCGGTACTTTTGTATAAAGCATTCTTTTTGGCCTCGATCAGCGCATAAATAACATCGGGTTTGCTAGGAGCAATTGCGATGCCAATGCGTCCTAAATTCCCTTCGGGCAATCCATCTTCAGAACTTATTTTTTTCCATGTGTCGCCACCATCGTAAGTGCTGTACAGTCCAGAGCCTTCGCCACCAGAATTAAAAAACCAAGGATCGCGTTTGTGTTCCCACATGGCTGCGATTAATTTATTAGGGTTTTGAGGGTCCATCACCAAATCCGCTGCACCACTTTTTTGATTTGTATATAATATTTTATTCCATGTTTTTCCGCCATCGGTGGTTTTATACACCCCTCGTTCTGGGTGCTCTCCCCAAGGCGATCCAATGGCTGCTGCATACACCGTATTCGGATTTGTAGGGTCAATAATAACACGATGAATATGTCGGGTTTTTTCTAAGCCCATCAACATCCAATTTTTACCACCATCTAAGGATTTATAGATGCCATAACCGCCGTTCAAACTGTTACGGGGATTGCCTTCGCCAGTTCCTACCCAAATGACACTTGGATTGGATTGTTGAACGGCAACAGCGCCAATAGAAGCAGTCGCTTCGTCTTCAAAAATGGGTGCCCATTTAATACCTCCCGAAGTGGATTTCCACAAGCCACCAGAAGCGGTACCTGCATACATGATATCAGGATTGGAATGCACCACATCAATAGAAGTGACCCGTCCCGACATGCCGCCAGGCCCTATGTTTCGAGGGGTTTTGTTTTTAAGAAGTTCCATGGAAAATTCTTGTGCGAACCCATTAAAACTGAACATTAATAGTAAGATTGATAGTATAGTTCTCATTAGAAAATGTTTTTAGTTTAGTTGTTTGTGATCGATATAAAAGTTTCTATCGATGTTGATTTTTGTAGAATTGATTTCCATTTTTTTCCAATCGGCAGTAGGGTAGAGCCATTGTTTTTCTTCATTGATTTCTACTTCAATAGGCATTTGAAACCCATCTACAATATTGATCCAGCGATAGCTCAATTCATTATCTTTTATAGAATACTCTAAAGTCGGAACTCGAACATCCCGAAGGTATTGATTGAAAAAGGCGGTTAAATTTAAACCTGAAAATTCACTCATATAGGTTTCAATCTCTTGAGTGGTGACGGTTTGATGGTAGAATGTTTCGTTCAATCCTCTTAACAATTGTCGCCATTTTTCATCATCATTTACGAGTTGGCGTAGTGTGTGGAGCAGATTGGAGCCTTTGTAATACATATCAGATGAGCCTTCAGAATTCACATCATAGGTCCCAATGATCGGTTTGTCATTTCGAATGTTCGCTCGGGTTCCAATCACATAGTCTGCAGAAGCTTCTGTTCCGTAATGATAATCTAAAAACAGATTTTCTGAATAGGCCGTAAACCCTTCGTGAACCCACATGTCCGCTGCATCTTTATACGTAATGTTATTTGCAAACCACTCATGCCCCGATTCGTGGATGATAATAAAATCAAATTTCAATCCCCAACCGGTTCCTGATAAATCTCTTCCCAAATAACCTTGTTTGAATTCATTTCCATAGGTGACAGAACTTTGGTGTTCCATTCCTAAATACGGCACTTCCACTAATTTGAAACTGTCTTCATAAAAAGGGTAGGGTCCAAACCAATGTTCAAAGGCTTTCATCATTTTTGGAGCATCTTTGAATTGTTTTTTAGCTTTTTCTAGATGGTCTCTTAAAACATAATAGTCCATGTCTAGAGGGCCTTTTTCGCCTTCATAAATTTCAGAGAAATGTACATAATCCCCAATATTGATGTTCACACCATAGTTGTTAATGGGGTTTGTTACGACCCAATTGTAGGTGGTGGTATTGTCGTCGTGTTCTTCAATTGATTCTAGCCGTCCATTAGAAACGTCCATCAAGTGTTTTGGAACATTCACACTAATTTTCATGCTGTCCACTTCATCGTACATATGGTCTTTATTAGGCCACCATACACTGGCGCCTAAGCCTTGACAGGAAGAGGCTATAAAATCATTACCGTTAGAATCTTTTTTCCATGAGATGCCACCATCCCAAGGCGCTCGGACGGCTACCCTTGGTTTACCTTCGTAAAAGACCTCAATTTCTTCCTGAGATCCAATGGCAGTCTGTGGTTTTTTTAAGGAGATAAAATGAGCGTTGCCTTCCGTTACGACCACTAATTCTTCTCCATCTTGAACTGCTTTCGTCAGTTTCATAGGCGGCTGTAAATCAATTTGAAGTGTTTGATAGGGTTCAAGAATTGTGTACTGAATGGTATTTTTCCCTTCGATGGATTTCGTTTCAGGATGGACTGAAATATCTAAATGGTAATAATTCAAATCCCACCATACACGTTCTGGAGTAATGCTACCCCTTAGAGAGTCTTGACGTGTAAAGGTCTCTGAGTCTGATTTTAAACTTTGTCCATTAATCAACATGCTTAAAAGCAAAATTGGGATTAAAAATAGAGATTTGGTTTTCATATTTTTTTTCTAAAGTTAAACAATTTTTAAACTTAGCACTCTAAGACTGTACATTTTGAATAAAAAAAAACGCCTCAAATCACTTTGAGACGTTTCTTCACTAGTTAAATTGGTTAAAAACAATAGCCATTTTCTTCTTTGACTTTTTCTGCAATTTCAATACGTAAATCTACAATATCCGGATAGTTCGCATATTTTGTAAAACGCTTCAGTCCCATTAACATCATGCGTTGTTCGTCGCCTTCAGCAAAAGAGATAATACTTTCTTTTCCTTTTTCTTCAACGGTATCTACGGCATGGTATAAATATAATTTAGCCATCGCTATTTGTGCCGATTGCTCTTTTTGACTTGTGCGCTTCACATTTTTCTCCGTTCGTAAAATTGAAGATTCTGCCATGTAGATTTCAATTAAGATATCAGCAGCAGCAATTAACAATTGTTGATGCTCTTCAAGTTGAGGTCCATATTTTTGAACCGCACCCCCAGCAACCATCAAGAACGTCTTTTTCAATTTCTTAATCATTTCTTTTTCTTCTGAAAATAATTCAGAGTAATCGGGTGTTTCAAAAGAGGGAATGCCCATGAGTTCTTCTTGAACTTTCGATGCAGGGCCTAATAAATCAAGATGTCCTTTCATTGCTTTTTTAACGAGCATACCCACAGACAACATTCTGTTAATTTCGTTGGTACCTTCATAAATACGTGTAATTCTAGCATCTCTCCAAGCAGATTCCATAGGGGTTTCTTCAGAGAATCCCATACCACCAAAAATCTGAATTCCTTCATCGGCACAATTTTGTACATCTTCAGAAACCGCCACTTTTAAGATGGAACATTCAATCGCATATTCTTCAACGCCTTTTAGTTCGGCTTCTTGATGGGTATTTCCAGCCGCTTCACGTATTGCGATTCGGTCTTCAATATCTTTTGCAGCTCTATAAGTTGCAGACTCACAAGCATAGGCATTCGATGCCATTTCAGCTAGTTTTACTTTAATGGCTCCAAAGTCTGCAATAGGGGTGTCGAATTGTTTACGTTCCTTAGCATAATTTACAGCGATGGATAAGATACGTCTTTGCGAGTCCAAACAAGCCGCAGCCAGTTTGATACGACCTACGTTCAGTGCATTCATTGCGATTTTAAAACCTTCACCACGTCCCGCTAACATGTTTTCAACAGGTACCACACAATCGTTAAAAAAGACTTGACGTGTAGAAGACGCACGAATTCCTAATTTGTGTTCTTCTTCACCCAAAACGATACCGTTTGGTTTGTCACCATCATATTCAACAATGAAACCCGTAATATTTTTATCTCCTTCAATACGTGCAAATACAATCATCACACTACAGAAGCCTGCATTTGAGATCCACATTTTTTGACCATTGATTTTATAGGATTTTCCATCAGCAGATAATTCAGCCGTTGTTTTTCCTGAATTGGCATCTGATCCCGCGCCCGGTTCTGTAAGGCAATAGGCTCCAAACCATTCTCCAGAAGCTAATTTTGGTACGTATTTTTGTTTTTGTTCATCAGTACCATATAAGGTAATTGGCATGGTTCCAATTCCTGTATGTGCACCAAAAGCAGTACTAAAAGACCCAGTTCCACTAGAGATGTAATCACAAGTCAGGCAAGTCGAGACAAAACCCATTCCCATTCCGCCATAGGCTTCAGGAACAGCAACGCTTAAAAAGCCCATATCCCCAGCTTTTCGCATCACCTCTTCTGTTAACGCAAAATCTTTAGCTTCAAAGCGTGCCTTATGAGGAATGATCTCTCGGTCGTTGAATTCCATCACCGCTTCCTTCATCATTGTTTGCTCTTCCGTAAAATCTTCAGGTGTGAATACGTCTTCACATTTTGTTTCTTTCACTAAGAATTGACCTCCTCTGAGTAGTTGTTTGTCGTTTGTTTCCATGTTCTTTTATAGATTAAAGAAGATAGAAAATAGAGAATAGACCCTAATTGAGACTATTTTGAAACCCCATTGTCATTCTTTGGAATTCTTCTATTTTTTCTTCTATTTTTTTTAAAGTTTCGTTATTTATATAATTTCTATGTTTTGCTTCTAATAATTGTGTTCCTAACTCGAACGATGATCCTAAAGAGATATCTAAAAAATGACTAAAAGATTTATCTGTTCTTGAAGACCCTTCTGCAATATTGCTAGGCATTGAAACAGAACATCTACTTATTTGTGTACTTAAACCATATCGTTCGTGCTTTGGGAAGTCCAATAAAATATCCGAAATATCATTAGTAATTTCCAAGCCGAGATTCCAAATTTTCAAATTTTTGTAGTTATGTCTTTGTTTAGCACACATTAGTCTTAATTTCTTTCCTCTTTCCTCTTTCCTCTTTTTTCTCTACTCTCTTGTTTCTAATTAAGGAATTCAAAAATCCCACACGCACCTTGTCCTGTTCCCACACACATGGTGACGGCTCCATACTTTCCATTCATTTTTTGCTTTCGCATTTCATCAAACAATTGAACCGATAGTTTTGCACCTGTACAACCTAAGGGGTGTCCTAATGAAATTGCGCCTCCATTTGGATTGATGATATCAGGGTTGAGGTTTAATTCTCGGATCACTGCTAACGATTGAGAAGCAAAGGCTTCATTGAGTTCAATCAAAGACAAATCGTCTTGTTTTAATCCGGCTTGTTTCAATGCTTTTGGGATGGCTTTTACGGGACCAATCCCCATGATTCTTGGCTCGACACCTGCGGCTGCATAGTTGACCAATCGTGCAATCGGCTCTAAGTTTAATTCTTTTACCATGTCTTCACTCATGACCATGACAAAGGCGGCACCATCACTCATTTGTGATGAATTCCCTGCGGTTACGCTTCCACCCGCAGCAAAGACAGCTCTTAGTTTTGCTAATGCTTCCTTACTCGTTCCGGCTCTTGGACCTTCATCTTTAGTGACTGTATAGGATTTTGTTGCTTTCTTTCCATTGGCATCAATATATGTTTGTTCTACATCAATCGGTACAATTTGATCTTGAAAACGATTTTCCGCTTGTGCGCGTAAGGCTTTCATGTGAGAGTTATAAGCAAACGCATCTTGATCTTCACGAGAAATTTTAAACTGATTGGCAACTGCTTCAGCCGTATTTCCCATGCCCCAATAATAATCTTCGTGACCTGCTTTTACGATGTCGTAATTGAGTTCGGGTTTATAACCCGTCATTGGAACGCTGCTCATACTTTCAGCACCGCCCGCAATGATGCAATCAGCCATTCCAGCTTGAATTTTTGCAGTTGCCATCCCAATCGTTTCGATTCCAGAGGAACAAAAACGGTTGACGGTGACCCCAGGAACATCTACAATATCCAATCCCATTAAAGAGATGAGTCGTGCCATATTTAATCCTTGTGACCCTTCGGGCATCGCGTTACCAACAATCACATCGTCGATACGCTTTGGATCTAAATCAGGCAATTCTTTCATCATGTATTTGATGGTTTCAGCTGCTAATTCATCGGTTCTTTTAAAACGGAATACACCTTTTGGTGCTTTCCCTACGGCGGTTCTGTAGGCTTTTACAATGTAAGCTTGTTTGCTATTCATGGTATTAAGATTTTTAGTATTAAGTATTAAGACTTCTTTGAAGTGAGAAATTCATTTTTGTGACTTCAAGAACTTCATTTATAATGGGTCTTACATTTTCTTCTTTTATTAAGTTTAACCTTGATGATAAATATAATTGTGTTAATAATTCATAAGAAGAACCATTTGCAATTCCTAAGAACTGCTTAAATTCTCCATTTGTATTCCTTCCTGCCTCTTCTGAAATATTAGAAGGAATAGAAACCGCACTTCTTCGAAGTTGAGAGGTCAAACCATATCTTTCCTCTTTGGGGAAATTTTCTGATGCTTTGTAACATTTTTCAGTGATGTCCATTGCTTTTTGCCATATTTTTAAATCTTCAAATTTGTGCATGGGGATAAGTGTTAGTTAGTATTAAGTAGTTAGTATTAAGTATTAAGTAGTTAGTATTAAGATTAAAAAAATTTCATTTAAATTATATTTTATTAGTTACCTGTCTTAGTACTTTGTACTCTATACTTTGTACTAGTTACGAAGCGGTTTCCCCGTCGTCAACATATGCTGAATACGTTCCAATGTTTTTCGTTCTGTACAGAGACTCAAAAAAGCTTCTCTTTCAATGTCTAATAAATACTGTTCAGATACCAACGTTGGTTCTGATAAATCGCCACCCGCCATGACATACGCCAATTTGTTAGCGATTTTCATATCGTGTTCCGAAATGTAGTTGCTATCCTGCATAGAGTCTGTTCCTACTAAAAACATCCCTAAAGCTTGTTTGCCCAATACTTTTACATCCGTTCTCATGATAGGTTGTGTGTATCCACTTTCAGCCATTAATTTAGCATGTTGTTTTGCAACCGCTATCTGTCTGTGTTTATTGACGACTACTACATCTTTTCCTTTTTGCAAAAGGTTTAAGTCGAATGCTTCATAAGCAGAAGTTGATACTTTTGCCATCCCAATGGTTAAAAAATGTTCTTGTAATACATTCAATTGAACATCTCCTTTTTGGAAGGTATCGGAAGCTCTAAGAGCCATTTCTTTTGAACCCCCTCCGCCAGGGATTACCCCAACACCAAATTCTACAAGTCCCATATAGGTTTCTGCTGCAGCGACTATTTTATCGGCGTGTAAAGACAATTCACAACCGCCTCCTAAAGCCATACCGTGTGGTGCGGCTACCGTTGGAATGGAGGAATAACGCATGCGCATCATGGTGTCTTGAAAGTATTTAATTGCCATATTGAGCTCGTCATATTCTTGCTCTGCAGCCATCATAAAAATCATTCCAATATTAGCACCCACTGAAAAATTCGCCCCTTGATTTCCAACGACTAAACCAGCAAAATCTTTTTCAGCCAAATCAATCGCATTATTTAAGCCTGCCAATACATCCCCGCCTATGGTGTTCATTTTAGAACGGAATTCACAGTTGAGAATGCCATCGCCTAAATCTTCAATCACCACGCCCGAATTTTTAAAGACTTCGTTAGATTTTCGAATGTTATCTAGGATGATAAAACTATCCTGCCCAGGGATTTTTTCTTGTGTCTTTTTAGGAATATCATAAGCACAAGTCGCTCCATTTTTAACCGTATAAAAAGAAGTGTTTCCAGAAGCTAGCATGTCGTTCACCCAAGCAGCGGGTTCCAAACCTTCGGCTTTCATTAATTCAATTCCTTTTTCAACGCCAATCGCATCCCAAATTTGGAAGGGGCCATGCTCCCAGCCAAATCCTGCTTTCATGGCATCGTCAATCTTATAAAGTTCCTCTGTAATTTCAGGAATTCGATTAGAGACGTAAGCAAAGAGTGCGGTAAAACTTTTACGGTAAAATTCGCCCGCCTTGTCTTTTCCTGCAACTAAAACTTTGAAACGATCAATGACGTTATCAATTGTTTTGGTTAATTCTAATGTGGCAAATTTTGCTTTTTGAGCCGAACGGTATTCAAGTGTGTTCAGGTCTAAAGTTAAAATTTCTTTTTTGCCTTCGGCAGATACATTTTTCTTATAAAATCCTTGACCCGTTTTGCTGCCCAACCATTTGTTTTCCACCATGGTGTTGATGAAATCTGGAAGTTGAAAGGATTCTAAGCGTTCATCGTCTTTACAGTTTTCTGCAATTCCGTTAGCAACATGTACCAAGGTGTCCAAACCAACAACGTCCACCGTTCTAAAAGTGGCCGATTTTGGTCTGCCAATGACGGGACCTGTTAATTTATCAACAGCTTCAACAGTCATGTCCATGTCTTTAACTGCATGAAACAAACTCATAATGCTAAAAATTCCAATACGGTTTCCTATAAATGCAGGGGTGTCTTTGGCAATGACAGCCGTTTTTCCTAAAAATTGCTCTCCATAGCTTCCTAAGAACTCAAGAACTTCGGGATCTGTTTTTGGCCCTGGGATAATTTCAAACAATTGTAAATAACGCGCAGGGTTAAAAAAGTGCGTTCCACAAAAGTGTTTTTGGAAATCGTCACTGCGTCCTTCACTCATGAATTTTATAGGAATTCCTGATGTGTTGGATGTAATTAAAGTGCCCGGCGTTCTGTGTTTTTCTAAGTTTTCAAACACCATTTTTTTGATGTCCAAACGTTCAACCACCACTTCCATGATCCAATCCACATCGGCTACTTTTGCGATGTCATCTTCCAAGTTACCGGTCGTAATTCGCTGGGCGAATTTTTGATGGTAAATAGGAGAGGGCTTTGATTTTAAAGAGGCCGCAAGGGCTTCGTTCACCAATCGGTTTCTGACAGCTTTGTCTTCTAAAGTTAAGCCTTTCGCTTTTTCTTTGGCGTTGAGTTCTCTGGGAACAATATCTAAAAGTAATACATCGACTCCAATATTGGCAAAATGGCAAGCAATTCCGCTGCCCATGATTCCAGATCCAATAATGGCAATTTTTTTGATTCGTCTTGTTTTCATCTAAGTATATATAGTGTTGTTAGAATATTTTTTTATTTGATATGAGGTTCATAATAGAATCCGATACTTCATAAAAGTGGTTCAGCTTTTCTTCTGAAATTTCAGTTTTGATCACGTTGTTAAACTTTAAAACAATTTGTTTTACTTCCTCTCTGTTTTTAAGCCCCGATTCCGTCAGATGTATCAGTACACCACGACCATCATTTGGATTGGGTAAGCGTTCAATTAAACTCAAGCCTTCCAAGGTTTTTAAAATTCTTGATAGACTTGTAGCTTCCATTCCCATTTTTGGACCCAATGATGTTGAAGGCGTCCCATTTTGTGGGTCCACACTTAGGAGGGTGAAACCTGTTGCCATTGTGATTCCATTATCTGAAGCCTCTTCATTATACATTTTTTGAACCGCCAACCATGTGGTTCTCAAAACATAATCTATCGTTTTATCTTTCATGCGTATTTTAATATCTAAACTCAAAGATAGGTAAATATATTATGCATGCATAGTAAAAAGCAAAAAAGTTATGCATGCATAGTATTATTTTGTATTTCTTTACGGTTAACTGCGTCGCTGTCGCACGAATCCTTTCGTGTGGCTATAAACTTCTTCATCCTTTAGGTGTTTTTACGGGCTTAATTATATCCTAAAAGTATAACTGTTTATTATTGATTTGCGTTAGTGTTGTCGATTATCAAAAAAAAACAGATGAATCAATCTGTAAGTTTTTAGGTTGTTTATCGTTGGTTATAAATCCCACACCACACGAAAGGATTCGTGCGGTAGCTGGGATTAAAAGAAATTCACCTTACGTTGATTTTATGAAATATGCAGCTTAAAATTAATTGAAATTTTATTTGTTTAAGTCATAGAATACGGAGTGGGTTAATTATTTATCTGTCTATTTTTAATTTGTATATAAATCCCTCCAATCAGCATAGTAGCCATACTGAGAAGCCATAACCAATAACCAAATTCATAGCCTGTAATTTCTCCGTAGTTCCCTGCTTCATTTATAATAATTTCATTGAATAGAAGGAAACTTAACCCTATAAGCAGTGATATTAAACTCAATACCAATGAAGTTTTTTTCTTACTATTAAATAGAATCCAGGAAACAATTAAAAGTGGATTGGCAAGCCAAGTTAAACATGCACCTCCAATAAATAAACCAAAAAAACCAGATAAAAATATTAGCATTCCACTGCCTATTTCACCACAATCACCATTTGTGCAATATGCTCTTTGACTCAATGAAATTAAAAAGAGACCAATACTAATTACTAAAAAATATTTTTTCTTAATACGAACCATTTATTGCATTTCTAAATTTATAGTTGAGATTGGTTTATTTACTTTTTTATAATCCGCTAAGTCAAAGATTTTGTGGAGCTGTGATACCACACGAAAGGATTCGTGCGGCAGCGGGGGTTTCGTTCATTCAAATGGTAGGTAACGGTTTGGCTAAACTGCGTTTTAATGCAGTTTAGGTTTTGTTATCGTTATAGTCAATTACAGTGAAATATTTTTTAAATGACACTCCTTTTAAGATAGTAAATTCTTCATTTTGATAATTTAGAGTCAAAGGACTCTGAACATTTAAATAAAAGCTACCGCTATGACCAATCCAAATTACTCGATATTCATTGTCCAAGGAATAACTATTTGGTTTTATGAATAAATAATCTAAGTGCAAAGCATTGGAATGAAATTTTTTATCTATTTCTTTTTTAAATTCTTTAAAAGACCCATTTTTTAATACTCTATCTTTATATTCAATCATTTTAGAGCAAGAAATTAAAGAGTACCGATTAACCTTATTGTTCATTTTTTTTGTGATTAATTTAATTAATTCATTAGGGTTATTCACTTTTAAAAGTGCTACATCCTTTGCTAAACCAATACTTTCTCTAATTAAATGAATAACCTCCTCTCTCTTTTCTTTAGATATGTTTTTAGGAATAAGAGATAACGATAAAGAGTATGGATTACCAA
>Ga0115547_1000768_pt1 | contig 20072 bp, 17 predicted proteins | sample COGITO_mtgs_1004_3_FD_87185 | JGI IMG/M metagenome (GOLD analysis project Ga0115547, IMG submission 87185) | Pelagic marine microbial communities from North Sea - COGITO_mtgs_100420 | ecosystem: Environmental > Aquatic > Marine > Epipelagic | place: Germany:Helgoland, sampling site Kabeltonne...
AGCTTTAGAGCTTTAGAGCTAAAGAGCTCAAGAGGTACAGAGATGCTGCAGTGAGCGACGCTAACGCTTTTTATCCAGACCAAAGAGGTCCTGAGTGGCGTTGATAGTGTCATCCCGCCCCTCTTCACTGGCCTGCTTGAGGATAGTGGTAGGCTTGTGCATCAGCTTATTGGTCAGATTGCGCGCCAAAGTCTCAATCACCGACTCTGAGGCCTGACCACGCTCCAAGGATTGCAGAGCCTTGGCAACTTCTTCAACGCGGATCTTATCGACGCTATCGCGAAAGGCGCGAATGGTATCCACCACAGCAAGCGACCGCTGCTGGCGCGACCAGCCATCAGCTTCCTGATCGATAATCACCTGGGCCACGTCGGCGGCAGTCTGGCGAGCTCGCAGATTGCCCTGAATGACTTCCTGTAAATCGTCCACTGTATAGAGGTAGACGTCATCCAGAGTCTCGACCTCCGGTTCTATATCCCGGGGGACAGCAATATCGACCATAAACATCGGCTTGTGACGGCGTTTTTTCAGCGCCGATTCCACAGCACCTTTACCCAGAACCGGTAGCTGACTGGCTGTAGAAGAAATAACGATGTCCGCCTGAGGCAGATGATCGTGAATGTCCGATAGCAGAATGGCATTGGCGGAAAAATCCGCGGCCAACTCCTGAGCACGACTGAGAGTTCGATTGGCAACCGTAATCGATCCCACCTTTTTATCTCGCAGATGGCGGGCCACCAACTCAATAGTTTCGCCGGCACCAATCAACAGTGCATGAACATCTTTTAGGTCGGCAAAGATTTGCTCCGCAAGACTCACCGAGGCATAGGCAACAGATACGGGGTTTTGGCCTATGGCGGTTTCGGAACGCACTCGCTTGGCGGCGGCAAAGGCGCTTTGAAAAACCTGATTGAGGTGCGTGGCAACCGTGCCGGCCTCGCGACCCACGGCATAGGCTGATTTAATCTGACCAAAAATTTGCGGCTCGCCGAGCACTAGAGAATCAAGGCCGCTGGCAACACACATAATATGTCGCACCGCCTGCTGATCCCGGTGGCAGTAATAACAGTCCTGCAACTGTTCCAGGGCTACGCCCTTACAATCTGCCAACCAACTCAGAATCTGCTCGTCGCTGGCGTCTCCGTGAAAATAGATCTCGGTGCGATTACAGGTGGATAGCAGGGCAATTTCGCCGCCCGGTAGCTGTTCCAGAGCATGCTGCAGAGACTCAATAACGGTTTCTGGAGCAAAGGCTACACGGCCGCGGAGATCCACGGAAGCGGTTGTATGATTGATGCCAAATGCCAGAATACCCATGATGACTGTGCTGTTTGTCTCTCTGCTACTTGCTTAATTATCTGTCTATACTCAAAATCAAAGCCTATTAAATATTGAGCCAGATATTGAGCGAAATGCTGACCGCTACTTTAGGCGGGAGATTTTACACCAGTCTGGCCAGCATAATCAGAAATACCATAAAAAAAGGACAATGTTGGAAAGCGCGCTAATCTTTTGCCCTTATAAAGGTCTTAACCAACGGATCCCAAAAAAAGAAGATGATGAAATTGCCCAAAGCTATTCTCTCAGCACCCTTCGCTATCAGTCTCTTTGTACTGCTAACAGCCTGTACCTCTGTACCGGAAATCGACAGCTCCCCTATAACCTCAGCATCCGATGACAGCATAGAATCTCAAGACCAAGCATTAGCACCGACCAAACCCTTTGACGAGGACTCTCTTTATCAAATATTAGTTGCAGATGTAGCCCTGACCAGAGGTCAGTTTAAGACTGCCCTAGAGAACTATTTGGCTCAGGCTCGCGAAACTCGCGACGCCGGCATTATTCGCCTGACTAACAGCATTGCCGCTCACCAGGGAGATGCTGGAGCCATAATGGAAAGCGCGCAGCTCTGGGTCGAAGTAGAGCCGAATCATGCCGCGGCACACCGCGCAGCACTACAAGCTTTCGCCCTGCACAAGCGACCCTTTGAAGCGCTGGAGCAGGCCTCATGGCTGTATCGCAATGAAAATGATGTCGAAGCCTTTTTGGCGGTAACGGCGATTAACGAGGGCAACAAACAAGCATTAATTCCTCGTCTGATGGAAGCCTACAGAGCCCTGCCTCTGGAACCAGACCAGCAAGCTACGGCAGAATTGGCAGTCGCGATTTTGTTTCGCGAACTGGGTGATCTCGACAGTGCTCTATCTACCGGTCGATACTTTTTAACTCTGGCTCCAGACAACCAGCGCGGTCTGCTTCTATTAGCTCAACTGCTGCATCAGCAAGATAGGGTAGCTGAGGCTTCGGCTCTGCTTGCAGATGCATTGCAACGCCAACCAGACGACCGCAATCTGCGCCTGCAATACGCACGTTTTTTGACCCTACTCGACCGGCCCAAGGCGATCCTACAGTTCGAACTATTGAGAGCACAGAATGCCGACGATCAGCAGATAAACTTTTTGCTCGGCCTGCTCTACCTCAATCAGGGTGACCAAGAGCTCGCGACATCGCTGTTCCAGCAGGCCTCTCGAGATCCCAACATGAGAGCAGACGCCCAGTATCATCTCGCCACCATCACCGAACGCAATGGGGATTTTGCCGCTGCATTAGAGCACTACCAGCAGGTCAAATTCGGCCGCAACTATCTCAGCGCCGCATCCAGAGCTACCATTCTGTTGGCCAACGGCTATGGCATAGATCAGGCCAGAGCCTATCTGCAGACTCTGCGACGTCAACAACCCAACCAGACCTCCGAGCTAATTCGGCTGGAGTCCAATCTACTGGTCAGCAATAACCAGAGTGATCAGGCTATTGCGCTTCTCAGTAGCGGCCTGAAGGTCAACCCAAGTGATGCAAACCTGCTCTATGCTCGGTCAATGGTGGCGGAGCTGCAAAATAATTTTGCTCTCGCCGAACAGGATCTGCGCGCCCTACTGGCCCAGGATGCGGATAATCCCACGGCCCTTAATGCCTTAGGTTACACCATGATTTTGCACACCGATCGCAGTGAAGAGGCCTACCGGCTGATCAAACGCGCCTATCTGCTTAATCCCGGAGATCCGGCGATTATCGACAGCATGGGCTGGGTCTTATTTGTGATGGGCAAGGCCGAAGAGGCGCTGCCTTATCTTCAGAAAGCCATGGCAATTTTGCCCGATCCAGAAATTGCTGCCCACCTTGGTGAAGTGCAGTGGTTTCTCGGTGACCGGCAAGCGGCCCTGCAAAGCTGGCAGCGTGGCCTTGTCCAGTCGCCAAATCATCCAACCATTAAAAGCACCATGCAGCGCCTTGGTGCCGATGGCTTAAATCCAGATGCTCTCAATCCAGATACGCTTAATCCAAGCACCATCAACCCAAACTCTGATGTAGACTCTGCGACTCTTATAGATCTCAGCCATTCAGAGCCAAATCAGTGAGCAAAGCCCTTCTACTTATAGCCGTCTTTATTCTTGGCGCCTGCGCTGTGCAGCCGCAGATCCAAAGCACAGGCCCCAGTGATTGGCAGGCCTATCAGCTACGCGTGTCACAACTCAACGATTGGAGGCTTGCTGGCAAGCTTGGTTTTCGCGGGCCAGATAACGGAGGCAGTGCGTCAGTCAACTGGCGGCAACGGCAAGAGAATTTCCAACTGCAACTCTCCGGCCCCTTTGGCGCTGGCAGTGCGACCCTATCGGGCAATCAGCAAATCGCTGAAATGCTCTACCAAGATAAACTTTATCGACAGACGCCACAGCAGCTCGCCACTCAACTCATTGGCGTGCCACTGCCCGTGGACGCGCTCAGCTGGTGGGCCCGGGGTCTGCCTTCACCAGATCAAGAATTGGCCAGTAACATTGCTACCAGCCCTGAGGGCTATGCCAGCAGTTTCGACCAGGCGGGCTGGCAACTTAGCTTTAGCCGTTACTCAATGACGTCTGCAGGCAGCTTGCCGGGTAAAATTGTTGGCACACACCAGCCCAGTGAAAATAGGCGCTACTCCTTTAAGCTGGTAATATCCGACTGGTCATTCGTCAAATAAGAACCGTTCCACCATGATGCCTTCGATCACCTTATCGGCTCCGCCAAAACTCAACCTGTTTTTACATATCACAGGGCGGCGTGACGACGGCTACCACAACCTACAAACCCTATTTCAATTGCTGGATGGCGGCGATCTGCTGACATTTACTGCAACCAATAGCGACGCCATCAGCTTGTCGCCGCAAATTGAAGACGTCCCTGAAGAAGATAATTTAATTGTTCGCGCGGCGCGGATTCTGCAAGAAAAAACCGGCTCTAAATTGGGCTGTGAGATTGTCGTCGATAAAAAGCTCCCTATGGGTGCCGGCCTCGGCGGTGGCAGCAGCAATGCGGCGACCACACTTTTGGCCCTGAATCGCCTTTGGGACCTTGATTTACCCCTAACCGAACTGGCTAAATTGGGCGCTGCACTAGGCGCAGATGTGCCGGTTTTTGTCATGGGTCGCAGCGCCTTCGCCGAGGGCATTGGGGATGAATTAAGCCACTTTGATATAGCTGATTGCTGGTATTTAGTCATTACCCCTCCCTGTAAGGTGTCAACAGGCGAAATATTTTCAAATCCTCAATTGACAAGGCACTCCCTTCCGATCAAAATACGCGCCCTCTCGGAGGAGCAGTACAGGAATGACTGCCAGGCTATTGTCGAAGAACTCTACCCACAGGTTAAAGAAGTGGTTGAGTGGATTAGAAACTTCGCAAGGCCAATGATGACAGGAACTGGAGCAAGTGTGTTTTGTCGCTGGGAAACGCAGGCCGAAGCCAACAGGGTTTTAGCAGCAGTTCCACAGCACTGGAGTGCATTTGTCGCGCGAGGCGTTAATGACTCGCAAGTTCATCAGCAATTGAGAGACTTTTTTACTGGGGCGTCGCCAAGTGGTTAAGGCATCGGGTTTTGATCCCGGTATTCGGAGGTTCGAATCCTCCCGCCCCAGCCATATCTTATTATGAATACCAGGAAAAATGACGTGGCAAGATTGATGGTCTTCTCCGGGAACGCAAACCCGGCACTGGCGAATGAAATCGCCCGTACACTGGGAATCCCGCTTGGTAACGCAGGTGTTTCACTCTTCTCCGACGGCGAAATCAATATAGAGATTCGTGAGAACGTCCGCGGAAATGACGTGTTTGTAGTTCAACCTACCTGTGCACCGACCAATCGCCACCTCATGGAACTGATATTGATGATCGACGCTCTGCGTCGCGCATCTGCCGGTCGTATCACCGCAGTTGTTCCCTACTTTGGCTATGCCCGCCAAGATCGCCGAGTCCGCTCAGTTCGTGTGCCTATCAGTGCAAAAGTTGTTGCCGATATGCTCTCTAACGCCGGCGTCGATCGCGTTCTCACTGTTGACCTCCACGCAGAGCAGATTCAAGGCTTCTTCAACTGCACAGTTGATAACGTTTACGGTGCGCCAGTTTTACTCGGTGATATCGAGCGTCAAAATTACGAAAATCTCTTGGTTGTCTCTCCAGATGTTGGCGGCGTTGTTCGCGCTAGAGCAGTAGCCAAACAGCTCGACTGTGATCTAGCAATTATTGATAAGCGTCGCCCTTCTTCTAATCAGAGCGAAGTGATGAATCTGATCGGTGAAGTGGAAGGCCGCACCTGTGTGTTGGTAGACGATATCGTCGACACCGCTGGCACCCTCTGTAAAGCCGCTGAAGCGCTGAAGAAAAATGGCGCTACCAAGGTTGTTGCTTACTCTACCCACGCGGTATTGTCAGGCAGTGCAATCGAAAATATTAAAAACTCGCAGCTCGATGAACTGGTAGTAACCAACAGTATCCCGCTGCGGGAAGATGCTAAAAAGTGCGGCAAGATTCGCACTCTGTCTCTGGGCAAACTCCTCGGTGAGTCCGTGCGTCGCATCAGCAACGAAGAATCTATCAGCGCCATGTTCGACTAACAGCAGGCGCTGTTACAACCGCCTCAATTTCGAGGTAAAAAACTCCGTTTTAGGTCTGGTCGCGGTCTGATTCGGCATTACTAGGAGACTATTGTGTCTACTGATTTTACATTACACGCAAAGGGTCGTGAGGATACAGGGAAAGGTGCGAGCCGCCGCCTGCGTCGTCTGGCTGCAGAAATACCAGCAATCGTTTATGGCGGCAAAAATGCCCCAGCAAAGATTAGCATGAACCACAAAGACGTAGTAAAAGCGCTCGAGAACGAAGCCTTTTACTCACACGTTATTGCCCTGGATATCGACGGCAAGTCACAGGACGTAATCCTGAAAGACGTGCAGCGTCACCCAATCAAGCCAGTTATCTTGCACATGGATTTTCTCCGCGTTAACAAGACTACTCTGCTGAACACCAAGGCACCGCTTCACTACACCAACGAAGATGTCTGTGTTGGCGTTAAAGTCGGTGGCGGTATCATTGCCCACACCATGACTGAAATTGATATTAGCTGTCTGCCACAGGATCTGCCTGAGTACATCGAAGTTGATATGTCAGCAGTTGAGCTTGGCCAGACCTTGCATATCTCTGACATCACCTTCCCTAAAGGTGTATCCAGTGTTGCATTGAGCCACGGTCCTGATCACGATTTACCCATCGTCAGCATCAACAAGCCTAAGGCCGCGCCAGTCGAAGATGACACCGCACCTGCAGCACCTGAAAGTGAAAATGGATCGGCAAGCGAAGAGTAATCTTCAGATTGCCAACCTGAGTAGGCCCTGACATTGGAAACGCCCGTAGAGTTAATCGTGGGGCTGGGAAATCCCGGCCCTAACTATGATCGGACGCGTCACAATGCCGGGGCCGACTTGGTTCTGGAATTAGCTAAAAGTTATCACGCCACGCTGAAACACGAATCAAAGTTTTTTGGTGATACTGCCAAAATCAACATTGATGGTCGCGACGTCCGATTGCTTATCCCCACTACCTTTATGAATCGCAGCGGTCAGTCAGTTGCAGCTCTGGCGCGTTTCTATCAGGTGCCCGTGGAAGCTATCTTGGTGGTTCACGATGAGCTCGATATAGCGCCCGGTGCAGCACGATTTAAAAAAGGTGGCGGTCACGGCGGCCACAATGGTCTGCGTGATATTGTTCAGAGCCTGGGTAACAATAAAAGCTTTGCCCGCCTGCGAATTGGCATTGGCCATCCAGGCGACGCCCGTCAGGTCGCGGACTATGTGCTTAAAAAAGCCTCAGCCTCAGACCAACAACTAATTGCTAACAGTATTGATGATGCTCTGCGCACTCTGCCCCTGGCCATAGCCGGTCAATGGGAACGCGCCATGACAGCACTCCATACTGTGCAACAATAACGCTAGACACTAGCACAAGGATTATAAAATGGGTTTTAACTGCGGAATTGTTGGCTTACCTAACGTGGGTAAATCCACTCTTTTTAATGCGCTTACCAAAGCGGGCATCAGCGCGGAAAATTTCCCCTTTTGTACCATTGAGCCCAATACCGGCATTGTGCCGATTCCCGATCCGCGCCAGGATTTGATCTCCGCGATCGTTAAACCTGAACGCATAGTTCCCACCAGCATGGAATTTGTCGATATTGCCGGTCTGGTTGCCGGCGCCTCCAAAGGTGAAGGTCTGGGCAATAAATTTTTGGGTACTATTCGTGAAACCGACGCAATCGCTCACGTGGTGCGCTGCTTTGACGATGAGAACGTCATCCATGTTGAAGGCACTATCAGCCCAGCAGACGACATAGATGTTATCAATACCGAACTGGCCCTGGCTGACCTCGACAGTGTCGAGAAAGCTATTTTGCGAGCCGCAAAAGCCGCCAAAGGCAAAGACCAAGACGCGGTTGCGTTAAAAGCAGTAGCAGAGAAAATTCTCCCGCACCTCAACGAAGCCAAGCCCTTGCGATCCTTTAAATTGACTGACGACGAGCTCGCCGTACTCAAGCCGCTCAGCCTGCTGACATTAAAGCCGACCATGTATATTGCCAACGTCGATGAAGAGGGTTTCGAAAACAATCCTTATCTTGATACAGTTATGGCTATAGCCGAAGCTGAAGGCTCAGTGGTAGTGCCGATCTGTAATAAACTTGAAGCCGAAATCAGCGAGCTGGAAGACGACGAAAAAGCTGAGTTCCTTGAAGAGATGGGCATGCAGGAACCAGGCCTCAACCGGGTTATTCGCGCCGGCTACAACTTGCTCAACCTGCAGACTTACTTTACCGCAGGCGTTCAAGAAGTTCGCGCCTGGACCATTCCAGTGGGTGCCACCGCGCCACAGAGTGCGGGTAAGATCCACACCGATTTTGAGAAAGGCTTTATTCGTGCTGAAATTATTGGCTACGACGACTATATCGCCGGCAATGGCGAGCAAGGCGCAAAGGATGCCGGTAAATGGCGTCTCGAAGGCAAAGAATACATCGTTAAAGACGGCGACGTTATTCACTTCCGCTTTAATGTCTAGAGCATTATGAGCATGGTCTCAGGGCGCTGGAAGTTTGGACTTCTCCTAGCCCTGACAACTGCTATTCTGTGGGGCGTACTACCCATTGCACTCAAAGGTGTAATGGAGACCCTAGATCCCATTACCACCACGTTTTTTCGCTTTGCACTGGCAGCACTGCTACTAACCCCCTATATCCTTTTGCGCAGCCGACACGCCAGTGGGCTGTCGTTGTTCAGTCGCCTGCAATCACCGCGACTATTTTTCCAGATGCTAGCCGCAGGCCTATTACTCACAGCAAATTACGCCCTGTATATTCTCGGCTTAGAACGCACCACTGCGGAAGCAGCACAGATTGTTATTCAAACCGCTCCCATGCTGCTCTTACTCAGCGGCATCTGGGTTTTTGGTGAGCGCCTATCGAAACGCCAATGGCTCGGATGTATAAGCTTTGTCACTGGCCTCTGTGTGTTTTTCTCCCCCCGTTTTTACGATGTCTTTATCGCTGTAAACGCCTATGGCATTGGCGTTATGCTGATATTGGTCGCCGCATTGGTGTGGACAGGCTATGCCATCATGCAAAAATTCTTGCTGCAACAATTTAGCTCTCAAGAAACCATGGTGGTGTTTTACTGGATCGGAACCTTGGCATTTTTACCCTTTGCTGACTTCTCCGAACTGCCCCAGCTGTCCAACCTTCAGTGGGGACTCCTAGTCTTCTGCGGTTTAAATACCCTGATCGCCTATGGCAGTTTTGCAGAGGCAATGGCCCATATCGAAGCCTCGAAAGTCAGCGCCCTCTTAGCTCTAACACCCATGATCACAGTGACCACTGTGCATTTAATTCCCATACCAGGGCTAGTCGTAGAACCCATAACAGCATTAACCCTCTGCGGCGCCGCCTTGGTGGTCGGTGGATCTATGCTGACCGCCCTGGGCAAGTCAAACCCAGCTCGCTAGCCGCCCTAAATGACTCTTGGAGCCGTTCTAGCTTAGACGGATACAAGATATAGCTTTGCGCTGGAATCAGCAGAGAGCGATCTACAGCAGCGATTTCATGCATGACTTTCTAGGCCATAACACGGTGATCCGCAGAGCTGTGAATATTACTGAAAATTCCAGCGGCGACTTGTATATCTCAGACGATTTAGCCAGCAGAATTTATCGGATTATCTACAACAATTGATAGGCCTGAGGAATGCAAGAGGCCTCTTTAGAGACGGGCATAAAAAGACCTCTGACCGAGATATATCTCCACTGCCGCCTGTATTTAAGACCAACATCTATTATAAAACACAGAGACTTCTGGACATCCTGGCTTAAGCAATAGCAAACCATGTTGGTCCAGACAGTTTTGACACAGCCCGGTCAGAGGCTGCAGTTATTATGAGAAAGTTTTCGCCAGAATGATTGACCTAGCTATCAGTTCAGAAAATAGAGACTTAGATTTAATAAAAGTGTGATGAAGATCACAACAAGAAGCGCCGCAGGTCGAGTTACAGCTTTGTTATCAAAGACGCTTGAAGCTATTGACAAATACCCCATCTGTAGCCAAAATGCGCGCCCCTATTACAGGGTATCTGTACTTTATAGCTACGTAGCTCAGCTGGTTAGAGCACAGCATTCATAATGCTGGGGTCGGCGGTTCAAGTCCGCCCGTAGCTACCATCTATTTTTGCCGCATCACCCACTAATTAATGCAGTTTAGCCTCAGGGGCAGATTCCCCTTTGATAGATAGCCATCCAAAACTTGCATAACTCCAATTCGAAGCCTTTGTAAAACTCAATAATGCTAACTTTAAGGCGCCCAACCCTGACACCTATTAAGCTTATTTCGTCTCTTCACTCAATAATGTCTTCACCAGCGAAATCGCCATCAGTGCCATCACCACTGAAAACGGCAGCGCACCAATAATCATCACCGATCTCAGCGCATCCATGCCACCAGCAGATAGCAGCGCGCCAATCAACAACGCAAAAATTACCCCCCAGATAATCACATGCTTTGCCTGTTTTTGGCTTTGATTACCACCAGAGGCAAGGGTGTTTATAATCAGAATCCCCGAGTCTGCCGAGGTGACAAGAAAGGTCATCAACAAGACCACGATGACCACTGACAGGGCAACCGCCAGTTCAGGCGTTAAAATCAGGTTAATAGTTTTAAATAACTGGGCAGAAATGTCCGCATTAACAATCGTCCCCTGGGCAACCCCAGACAATTCCAGGTCAATCGCTGTGGCGCCGACAAATGAAAACCAAACCAGACAGATCAACGAAGGAATAATCATCGCGCCAATCACATATTCACGGATGGTACGGCCGCGAGATACACGGGCTAAAAACAGTCCTACAAAGGGTGCGAAAGCGATCCACCAAGCCCAGTAGAAAATAGTCCAAGCACCCTGCCAGCCCTGCAGTGCGGAAGACGGGTCTTCACCACCGCCTGACCATACGGTGGTCGACATAGCCGGCATTGCCACCAGATAGTCCCAGATAGCATAGAAAAAAGTTTGTAGGGCAAAGAAGGTCGCGCCAAATATGGCAAAGAAGGCGATAACAAAAACCGACAATCCCATATTAATATTCGACAGCCACTTGATACCTTTTTTCAGTCCTGACATGGCCGACAAGCAGGACGCGCTGATAATAAGCACTAAGCCAACTAGCTGAGCGATCAAAGTCGGCCTGCCACTGTTATCCACCAGCCACTCGGCACCACTAATATTAAAAAATCCTGAAGCAAGCTGAGATACGCCATAACCTATGGTGACACTCAGGCCAACAATGGTCGCAAGAATGGCCACTATATCCACAACATTGCCTGCGCTGCCTGACATGGCTCGACCAAACAGTGGCTGCAATGCACTGCGAATAGTCAGGGGCAAGCCGCGGTTATAAGAGAAGTAACCCAGTGACATGCCAACCACGCCATAACAGGCCCAGGGTGTCAGACCATAGTGCAGCAGCGCCCATTTGTAGGCATTGCGGACATTATCTTCATTGAGGCTGTTGGTGAGACCCTTGATGGTGTCGGGATTATTGGCGAAGTGAAAAATCGGTTCAGCAGTGGAATAGGTCAACATGCCAATGCCAATACCGGCACCAAACATCATCGACAGCCAGGTCAACATGGAAAATTCCGGCTTTTCATCGGCCTTGCCCAACTTCACATGGGCCGTGCGAGACCAGATACCCAGCACTAGGCAGACAAAGGTGTAAAAGGCGGTGACATAGATATACCAACCGGCAAAATTGGCTGTGGTCCAATTCTGCATGCTCAGCAACAGTTCACCTGCAGCAGAGGGCGACAGACCCACCCAGATAATTAACGCTGCGATAAACAGCTTAGGGACCATAGCAACGACCCGATTAAAGCCGTTATAAAAGCCGGATGTTTCCGTGTTAATCGCAACAGCTGGTTGATTATCAATAGACTCTAGGTGGTCCAAAATATGGTCTCCCCTTTTAATGATTTGTAGTGATGGTCTTCAGTTTTATAATTTTTTGGTTCAGATTCTGCTTAAAACCTGCCTTTATTGAGGGCATAGCTTACCATGCCGCGAATCTATTCGAATTTGACTAGACCTTTCAAGTCAAGAACGATGAAGCCCGAGGGAGCCAAAATTCCATTAAAGTTCTATTTGAAGCATGAAACCCACTCAAAATGGAATGAGTTCAGTTAGAATATTGCACTCTAGGGGACCTAATAATGATAAAAAAACCATCCCACCACGTTTTCGCTCTGGGCTTTATTCTCGCTATCGCAACACTGCAAGTTGAAGGCCAACCTGCACAAAGCCAAGCTATGGCTGTCGGCGAACTACTGTTTGATCCTGCGCCTATTGATAAGCAAGGCCGCTTTACTAATTATCAGGGCGATCTATCTCATGGCTCCACCGCTGTGCGGCTATCATTTTTTCTGCGCCGTTTTGGCACAATGTTTCGCAGTGATTCCGGTGCACCCAAAAAAGTCGCCAACGATGGTAGTTTTCTGCGGAATAATACTGAGACTCCCACCGCCACCTGGATCGGTCATGCCACCCTATTAGTGCAGATGGATGGAGTAAACTTTTTAACCGACCCTATCTGGTCTCAAACACCTAGCCCAGTGCCACTTATTGGTCCCAGTCGCTGGGTCGACCCCGGCCTGGCATTGGAAGACTTACCGGCGATAGATTTTGTGGTGATCTCACACAACCACTACGACCATCTTGACCTACCCACATTGCGCAACCTGGCAACGCTGAATCCTGAAACCCTGTTTTTTGTGCCACAGGGCAATGGCGATCTCTTGCGTCAAAATGGCATAGATCAGGTTCGAGAGTTAAATTGGGGCGATACAGCAAGCTATAAAGGCACCACCATTCACTGCCTGCCAACTCAGCATTGGAGCAAGCGCAGCCTCACGGATACCCGCAAAGCTCTCTGGTCATCTTGGGCGATTACTGGAGCAGAGCGGCGTTTTTACTTTGCCGGAGACACAGGCTATTTTGATGGCTTTAAAGAGATTGGCGCCAAGCTCGGGCCCTTTGATTTGGCGGCTGTTCCTATAGGGGCCTATGAACCCAATGCCATGATGGAAGCCTCTCATATGAACCCAGAGGAAGCTGTGCAAGCAGCCATTGATGTACAGACGAATACCGCCGTCGCCATGCACTTTGGCACCTTTGATCTATCTGATGAGCCTATATCGGAACCGCCACTGCGTTTTAAAGCTGCTGCGAAAAACACTAAATTAGGCGACACTAATAGCTGGGTTTTGGATATTGGCGAAACAAGAGAATTTTAATAATGCTGGGTAGCAAGAGTCCTTTCCTTACCCCGGAACTAAATTACCTAGACTCACTACCAACACACCCAAACCTGCCGTCCAAACCGCGCAAGCCAATAAATCAATCAGGCTAAACTTAATCCGATCGGTTCCACTGACACCAGCCAACATCGGCACCAGACTTCTTACCGCAGGAACCAGACGACCCAAAACTATGGCGCCTGTTCCATGCTTAAGAATAAAGCGCTCAGCTTTCTGCAACTGACTGGCACGCTTCTTGGCAAATGCAGTGTTGTGCAGCTTATCGCCAAGCCAGCGGCCGAGATAAAACCCCAAATGATCTGAGAGACAGGCACCAGCAAAAGCCAAGGGTAAAATCTGTGTCAGCGTCATTACCTGTTCGCTATAGAGAAAGACTGCCACAGCTAAGAGAATCGCGCCGGAGATCATCAGGCCAATACCGGGACAGGCTTCGAGAAATGCCAGGGGCATAATAAGCATCCAGGCATTGTGTTTGTTGGCTTCGAGTAAGTTAACTATTTCATCGTTGATGGGAGTCTTCCAAGCCTGAGGCACGCGGTGAGATGACCGCCATTAGAACAAATTAGCCTGCGCCGCAGTAGCTTTTAACAAAGCAGTGCTAAAAAAAGTTACATAAGAGCCCGTTTAAGGATTACACCTTTCCTTCCAGGCCTGTAAATAAAGGCCTATAACTGATGAACAATTTAAGCCTGTCCTGCCATGGCCATAAACTCGGCTATTAAAGGGTCATTGAGTTTTTTCTTAAAGCAGCAGAGCCCCAAATCAAAGGGTGCAATACGGGTTCCCGGCAGCAATTCAATACGGTCTTTAACCGGACTGTTCTCCACAACCACATTGGGTGCTATACCTATACCACAGCCCAATGCCACCATACTCACCAGTGCCTCCTGCCCCGAGACCTGAGCATAGACATTGGGTCGACCGCTATATTTTTGCCGAAACCACTGTTCAAAACGTTTTCGCGCCACACCGTGCTCAGGGAGAATAATCGGCAGATTGGCCCAGTCAATGGACTCGGCCTGCAGCGCTTTTTTCACTGCGCAGTTAATCATTGGCGCGGTAATCGCCAGAGGTACTGTGGCAATAGTTTGAAAGTGAATACGTGACGACAGCTCATCGGGTCGTGCAGCAATGGCTAAATCTACCCTCTGATTTTTAATCTGATCGATACCATCGGCGGCATCACCTGTATCCAGATTGATATCAATATTAGGATGCGCCTGCCGAAATTTTTCCAATAAAGGCGGCAGATAAGAATAGGAGGCGGTAACCGAACAATAGAGTTTCAGAGAACCACTGAGCTCTTTTTGCGACTGATTAAAGGACTGCTTTAAGGTTTCAAACTGACTGATCTGCTGATCCGCGTAACTAAGTAATTTTTTGCCTTCCTTGGTCAACAGTACCGAACGATTGTCGCGGATCAATAACTGAGCGCCAAGCTGCTCTTCCAATCTCTGAATCGAGCGACTCAGAGTCGAGGGGCTGACGTGATAGGCAGCAGCGGTTTGGCCAAAGTGCAGGCTGGTGGCCAGATGTTGAAACAATGTTAATGATCGAATATCCATGAAGGAAGCTTAACCCCAGCCAACCTATATTGCAAAATACGCAACACTGTAGTGAATATATATCGTTTTAAGCAACGCAGTAAATCAAGTACACTTGTCGACCTCATAATTTTAACAATCCACCGACCCCCGGTGGCCGGAGACTGAAAATGGCTAATTACTTTAATACCCTGAGCTTGCGCGACAAACTGACGCAGCTGGGCAAATGCAGGTTTATGGACCGCAGCGAATTTACCGATGGCTGTGACTTTATCAAAGACTGGAACATCGTCATTATTGGCTGTGGTGCTCAGGGCCTTAACCAGGGTCTCAATATGCGCGACTCTGGTTTGAATATTTCCTACGCACTGCGCGCTCAGGCGATTTCTGAGAAGCGTCAGTCGTTTCTTTGGGCATCAGAGAATGGCTTTACTGTTGGCACTGCTGAAGAGTTGGTTCCGGCTGCCGATCTGGTTCTCAACCTGACCCCTGACAAGCAGCACACTGCTGCTGTCACCGCGGTTATGCCTCTAATGAAGCAAGGCGCAACTCTGGCCTATTCACATGGCTTTAACATTGTTGAAGAAGGCATGCAGATTCGTCCTGACCTGACAGTTGTTATGGTTGCTCCCAAGTGCCCTGGCACTGAAGTCCGTGAAGAGTACAAGCGCGGCTTTGGCGTTCCAACACTGATCGCAGTTCACCCTGAGAACGATCCACAGGGCAACGGCCATGCAATCGCTAAAGCCTACGCCTCTGCTACTGGCGGCGATCGCGCTGGTGTTTTGGAGTCGTCATTTATTGCCGAAGTTAAGTCTGACCTGATGGGTGAGCAAACTATTCTTTGTGGCATGTTGCAGACCGGTGCAGTTTTGGGTCACCAGCAGCTGATTAATCTGGGTGTCGACGCGGCCTATGCCCGCAAGCTGATTCAGTACGGTTGGGAAACTGTTACTGAAGGTCTGAAGCACGGCGGCATCACCAACATGATGGATCGCTTGAGCAACCCAGCGAAAATCAAAGCCTTTGATATGTCAGAAGAACTCAAAGTCACATTGCGTCCACTGTTTGAAAAGCATATGGACGACATCATCGAAGGTGAATTCTCACGCACTATGATGGTCGACTGGGCCAACGATGATGCCAACCTGTTGAAGTGGCGCGCACAGACTGCCGACTCCTCTTTTGAGCAGGCTGCAGATTGCGATATCGAAATCACTGAGCAAGAGTTCTACGATAAAGGTATCTACCTGGTCGCTATGATTAAAGCCGGTGTTGAGCTGGCCTTTGAGACGATGGTTGCTTCCGGCATTATCGAAGAGTCTGCTTATTACGAGTCACTTCATGAGACGCCACTGATCGCCAACTGTATTGCGCGCAACAAGCTTTACGAGATGAACGTAGTGATCTCTGATACAGCGGAATACGGTAACTACCTGTTTACCCACGCTGCTGTGCCACTGTTGCAAGCCCATGCTAGCTCACTGACTCTGGAAGAGTTGGGTGGCGGTTTGGCTGATAGCTCCAACGCCGTCGACAACCTTCGTCTGATCGAAGTGAACGACGCGATTCGCGACCATGATGTTGAAATCATTGGCCACGAACTGCGCGGCTATATGACTGACATGAAGCGTATTGTAGAAGCGGGATAAGACCTATTTCCCAGTGACAACTTCACCGGATCAAGCCTGGCTCCCAGTGCTTGGTTCGGTGGATCATTAAGCTCCTCAGACAAGCTCCTCAAAACAAGCTCCCCAGAACAAGCTCGTAGAACAAGCCTCGCAGCATCAACGGCTCATTGTGATCAGCTATCTATTTACCTATTTATCTATTTATCTATTAGTCGCTGTTTAAAAAGCTGCCCGCAGAAAAACCACAGAAAGCGTCAAGCTATCTTTTAAAAGAAGCTCAATAGGAAGTGTGGAATGAAATTTAAATGGGTTCGATAAGAAGTATTCGGAATGATTTAAAGCCTCATTGGGCGAGCCTATTGCCTAGGCCCGCCCGACGAGATTACTGCAGTCTTATGCTTTTCTTTCAGCACCGTTCAGTGCGTACCAACCGATGTAGATGTAGCACAACATTGGAACGATAAAGCTCAGCTGAATACCCATGGTATCCGCTGCCACACCCTGAACCAGTGGAATCAGTGCGCCGCCAACAATGGCCTGACAGACAAAGCCGGAACCTTTGCTAGTCATGGAACCCAGACCTTTCACCGCTAGGGTAAAGATGGTTGGGAACATAATCGAGTTAAAGAAACCAACTGCCAGAATAGACCACATAGCGAGACTGCCGCTAGTGTTCATACTGACCACGATCATCACGATAGCGATCACAGCATTAATCGCCAGATACTTGGTATCGGCAACATAGTTCATCAATACAGCACCTATAAGACGACCGATCATCGCCGCGCCCCAGTAGTAAGCAACCATCTCGCCAGCTTCTGCTGTAGTCAGACCACCAATAGAGCTCTCAGAGAAGTAGTTGACCAAGAAGCTACCGATAGACACTTCACCACCAACATAAAGGAAGATTGCCAGTGCACCCAATACTAGGTGACGGTGCTCCCAGACGCTGCCTTCAGCTTTTTCTTCGCTTTCCATATGGGTCAGGACTGGCAACTTGATGCTGCGGAATACAATCGCCGCAACAACGAGCAGAGCAGCAATCATCAGGTAAGGACCCTGAACCGCTGAAGCATCTGCGGCTACGACACCCAGAATCAATGCAGCACCGACGATTGGGCCTACAGTAGTACCAAAGGAGTTTGCTGCCTGAGCGAGATTAAGACGGCTTGCTGCAGTCTTCTCTGGCCCCAGCGCTGCCACATAAGGATTGGCTGCAACCTGCAAAATAGTAATGCCACTGGCCAGCACAAAGAAACCAAACAGGAACAGCGGATAGAGGTGCAGACTGGCTGAGGGGTAAAACAAACAGCAACCGGCAGCGGTAGTCAGCAGACCAATAACGATGCCCTGCTGATAACCGACCTTATCGATTAATCTGCCAGCAAAGGGTGAAACAATAAAGTAGGCGCCAAAGAAGCAAAACTGTACCAGCATGGCTTGGGTATAGTTGAGATCAAATGACTCTTTTAAGAACGGAATTAAAATATCGTTTAGAACCGTGATAAAGCCCCAAAAGAAAAACAGACATGTCATCGCGATAAACGCAAAAGTGTGCTTTCCCTGAACCTGACCCTCTGCCACTGTTGCAGTTGATGCTTCTGGTGTTGAACCTGCCATGAGACCCCCTAATTGGATAAATAGTTTGAGTTATTGTTTTAAAAAATTTGCTTGGAAAGGAGGTTAAGTCGCAACAAAGCTAGGCACAACAACTATTCGTTGAATGGGGTCTCTTTTAGGCTTGAATGCCGGTTTATTTACCTATTGCGACCCTGAACTAGGCGAACAGGCAAAATCAATTCGGATTAGTTGAGGGAATCGAGAAAACGAGTCCAGTCTGCAGGGGTGTCTATATCCATGGCCGCTTGCGGGAGATCGATTTCCACAAGATTGATATCCCCGCGCTGTAAAAGTGCTTTGGCACCGCTATCCCCCGATAACAGCTTAAGGTCGGCGTATAGACTGTGAGGAAAGAGTGCTGGCACGCCGCGTCGGCTAGCGTAATAGGCAGAAACTGTATTGCTACCATCAAAAGCCTTCAGCAGCAGCTTTAAGTCCTCAGTGGTGAGGGCAATTTGGTCAGCCAAGAGGATTAACAGACCATCAGACTGAGGGTCAATATGCTCAACACCGACGGCAATAGATGCACCCAGACCCTGTTGCCAATGATTGTTGCGAATAATCTTAGCGCCTGAAATCTGTGGTTCAATCTGTTGATGGTTAGCGCCCAGTACAACCGAAACCCGATCGAGGCAAAGCGTATTGGCCTTATCTATACAGTGCTGTAGCAGCGGCTTGCCGTGGTGACTGATCAACTGTTTGGCAGAACCAAAGCGACTGGCGGCCCCTGCGGCAAGAATCAGTACTTCTATATGTTGCCTCATTATGAGGTTTCAGAAACTGCTGCGAGTACGCCATTCAAAGACTGAGCTGTAGCTCCATGCAATACCGCGTGGCACTCGGCCAGAATGGATAGGGCTATGCCCTCAGGTAATTCCGCGCCAAGATTCAATCCCGCGGGCCCGGCAAGGGGAATAGACAGCTCTTTCTCATCCAGCTGCGCCAGAGCCAAGACCTGTTGCTTGCGAGAAGCGGGGCCGAGCAGTGCCAGATAGCCTATGGCGCTCCCCTGCAACGCTTTGATTGCATCCGCGTCCATCTGCAGGTTGTGGGACATGAGCACTGCGGCATTCCAATGGATTGCAGACCCATGTTCCATCAGCTCATTCAGCGGCTGGTGAAGAATCTGATCCGCTGACATAAAGTAGTCACGGCGGCCATTGGCCGGTCGCGAATCCCAGAGGGTCACAGTCCAGCCTAAGGTCTTGGCCATCTGCACCACTGGCTGAGCGTCGACACCAGCGCCAATCACCAACAGATGGGGCGGTGGACTCAGGTGGGTTAACAGCCAAGTCTGATTATTTTTTTCGATTAATTCTGGAGAAGATCGTTGAGTAGAACGGTCCGTAGAAAGCTGAGATATTTCCCAGCGATTTTCGACCGCCCCGTCAGTGGCAATAAGCTGAGAGTAGAGACCCATGCCACCCTGACTGAGCTGCTCCTGAACCTCGGCTAAATGCAGATAGTGAAGCTCGGCCAAAATAGGCTGCAAGACAATATGTACTGTACCGCCGCAACCAATACCCAACTGAAAGGCAATATCGTCTTCATCGCCTCCATCATAACTAACCGTCAGTGTCTGCTTGCTCTGCATCACACGCGACGCCTGGCGCTGAATATCAGCCTCCAGACAACCGCCGCTAAGCAGGCCAAACTGCTGCCCGAGATCGTTGAACAGCATCATGGCACCGGCTCTGCGATAACAGGGGCCAACGGTTTTATACACCGTCGCCAGCACCCAGAGATGCTCGTCGCGACGAGGGTACCAATGTTTTAACAGCTCGGTGAGATGGTTATTCATGGCATTAAGACTAGCAGCAGCCCAAGCAACTAGCTAAGCCTCAAGGGAAGATCACGTAGACGCTGCCCACTGGCCTTAAATACCGCATTGGCCACTGCTGGCGCCAAGGGCGGCAAGCCCGGCTCGCCGACACCCTCCGGATGTTCCTGACTCTCCACTATATGCACCTCAACCTCCGGGGCATCGGCCATACGTAACATCGGGTAGTTATGGAAATTGCTCTGCTGAATCACACCATCGACCAATGTTATCTCGCCATGGAGCGCCGC
>Ga0115547_1000784_pt1 | contig 19801 bp, 15 predicted proteins | sample COGITO_mtgs_1004_3_FD_87185 | JGI IMG/M metagenome (GOLD analysis project Ga0115547, IMG submission 87185) | Pelagic marine microbial communities from North Sea - COGITO_mtgs_100420 | ecosystem: Environmental > Aquatic > Marine > Epipelagic | place: Germany:Helgoland, sampling site Kabeltonne...
CCAAAAAATCTATATCACCTGGGGCGACCACAGTTGCGCCGACAATATTATTCATCTGGTGTTAGCTCGCCGTCCCGATGCTCCCGAAGGCAATCAGGGCATCTCGCTATTTCTGGTGCCCAAATTCTTAGTGAATGCCGACGGTAGCCTGGGTGAGCGCAATGACGTTAGGCCAGTGGGTGTTGAACACAAGTTAGGTATCCATTCGAGCCCCACCTGCACACTCGCTTTTGGCGATGACGGCGGTGCGGTTGGCTACTTGGTTGGCGAAGAAAATAAAGGCCTGCAGTGCATGTTCACCATGATGAACAACGCTCGTCTTTCTGTAGGCCATCAGGGTGTGGCTCTGGGTGAACGTGCCTATCAGCAGGCTGTTGCCTATGCCACGGATCGAGTGCAGGGTCGCGCCTCAGGTGTCGAAGGTCGTGCAGCGATTATTCATCACGCCGACGTTAAGCGTATGTTGATGCAGATGCGTGCACTGACTGAGGGTGGTCGCGCTATGTCTTATTACGCCATCGCCGCAGAAGATCGCAGCTCCCATCACCCGGATGAACAGGTCCGTGCACAGAGCGCTCAGATGGTTGAGCTACTGACACCATTGGTTAAAGGCTGGTGTACCGAAGTGGCTATGGAGAGTACCTCTCTGGGCGTTCAGGTTCATGGCGGCATGGGCTTTATTGAAGAGACTGGCGCGGCGCAGCATATGCGCGATGCACGTATTTTGCCAATCTATGAAGGCACCAATGGTATTCAGGCATTAGATTTTATCGGCCGCAAATGCTTGCGCGACGGTGGCGAGGTGGTAAAGGTGCTATTGGCCGATATGCAGGCCACTGTGGATCAGCTAGCGGCAGCCCACGGCAGCGTAGTAAATTTGCGCAACCGACTGCGACATTCAGTTGAGCAGTGTCAAGAAGCGCTTAATTACGTTTTAGAAAACAGCAGTGATTCTCAGGGAATTGCGTACAACTTTATGATGATGTACGGAAATACTGTGTCCTACTGGCTGTTGGTGAAGCTGGCTGCGGCGGCTCAGGATCGACTTGCTGCTGGTGAGACTGATCGCTTCTACAACCAAAAAATCGCTACGGCAGAGTTCTTTTCCACGCAAATATTACCGCGCAACAGCGGATTTTTAGCTACGTTAATATTAGGGGCTGATAGTTTTGACGCCCTTGAGCCAGCAGATTTTTTGCAGGCTTAGTGATCAAAATGTGGTGCTTGGCGCGGGCTTGTGGGATAGTTCGCGAAAATCGATAGCCAGTGAGTATTTAGGAGAAAAAGTAAGTAAGGACGTAGGTTATAGGGATGTAGTTGGGGGCCTTTAAAGGGCCTGTTGATAGTCAAAATTACAATGAAACACATTTCCAAATAACACAAATTCCCAGGGGGGAAATATGAATACAGTATTAAAGAAGTCACTTTTAGCCTTAGCCATATCCGCTAGTGCCGGTGCAGTAAATGCCGCGCAGTTGGAAGAAATCGTAGTTACTGCACAGCAGCGTGCAGAGTCATTGCAGGACGTTCCCGTTTCGGTTGCAGCCGTCACAGCTGAGAAAATGTCCAATGCAGGTATTGTCGATCTTCAGGGTTTGTCTGAGTTAGTGCCTAACTTCAGCATCAATGAAACCGGCATTTCTACCACTGTGACTATTCGTGGCATTAGCTCCGGTATCAACCCCGGCTTTGAACAGTCTGTGGGTATCTATAACGACGGTATTTTTTACGGTCGCGATCAGCTGGCTCGAATCCCGATGATTGATATGGAGCGTGTCGAAATACTGCGTGGTCCACAGGGTATCTTATTCGGTAAAAACAGTATTGCTGGTGCCGTTAGCCAGATCAGTGCCAAGCCTACAGATGAGTTCGAAGGATCTGTTACAGCATTGTATGAGCCAGATCATGGCGAGCAAGACTTGCGTTTAATGTTGTCTGGCCCGATCAGTGAAAATGTCAGTGGTCGTATCGCCATTCTCGATCGTACTCTGGACGGCTATGTGTTTAACACAGTCTCAGGTCAAGATGAGCAGCAAGAAGAAGAGCAGGTTATCCGTGCTTCTCTGCGTTGGGATGTCAGCGAAGATATGACTGCAAACTTGAAAGTATCGCGCTCTACCTTCGATACTGTCGGTCGTAACATGGAAGTCTATAACAGCATTGGCACGCCAGATCATATCTCTGTGTTGAATAGTATCCCATCTGCTGCTGTTGCCTCTCCAGTTGAATCAGGGCTTAACTACAGTGCCGATAACAATGGCCATTTCAGTGACAACGAAGTCAGTGATGTGACTTTGACGATTGACTGGGATATGGATGGCTTCTCGCTGACCTCGGTAACTGGCTTTGTTGAATATGAATTTGACGAAAACTGTGACTGTGACTTCTCGGGTGCCGCTATTTTTGATGCAGCACGTCAGGAAGAGTACGAGCAGTTTAGCCAAGAATTCCGTTTCACCTCAGATCTTGGCGGTGACTTTGACTACATCGGCGGTCTGTTCTTTCAGTCAACTGAGCTAAAGTACAAAGATCAAATTAGCCTGCCTACTCCAACGTTGATTGCTGATGTACTGGGTGGCATTCCAACTGCTGTTGGTCTTGTTCCTTTTGCTAATGGCGCGTCTACCGATCGTACCTTTGATCAGGAAGGCGACCTTTGGGCTGCTTTTGCTCAGGGTACCTGGACATTGACCGACGAACTGCGAGTCACGGTTGGCGGCCGTTATACTCAGGAAACTAAGGATGCGGAGCGTAGTCAGCTACACAAAGCGGTTGCCGCCTTTGGTGGTGAGTATCAGTCACCGGTTGTTGTTGATGCGTTTTCTGGAGCCTACAACGCACTTTGGGGCATTTTTGCCATTGAACCTTACGAGACCATTGTTGGCGAGCTTGATGACAGCTCCTTTACGCCAGTAGTGACTCTCGAGTGGGACGCCAATGAAGATACTATGGCTTACCTGACTTGGACCAAGGGCTTTAAGTCCGGTGGTTTTGATGCGCGCTCTAATGGCCATCCAGATGCAGCTGTTACTAATGCTGGCAACCCACTCAGTGGAAGTGCTATTACCGGTAGCTGGGAATTCGATCGTGAAGAGGCCACCAGTATTGAACTGGGTTCAAAGATGACTCTAGCCGATGGCGCTGCAGAGCTTAATATTGCTCTGTACATGACCGAGTACAGCGATCTGCAGGTTTCTCAGTTTGATGGAACTCTTGGCTTTAACGTCACCAACGCTGGTGAAGCGACGGTACAGGGTCTTGAAGCTGATGGCCGTTGGGCTGTGTCAGATAACGTTACTTTGACTGGTTCCGCTGCTTACTTGGACTTTAACTACGATAAGTTCCCTAACTCACAGTGTTACTTTGGTCAGACTCCTGACTCGGCTGATTTCGCCGGACTCTGCGATGTGAAAGGAGAGCGTAAAGAGTACACGCCAGAACTGCAGGCCAATATTGGTGCAGCTTGGATGGGTGATGTAGGTGAAGGCTTAGTACTTAACGCATCGGTTGATCTGGTCTATATGGATGACTATATCTATGCATCAAACTTGGATCCACGTACTAAGCAAGACGCGACTACTCAGGTGAGTGCGCGTATTGCTATCAGTGATTCTGAAGGTGCTTGGGAAGTGGCTCTGTTAGGTCGCAACCTTACCGATGAGACAGTGATTAACTTTGGTGGCAACACGCCACTGGGTGGAACCTTGACTGGTGGTGCTGGTAACTCTTACTACGCTTTCGTCAACCGTCCGTTGAACATTGCTCTGCAGGCTAAGTACAGCTTCTAAACAGTGTTAGCTTAGTTAAAGAGAAGTATTAGAAGTACTAAAAAGGGGCTGCAGTGATGCAGCCCCTTTTTTTACGACATTTTTACGACATTTTTACGATTTTTTGGTTTTTCTGCTTAGCGCCAGCTAGATGGAATTTAAGCTAACCGTTAGTGCTCAGCACAAAGCCTACGATTGTCGCGATGGTGACAATAAACAGCGCCGTAAACACAAAGCCTCCAATAATAAACGCCAAGGGATTACCTTCCTCGAAGTCTCGCTCACGGTTTTTATTACTCTGAACACCGATCGCGGCGGCAAGAATACTTTTCACCAGGGCGCCTATGTTGGTTTTCTTTTGCTTTTTCTTTGGTGTATCTTCGATTACTACCTTTTCTTCGCTCATGGATTTTTCTTCTTAACCTGTCGTAAATGTAATTTCTCGGGACGCCCATTCTACGGACTTAGTCATGTTTTTTATATGCCTAGAGCGATCTGTGCCTGCCTATAGTTGCAAAAGCGGCAGGGCATAGGCGGCGATAAAACCAACAGACCACATACCTGCAGATAACCAGAGAAAACGCTGGTTCCATAGGTCTGCGGTGACGCAGGCGGCTGCTAATTCAGGGTCTGTTGGGCAGACACGACCGGGCCGATGAACGGCCCAAAATCCTAAACTAATCATTAAGCCGGACAGGGCGAACATCCAACCCTTATATTGGCTGAGAGTAATCAGCCAGGGTGCCGCAGATGCCATGGTCGCGACGCTGGCACCTAGTCCTAGGGTCACCAGAGTGATGGGCAGGGCGCAGCAGAGTAGAGTGCCGGAGGTGGTGAATAGTAGTAGCCAACTCCAGGAGCGGGGTTTTTTCATAAGATTTTCTCCATTTTAAAGGCTGCTGTTAAAACACCATACCCAGACCAATACTGAGATAGTCGCCATCCCACTGCTTGTCGTTGTCATGGACAGCGAACTTATACTCACCGCGGACAATGACATTGCCTTTGAAATACACCAGCACTGGGCCGCTGAGCAGATACTGCCCAGAGTCTGAATCTCGCGCAGTAATATCCCAGAGAGTGAACCAGGATGAGCCCTTGCCATCGGCATGGCTCATACCGGCATTGATATCAATGCCAGTGGTATCGCCGAGCCGGTAGACATCATATAGCTGGTAGTAGTCCTTTGATTCGGCACTGTAACTCAGGCTTAGGCCTGCGTCCCAGTTGCTGCCGCCACCAGTGGGCATCCTCACTGAGGGTGTGAGTCCCCAGTTGGAGGTAGATGCTCCGTCGTTTTTATAGCGCTTGATGGGCATAGCAAGAATGGCATCGCCAGTTTTACCGTCACTATAAGGCACCTTTAAGGTCATGCGCAGAGCTGGCTTAAAGGTATAAACTCCTTCAACCCAAGTAGTGGTTGTGTCGTTGGCATGGGTGATGCGGGTTTGGGCGCCGTAGCCGCCATTCCAGCGTGGCGCCATATCCATTACCGGTTGATGGGCATAGGCTTGGCTGCTCACTGAGCCGATTGTGAAAAGTACAAACAGTGCAATAAGCTGCTTCACTGGGTCACCTCCGCCGGGCTGGCCACCTCGTCAATTGGGGTCATTTTGATGGGGTCGTAGCCGCCGGACTTGATGGCTTCAAATATGACCTCTTGATTGAGTGGTTGACCTTCTTGAATGCTGATGTAAACCAGCTGATTTTCGATATCCACTTTAATCCCATCTTCAAATTGGGCGCTGTCGATAAAGTCTAGTTTGCGCAGTTTTTTGGCCAGGCCAAAGGCGCAGAATTCACAGACCATGCCATTGACATTGATCTGGTAGTTTTTCGCCGAAGTGGGGAGAGAAAGTAGTGCTAACAGCAGCACTGATAGCATCGGTATAGCTAAAAATTTAATACGCATGATGTCACCTTTAATAGTGTTCAGAATAATGAATATTGCGCCAAAAAATGGACGCAGAGAACTATGAAAGGTCTGTGATTGGGGGTCTAAAGGGTAATTCTATATTGCGGGAAATGGATGCTGTGAGTGTTGCGCTAACGATGTCGGGATGTGCCGTTGGAATCGCCTTGGCGGTGTCCATTGGCACGCTGATTACGGAACAGTCGGAACAGCATTGGTTGAGGTTGGTATTGTCTAGGCTGGTTATTTCGGGGTTCTCTAGCTTAAGGCTGCCTGCTTCATGGCAGGGCATAGCAGTGTGGCCGCTTTGATCCGTTTGCTTTGAGAGTTCTGCGCTGTTGCTGCTCATAGTACAGGTGCTGTGAGCCAAGGTCGCATTCATCGTAAATATGATCACGAGGATATTGAGCAGGGCTGATATGTAGGCTGAGCGCGTTTTCATATCATGATCAGACACTATTCTGAGATTTAGTTCAACTACAGACTGCGTTAGTTCGTTATTGTGAGCGTGGCGAGAGGACCAGCTGCCGACGGGTTGAGATCTCTCCACTGCGGTCGGAATGACAGAGTTGGTGGCGGTTGGCCCTGACAAGGTTGGTGGCCTTGTCAGAGCTAACAAAGTTGGTAGCGGCAGGATGACACCCCTGCCTGCCATCCTATGCTACGCCGAAGGGTCTCCATCAGTTGGCAGCAGGCCCAAGCTGCGGTAGAGCTACCAGCTTAAACCTAGTCAATCAGCACTGGCGTTAACCAGCGCTGCAAATCAGCCAGTGCCATACCCTTGCGCTGAGCCAGTGACTCAACCTGATCCGGTGCAATTTTTCCGGTATTAAAATACTTCGCATCCGGATGACCAAAGTACCAGCCACTAACTGCCGCAGCCGGCATCATGGCATAGCTCTCGGTCAGCTCCAGGCCAATATTGTTCTTCACATCCAGCAGCTCAAACAATGTGCCTTTCTCTGTATGATCTGGGCAGGCAGGGTAGCCTGGGGCCGGTCGAATACCGCGGTACTTCTCTTTGATCAGGGCTTCATTATCCAAGGTCTCATCTGCTGCATAACCCCAGTGCTCGCGACGCACACGTTCATGGAGGTGCTCAGCAAAGGCCTCAGCCAATCGGTCCGCTAGAGCTTTCACCATAATCGCATTGTAGTCGTCGTGCTGGGCTTCATATTCTGCGGCTAACTCATCCGCACCTATGCCAGTAGTCACGGCAAAGGCGCCAATATGATCTTTTAAGCCGGTCTCTTTCGGTGCAACAAAGTCAGCCAGTGAGCAGAGCTCTTCACTGGCGCCGGGCTTCTGAATCTGCTGACGAATATGGTGCAGAGTTGCCTTAGTCGAGCCATCTTCAGCGTAGATTTCAATGTCATCATGGTTAACTGTGTTGGCTTCCCAGAGACCAAAAACGGCCCGTGCCTTTAGACGCTTATTGTCGATAATGTCTTTCAACAGCGCCTGAGCGTCGGCAAACAGTGTGGTAGCCGCTTCGCCAACCACGTCGTCTTTAAAGATCTTCGGGTACTTGCCTATCAGATCCCAGGTAATAAAGAATGGCGTCCAGTCGATATAGGGCACCAGAGTTTCCAATGGATAGTCGTCAATCACCGTTACCCCAGGCGTCGCTGGCAGGGTAGGTTGATAGTCGCGCCAGTTAATCTGTGGCTTCTGTTTGATCGCATCGGGGTAGGTGTAGACAGTTCCCCGAGGTGTTCTGTTGGCTGTGCGCAGTCGCACTGCGTCATAGTCACGGCGGATATCGGCGATAAAGCCATCGCGATGTTCTTTGCTGATCAGCTTGCTGGCCACGCCTACAGCGCGTGAGGCATCAGAGACATAAATAGCCTGATTGTTCTCGTACATTGGGGCGATTTTCACCGCGGTGTGGGCCTTGGAAGTGGTGGCGCCACCAATCATCAGTGGCACAGTGAAGCCCTGACGCTGCATCTCTTTACTCAGCGTCACCATCTCATCCAGGGAGGGCGTAATCAGACCGGAGAGGCCAATGATGTCTACATTTTCTTCACGGGCGGTAGTGAGAATCTTTTCCGCAGAGACCATTACTCCGAGGTCGATGACTTCGTAGTTGTTGCATTGCAGCACCACGCCGACAATATTTTTGCCAATATCGTGGACATCGCCTTTTACTGTGGCCATCAGGATTTTGCCGTTAGCGCTGGCGGCGGCATCTTTTTCGTCTTCGATAAAGGGCTGCAAATAGGCCACAGCCTGTTTCATGACCCGGGCGGATTTCACCACCTGAGGGAGAAACATCTTACCCGAGCCAAATAGGTCGCCGACTACATTCATGCCGTCCATCAGCGCGCCTTCAATGACGTGTAGTGGACGATCAGCCTGTTGCCGTGCCTCTTCAGTGTCTTCGATGATATAGGCGGTGATGCCCTTAACCAGGCTGTGCTCGAGGCGACGGTTAACGTCGGCATCGCGCCAGCTGAGATCTTCCACTGAGGCCTGCTTGGAGCCGTCACCGCGATACTTATCGGCTATGGCCAGCAGCGCCTCTGTGCCTTCAGCGTTGCGGAATAGCACCACATCTTCAACCACGTGGCGCAGTTCTTCTGGCAGATCGTCATAGACCGCTAGCTGACCAGCGTTAACTATGCCCATGGTCAGGCCTTCGCGAATCGCATGGTAGAGAAACACCGAGTGAATCGCTTCACGGACCGGGTTGTTGCCACGGAAGGAGAACGACACGTTGGAGATGCCGCCACTAATCATTGCGTGGGGTAGGTTCTGTTTAATCCAGCCGCTGGCTTCAATAAAGTCGAGTCCATAGCGATTGTGCTCTTCAATACCGGTAGCCACTGCAAAGCAGTTGGGGTCAAAGATAATATCTTCTGCCGGGAAGCCAATATCATTGACCAGCATGTCATAACTGCGCTGGCAGATTTCCTTGCGGCGCTCAAGATTATCCGCCTGTCCCTCTTCATCAAAGGCCATTACGACTATTGCAGCGCCATGCTTTTTACACAGTTTGGCCCGCTCGACAAACTCGGCTTCGCCTTCTTTGAGGCTGATGCTGTTGACCACAGACTTGCCCTGGATACATTTCAGGCCAGCTTCAATGACATCCCATTTAGAGGAATCCACCATGATGGGTACGCGAGAGATATCTGGCTCGCCTGCAATCAGGTTTAGAAACTTAACCATGGCCGGCAGGGATTCGAGCATGCCTTCGTCCATGTTGATATCGATAATCTGTGCGCCGTTAATCACCTGCTGGCGGGCGACTTCCAATGCGGCGTCATAGTTCTCTTCGAGAATCAGGCGTTTAAATACCGCTGAACCGGTGACATTGCAGCGCTCACCGACATTTACAAACAGTGAGTCACTCTTGATGGTGAAGGGCTCAAGTCCGGAGAGGCGGCAGGCTGGCTCGATTTCAGGTATGACACGTGGCGCCATGTTGGCCACGGCTTTGGCAATCACGCGAATATGGTCAGGGGTGGTGCCACAGCAGCCGCCGACAATATTTAACAGGCCCGCGCTGGCAAACTCTGCCACGGTCTCGCCCATAGCATCGGCATCCAGGTCATAGCCACCAAATTCATTGGGCAGACCAGCATTGGGGTGTGAGCTGACCAATGTGTCGGCAACTGTGGAAATGTCGAGCAGGTGAGGGCGCAGTTCTTTGGGGCCCAGGGCGCAATTCAAGCCAACGCTGATGGGCTTGCTGTGGCGCACAGAGTTCCAAAAGGCTTCCGGGGTTTGGCCTGAAAGCGTGCGGCCACTGGCGTCGGTAATAGTTCCTGAGATCATGATCGGCAGTTCAAAGCCCTGCTTCTCGAAGACCACCTGCACCGCAAAGAGAGCGGCCTTAGCGTTCAATGTATCGAAGATGGTCTCAACCATGATCGCATCGACGCCGCCTTCTATGAGGGCTTCAGTAGACTCTATATAAGCTTCAACCAACTCATCAAAGGTCACATTGCGGGCGCCAGGATCGTTCACATCCGGTGATAGGGATGCGGTTCTGCTGGTAGGCCCAAGAATGCCGGCCACAAAACGCGGTTTTTCAGGAGTGGAAAACTCATCCGCTGCTTTGCGGGCAAGCTGTGCTGATACAACATTGATCTCTCGAGAGATCCCCTGCATGTCGTAATCGGCCTGGGAGATAGTCGTCGAGTTAAAGGTGTTAGTCTCGATAATATCCGCACCGGCGTCTAAGTAGGCGCGGTGAATATCACAGATGATCTCAGGCTGGGTAAGACTTAACAGGTCATTATTGCCTTTTAGATCAGTGTGCCAATCGGCAAAGCGCTGGCCGCGAAAATCTTCTTCCTCAAGGCTGTGCCGTTGGATCATGGTACCCATCGCGCCATCGATAATCAGAATTCGCTGCTTTGCTGCCTGACTGATTTTGTTCGTCATATCCTGTCTATGCCCTTAATTATCTGTTGTATCAAAATATTTTGATGGATGCGCATAATACCAAAATAAATCCAAAAAGCGACCTTTAAAGGAAAATGAGGGTTTCGTCTGAGGCTCTGTATGGCGTAAAATACCCGACTTATTTACTCAAGTTTAGGCCGCCAGAGTTAATTAGATGTTAATTGAACGTTAATTTGTTAAAACTGACTGCCAGAATGGATTTTAGGGAAGACTATGCTCAACGTAACCATCACTGAATCAGCGCAAAAGTATCTTGCTGGATTATTGGAAAAACAGAACTGCGAAGGCATTGGTATTCGCATGTTTGTTTCCGATCCGGGTACGCCAAAAGCTGAGACCTGTATTGCCTACAGTCGTCCCGGCGAGCACAACGAAGAAGATATGATTGTTGAGTATGAGGCCTTTAATGCCTACTTTGAACAGCGTAGCATTGCCTTTCTCGACGAAGCCAAAGTGGATTTTGCCGAAGATAAGTTTGGTGGTCAGCTGACTATTCGCGCCCCCAACTCAAGATTGCCTAACGTCAATGATGATAGCCCCATTGAAGATCGCATTAACTATCTGCTGTACAACGATATCAATCCAGGCCTGGCGTCTCATGGTGGTGTGGTGTCGTTGGCAGAAATGTCCGAAGGTATCGCTGTGTTGGAGTTTGGCGGCGGTTGCCAAGGTTGTTCTGCGGTGTCTCTTACCCTTAAAGAGGGCGTTGAGAAAACCTTGATGGAAAAGATTCCCGAGTTGAAGGGTGTCCGAGATGTGACTGACCATACGGATACCAGCAACGCGTACATGTGATGACGCGGGACCTTGTTGGCTTGAGTTGCCAGGCTGTCTCCCGATGGAGCGAAGTGGCGAGTTAAAGTCTGAGATCTCTCACATGCGTTCGAGATGACAGCGTAAAGTTGCCATCCTGACAGAGCGCAGCGACTAGGGATCTCATTCAGGTTAACCAGCGCCAACTACAGCAAAATCACCCTAGCTATCAAACAGGCCCCTATGAGCGCACTAGCAGACATCCAAGCATTTCTACCCTGCGCCACTCCGGACCGCTGGATCGAAAACGCCCTCGAAAACCAATCTCTAATGCTGATCGATCACGCTAACTGTGAAAAGAAGGCTGCAAGTACCGCCCTGAGCCTAATCAATCGCTACACCGACAATTTCGAGTTACTCAACAAAATGTCCCGCCTAGCCCGAGAAGAGATGCGCCACTTCGAGCAGGTGATCGCCCTGATGAAACGCCGCAAGATCCCCTATGAGCACGTTTCCGCCTCACGCTATGCCGCAGGTCTCCGCGACCTGGCGCGCAAAGAGGATCCAGCAAAGTTAGTTGATGTACTGATTATTGGTGCCTTTATTGAGGCCCGCTCCTGTGAACGCTTTGCTCTGTTGGCACCGCATCTGGATGCCGAGCTGGAGAAGTTCTACCTCTCGCTACTCAAGTCTGAAGCGCGCCATTATCAGGATTATTTAAAACTGGCGAAAACAGTCGCCGGAGACCGGTCTATAAATGATCGTATTGAACTGATTGCCCAGCGTGAGCGCGAGCTAATTGAATCACCGGATAACCAGTTCCGCTTTCACTCCGGTCCTGTTGACTAGAGATCAGCTGAACAGATTTGATAGACATTAAAAAAGGCAGCCTAGGCTGCCTTTTTTAATGCTTGGAATTAACTGATGCTTAACGATCTTCCACTGCAGGATAGTCACGCACATCTGCGCCGGTGTACAACTGGCGAGGACGGCCGATACGGTAGGGATGAGTGATCATCTCGTTCCAGTGTGAGATCCAACCAACGGTGCGACCGGTGGCAAAAATCACCGTGAACATCTCGACTGGAATACCCAGTGCCTTCAGAATAATACCGGAGTAGAAGTCGACATTGGGGTAGAGTTTTTTGCTGATAAAGTAATCGTCTTCAAGGGCGATCTTCTCAAGCTTTTTAGCTAGACGGAACAGTGGATCGTTCTCCAGTCCCAATACCGCCAGCACTTCATCACAGCTCTCACGCATAACCGTAGCGCGGGGATCATGATTCTTATAGACGCGGTGCCCAAAGCCCATCAAACGGAATGGATCGCTCTTGTCTTTGGCTTTGGCTACATAGGCTTCAATATTGTCTTCGTGACCAATCTCTTCCAGCATATCCAACACAGCTTCGTTAGCGCCGCCGTGAGCAGGTCCCCAGAGCGCAGCAATACCAGCAGCTATACAGGAGAATGGGTTGGCGCCAGTGGAGCCAGCCAGACGAACTGTTGAGGTAGAGGCGTTCTGCTCGTGATCTGCGTGCAACAGAAAGATGCGATCCATGGCCTTGGCAATAGCCGGTTGAACCACATAGGGCTCGCAGGGCGTACCAAACATCATATGCAGGAAGTTTTCTGAGTATGACAGTGAGTTATCTGGGTAGATAAACGGCTGGCCGGTAAAGTGCTTGTGACACATTGCAGCAATTGTTGGGATCTTTGCGATCAAGCGGTGAGCAGAAATCTTGCGGTGCTCTTCATTATTAATGTCCAACGAGTCATGATAAAACGATGACATGGCACCAACCACGCCCACAAGCATGGCCATTGGGTGTGCATCGTAGCGAAAACCGCTGATAAAGGCCTCAACTGATCGGTTTACCATGGTGTGATATTTGATTGTATTGACGAACTCGGCCTTCTCTTCTGCGTTGGGCAGTGCGCCTTCGAGAAGCAGATAGCAGGTCTCAAGATAATCGGATTTTGCAGCCAGCTGCTCAATCGGATACCCGCGGTGCAGCAAGATGCCTTTATCGCCGTCAATATAGGTGATATCAGACTGACAGGCCGCCGTTGCTGAGAAGCCGGGATCATAGGTAAAGATATTGTGCGAGCCCAGGGTGCCTATATCTATGACATCTTGGCCTAGTGTGCCCTTGAGAATCGGTAGCTCAATGGGAGCTTGACCTTCGATGGTTAGGGTAGCTTTACGATTACTCATGCAGGATCCTCTTGTGCAACGTGGTGGTTTGGGCGGAAATTTCGAGGAGCAACTATAGATGTTCACGGCAAATTGTCAATACTGGCGGCCTTTCTGCCAGCTTTAAATCTGCTTTTATACTAGCTTAAACAGGCTATTTAGATAGCGGTTATTCATCAGTAAAATGCTTTGTTATGATCTGGATGGATATTTTTGCCGCGAGGTAGGGTAGGTCTGCATGGAGTGCAAGCCTATTATTGTTGGCGGCTGTTGCGGAGCTGTCGGTTCGCGATTTTGTTTCGTTTCTGCTGATTGAATTTAGCCCACCTAGTAACTATACTGCTGCGCCATCAGCATACTGCTCGCAAACCACCTTTGTAGCATCTTTAGCAGCGCTCAGTATTTCTTGACTCTACATTGTAATAAGTTGCTTAAAGTTAATTGAATTCAGTATAAATTCATCTCCGATTTGTCGGATCACTACTTTTAAGGTATCACCAGCCGTGGACAAAAAAAGACCAGTCAATCTTGATCTTGGAACCATTAGTCTTCCAATCACTTCATATGTATCGATCTTGCACCGAGTCTCTGGTGTGATTTTGTTTTTCTCAGTCGCTATCTTTCTCTGGCTACTCGAAGGCAGTCTCGCTTCAGAGCAGGGCTTTGCCGATGTTAAAGCGCTTTTTGCCAATCCATTGTGTCAGTTTATTATTTGGGGCAGCTTGGCTGCGCTGGCCTACCATGCTGTTGCCGGTATTAGGCACCTAATTATGGATATGGGTTATGGCGAAGATTCCTTTGAAACGGGTCGCGCAACAGCTTGGATCGCAGTAGCAATCGCAGTCGTCATTATTGTATTAATTACAGGGTGGGTTTACTTATGGTAACTACAGTTACTAGTCTTGGCCGCAGTGGTCTGTCTGACTGGCTTATCGCACGAGTTTCGGCCTATGTGATGACCGCATACCTGATCTTTATTGTCGGCTATTTGATGCTGACCCCAGAGCTCAACTACACGCAGTGGGCGGCACTGAATAGTTCTCTGCCAATGCGTATGTTTAGCCTGGTCACTATTCTCTCGATCGCGGCGCATGCCTGGGTCGGTATGTGGTGTGTTTTGACCGACTATATAACAGTGCGTCTAATTGGGCCAAAAGCCACTGCACTGCGTATCATTTTTCAGTTGGGCATGATGGCAGTTACCTTGCTATACGTGGTCTGGGCTATCGATATTTTGTGGGGAATCTAAGTAAATGGCTAACATTAGAACAATGACTTTCGACGCCGTAATTGTCGGCGGCGGTGGATCCGGAATGCGCGCTGCGCTGCAGCTGGCGCAGTCAGGATACAAAACAGCAGTAATCACCAAAGTATTTCCAACGCGCTCGCACACGGTTTCTGCCCAGGGTGGTATTACCTGTGCAATTGCCAGTGACGATCCTAATGATCAGTGGCAGTGGCATATGTATGACACTATTAAAGGCGCTGACTTTATTGGTGATCAGGAAGCGATTGAGTATATGTGTCAAACCGGCCCGGAAGCGATTTTCGAGCTTGAGCACATGGGTCTGCCGTTTTCGCGCACCGAAGAAGGGCGCATTTATCAGCGTCCCTTTGGCGGCCAGTCGAAAGACTTTGGTAAGGGCGGTCAGGCGGCTCGTACTTGCGCTGCAGCTGACCGTACTGGTCACGCGCTATTGCACACTCTGTATCAGGGCAACCTGAAAAATGAGACAACCTTTTTAAACGAATGGTTTGCCCTCGATCTTGTTAAGAACTCTGACAACGCCGTAGTCGGTGTTATGGCGCTTAACATTGAAACTGGCGAGACCGTTTACGTTAAGTCCAAGGCTACTGTATTCGCCACCGGCGGAGCAGGGCGGATTTATGCTTCTACTACTAATGCACACATCTGTACTGGCGATGGAATTGGCATGGCGCTGCGCGCTGGCTTCCCGGTTCAGGATATTGAGATGTGGCAGTTCCACCCCACCGGTATTCACGGTGCTGGCACCCTGGTAACCGAAGGTTGTCGTGGTGAAGGTGGTTATCTGGTGAATAAGGACGGCGAGCGCTTTATGGAGCGTTATGCACCCAATGCCAAAGATCTGGCTGGCCGCGATGTAGTGGCACGCTCAATGGTTCTTGAAATTCTTGAAGGTCGCGGCTGTGGTCCAGATGGCGATCACGTCTATCTCAAGCTCGATCATCTCGGCGAAGAAACCCTCAATGCCAAGTTGCCAGGCATTCTTGAACTGTCTCGCACCTTTGCCCACGCGGATCCGGTTAAAGAGCCGATTCCAGTGGTCCCTACCTGTCACTACATGATGGGTGGCATCCCCACTAACGTTAACGGTCAGGCTCTGACTATTGACAGCGAAGGCAACGATGAAGTGATTGAAGGCTTTTACGCCTGTGGCGAAGCAGCCTGTGTATCGGTTCACGGCGCCAACCGATTGGGTGGCAACTCGCTACTTGACTTGGTGGTGTTTGGTCGTGCATCGGGCATATTTATTGAGCAGCAGCTGCGCGAAGGTATTGACCTGAAAGACCCCAGTGAAGCAGATCTTGAAGCGGCTTTAGCCGGTTTGAATCACCTCAATGACTCTACTGGCGGCGAAAATGCTGCGGTATTGCGCGCTGAGTTGCAGACCATTATGCAAAATTACTTCGGCGTCTTCCGTCGCGGTGACTTTATGCAGGAAGGTATTGCCAAGTTGGCCGCGCTGCGTCCAAGAATCAAAAATGTTGCCCTGAGTGACAAGAGCAACGCCTTCAATACGTCACGTATCGAAGCGCTGGAGCTGCAGAACTTATTTGAAGTGGCTGAGGCGACAGCGATTACTGCTGAAGCGCGTACCGAAAGCCGTGGAGCTCACGCTCGCGATGACTTTAAAGAGCGCGACGATGTTAACTGGCTGTGTCACTCAGTGTTTTTCCCCTCGGATAAGCGAGTGGGTAAACGCGGTGTGAATTTCACGCTGAAAACACGCGACGCTTTTGAACCCTCAATTCGTACCTATTAATAGGGGCTAACAGATTTATGTTAAATGTAAGTATTTATCGCTATAACCCAGAAGTCGATTCTGAGCCTTATATGCAAGACTTTCAGTTCGATGCTGAGGGCAAAGACATCATGGTTCTGGACGTGCTCGAGAAGCTCAAGATCCAAGACCCCACATTGGTCTTCCGTCGCTCATGTCGCGAAGGTGTCTGTGGCTCGGATGGTATGAACATCTCCGGCAAAAACGGACTGGCCTGTGTCACGCCACTGTCTGCAGCGGTTAAGAAGGGCAAGCTAGTGATTCGTCCGCTGCCTGGTCTGCCGGTGATTCGTGATCTGGTCATCGATATGACTCAGTTCTATGCTCAGTATGAGAAGATTCAGCCCTACCTGATTAACAATACGCCAGCACCGGCTATTGAACGTCTGCAGTCTCAAGAAGATCGGGCGAAATTGGATGGACTCTATGAGTGTATTCTCTGCGCTTGCTGTTCAACAGCTTGTCCTTCGTTCTGGTGGAACCCAGATAAGTTTATCGGTCCATCTGGTCTGTTGCAGGCTTATCGCTTTTTAGCGGACAGTCGTGACACCGGCACTGAAGCGCGCTTGGCTAACCTTGATGACCCGTTCAGCGTCTTCCGCTGCCACGGCATCATGAACTGTGTTCAGGTCTGTCCAAAAGGGCTAAACCCGACCAAAGCAATTGGTCACATTCGCGATATGTTGATCAGAACAGCGACTTAAGTTGTAAATACCCCCTAATAGAAGGGTGGTAGTCATTTGCTTTACTCTAACGGCCAGTTTTTACTGGCCGTTTCTGTATTAGAGGTTTAGAATACCGCCCAATAAACATACCGATTTCTACCACCTGAAAGGGGAATAATAGTAATGCCTGAGGGCCCTATGGAGCACTTTCTTCGCTCCTCTCACTTTTCCGGTGGCAACGCTGCATATATAGAAGATCTCTATGACACTTATCTGCATGATCGCAATGCGGTCCCAGATCAGTGGAGCAGTTTTTTCGATACCTTGCCGCGGACCAACGGTAGCACCGCACCCGATATTTCCCACGCCACCATAGTTCAGCATTTTGAGTTGCTAGGCCGCCGTCAAGCGCGCCCGACACCAGCCCCTGGCTCCGGTGGAATCCATCTTCAGCACGAGCGCAAGCAGGTTAAGGTTGTTCAATTAATCAGCTCTTACCGTTTTCGTGGGCATCAAAAAGCCAATCTCGACCCTCTTGGATTGATGGTTCGCGAACATGTGCCAGATTTGGATCTGCATTTTCATGGCCTCACAGAAGCTGATCTGGATACTACCTTTCAGACTGGTCCGCTGTATTTTGGCAAGCAAGAAGCCACGTTGCGTGAAATCGTTGAATCCTTGGAAGAGACTTACTGTGGCTCTCTCGGCGCCGAGTACATGCACATCACGTCTTTTTCCGAAAAGCAGTGGCTAGCTCAGCGTTTTGAAAGCGTGCGTTCCAAGCCAACCTACGGTGACGAAGCGCGAGTTGATGTACTCAACCGCCTGACTGCTGCTGAAGGTTTGGAAAAACATCTCGATTCTAAGTACCCCGGCACCAAGCGTTTTGGTCTCGAGGGCGGTGAAAGCCTAATCCCATTGCTCGATTGCCTAGTGCGCCGCGCTGGTGAATATGGCGGCAAAGAAATTGTTATGGCCATGGCCCACCGCGGTCGCCTTAATGTGCTGGTCAATATTCTCGGCAAAAACCCAGCAGAGCTGTTTGAAGAATTCGAAGGCAAGCGCCTAGTCAATACTTCCGGCGATGTGAAATATCACCAGGGCTTCTCATCTAACGTGATGACTCCCGGTGGTGAAGTTCATATGGCGCTGGGCTTTAACCCATCGCACCTTGAGATTTCATGCCCAGTAGTGATTGGTTCTGGTCGCGCTCGTCAAGATCGACGTAACGACAAGACCGGCGAGAAAGTGGTCCCTATCCTGATGCACGGTGATGCGGCATTTGCCGGTCAGGGCGTGGTTATGGAAACCTTCCAGCTATCCCAGACCCGCGCTTACAAGACCGGCGGCACGATCCATGTTGTGATCAATAACCAGGTCGGCTTTACCACTAGCCGCCAGGAAGATGCCCGCTCAACGGAATACTGTACCGACATCGCTAAGATGGTCCAGGCGCCGATTCTCCATGTTAATGGCGACAACCCAGACGCAGTGATGTTCGCGGCCATGCTTGCCACAGATTACCGCTATGAGTTTGGTAAAGACGTAGTGATCGATCTAGTTTGTTACCGCCGTCGCGGTCACAACGAAACCGATGAGCCGTCTTCGACTCAGCCATTGATGTACGACGTGATTCGCAAGCATTCGACCACTCGCGAGCTGTACTCCCAGAAGCTGGTCTCTGAAGGTGTTGTTACCCAAGATCAAGCCAATGAAATGTCCAATGATTACCGCGCCCGTTTAGATAAAGGCGAGTTCGTTGTGCACAACCTGGTTCGCGAGCCAGACACTAGCCTGTTTGTAGACTGGGAGCCTTATCTGGGCCACGACTGGCGCACCCCAGCCACTACAGGCCTGGATCTCAAAGCGCTGCAAAACGTCGCCGCTAAGATCATTGATATTCCCGATGGTATTAAGGTCCAGCGTCAGGTCAGCAAAATTTATGATGATCGTCGCAAGATGGCCGGTGGCGCACTGCCACTGAACTGGGGCATGGCTGAATTGCTCGCCTACGGTACGCTATTGGAAGAGGGCTACCCAATCCGCTTTACCGGTCAGGATGTCCGTCGCGGTACCTTCTCACATCGTCACGCAGTAGTGTTTAATCAGAATGATGGCGAGGCGTATTTGCCCCTGGCCAACATGTCTGATGATCAGCCACAGTTTGATATTTACGATTCGGTTCTGTCTGAAGAAGCGGTGCTGGCCTTTGAGTATGGCTATGCCACTACAGCTCCTAAAGGGCTAATTATCTGGGAAGCCCAGTTTGGTGATTTTGCCAACGGCGCTCAGGTCGTAATCGATCAGTTTATCGCCAGTGGCGAGCACAAGTGGGGCCGTCTCTCTGGTCTGACTATGCTTTTGCCTCATGGCTTCGAAGGGCAGGGCCCAGAGCATTCCTCTGCACGTCTTGAACGCTTTCTGCAACTCTGTGCTGAGCACAATATGCAGGTAGTGAACCCGACAACCCCAGCACAGATATTCCACTTGCTGCGTCGCCAGGCGATTCGTCCCATGCGTCGACCACTGATTATTATGAGTCCCAAGTGGATTCTGCGTCACAAGCTTGCAACGTCTTCCCTGGAAGAGTTGGCCGGTGGCAAGTTCTTGGATGTGATTGCTGAGAAAGAGCTGGATGCTGACAAGGTTACTCGCGTGGTGCTCTGCTCCGGTAAGGTTTACTACCACCTGTTAGAAGAACGCATGGCACGTGGCATAGACAACATTGCTCTAGTGCGCATTGAGCAGCTGTATCCCTTCCCAGATATCGAGTTGGAAGAGGTATTGAAACCCTACACTAAGCTCAAAGATGTTATCTGGTGTCAGGAAGAGCCGATGAACCAGGGCGCCTGGTATAGCAGTCAGCACCATATGCGCCATGTGCTGCAGGGTATAGATCCAATGCTCCACCTGCGTTATGTAGGTCGTGCCGGCTCCGCTGCACCGGCCTGTGGCTATATGTCCGCGCACTTGGAAGAACAAAAACAATTTATTGATGAAGCTCTCGCGCCAGGCGCGTAGAGAGGCTTGTAAAACGGACTGGTAAAAAA
>Ga0115547_1000785_pt1 | contig 19770 bp, 17 predicted proteins | sample COGITO_mtgs_1004_3_FD_87185 | JGI IMG/M metagenome (GOLD analysis project Ga0115547, IMG submission 87185) | Pelagic marine microbial communities from North Sea - COGITO_mtgs_100420 | ecosystem: Environmental > Aquatic > Marine > Epipelagic | place: Germany:Helgoland, sampling site Kabeltonne...
ACTATGGAGTGGGATACCGCAGCAGGGCAGGCTATTTGTGAGCATGCAGGGTTTGAGGTACTAGATTGGGAGACCAAAACAAACATGTTATATAACAGAGAAGAGCTGTTAAATAATTGGTTTTTAGTACAATCAAAAGCAGCGATCTAAAAATAACAAAGTAACAAGTGACTACCGGTGGTAGTCGAGAAAGAAATCAAGTTAACAAATAACAATATGAATATAGATAAAGTAAATATTGCAGTGATTGGACAGGGGTATGTTGGTCTTCCACTGGCTATTGAGTTTGGAAAAAAATATCCAACCTTAGGGTTTGATATTAACAAGACTAGAATTGATGAATTAAAAAAGGGGGTTGATCATACCAATGAAGCTTCGCCAGAGCAATTAAGAAGTGCTACACAGTTAACTTTTAGTGCAAATATCAATGATATCAAAGAGTGTACTATTTATATTGTAACAGTTCCAACCCCTATTGACGAATTTAAAACACCAGATCTAAATCCCTTAAGAGGCGCCTCCAAAATGCTTGGAGAGATTCTTAAAAAAGGAGATACTGTAATTTATGAGAGCACTGTTTATCCTGGATGTACCCAGGAGGTGTGTGTTCCTTTATTAGAGAAATCAAGTGGTTTATGTTTTAATACGGATTTTTACTGCGGCTATTCTCCAGAGAGAATTGTGCCAGGAGATAAGGTAAATACCTTAACCACTATAATGAAAGTTACCTCAGGATCAACCCCAGAGATTGCTAATTTTGTAAATGATTTATATGCTTCAATTATTACCGCAGGTACTTTTAAGGCGGCAAGTATGAAAGTAGCAGAAGCCAGTAAGGCTATTGAGAATGCGCAGCGTGATGTTAATATATCATTTGTAAATGAACTCGCTTTAATTTTTGACCGTGTCGGTATTGACACCCAAGACGTTCTGGATGCCGCGGGGACTAAATGGAATTTCTTAAAATACAAACCAGGTCTTGTTGGAGGGCACTGTATAAGTGTAGACCCATACTATTTAGCATATAAAGCAGAAAACCTAGGCTATCACCCAGAGGTGATTCTAAGTGGTAGGCGTGTTAATGACAACATGAGCACCTTTGTAGCAAATAAGATGATTAAAATGCTTATCAAAGCAGGTAAACAAATAATGGGCTCTAAAATTTTAATATTGGGTGTTACTTTTAAAGAGAACTGTCCAGATATACGCAACTCAAAAGTTTTTGATGTTTTTAATGAATTAAAAGAATTTGGCCTGGAAGTTGATGCTTATGACTATGAAGCTGATCAGACAGAGGTAAAAGATGAGTATGGCATTAATCTTATCGATGAAATTAAAGAAAAATACGATGGGATTTTACTGGCTGTTGCTCATAATAAATTTGCAGAGATAGACATACAATCTTTGAAGAAAGATAAAGATAGTATTGTGTTTGATTTAAAAGGTTTTCTTCCAAGAAGTCTGGTGAATGCTAGACTATAATATTTCTGTAATAAATATTTAATAAGTAATGATTTTAAAAAATACTAAAATATACATCGCTGGCCACAGAGGAATGGTAGGATCTGCAGTTTGGCGTATTTTAAAATCTAAAGGTTATTCTAATCTGATTGGAAAAACTAGCGCTGAATTGGATTTAAGAAATCAACAGGCTGTTTTAGATTTCTACAGTCATGAAAAACCAGAAGTGGTAATTGATGCTGCAGCAAAAGTTGGAGGAATACTTGCTAACAATGATTTTCCATATCAATTTTTAATGGAGAATATGCAGATTCAAAACAATTTAATAGATGGTGCTCATAAAGCCGGGATTGACAAATTTATTTTTTTAGGTAGCTCTTGTATTTACCCTAAGTTTGCGCCTCAGCCTTTAAAAGAAGAATACCTTTTGACAGATTCTTTAGAGCCAACTAACCAGTGGTATGCTATTGCAAAAATTACAGGAGTAAAAGCTTGTGAGGCCATTAGAAAACAATATAGTAAAGACTATCTTAGTTTAATGCCAACGAACTTGTATGGATCTTTTGATAATTTTGATTTGCAATCCTCACATGTATTGCCTGCGATGATTCGTAAATTTCATGAGGCTACAATAAATAACAATGCTCCAGTAACTCTTTGGGGAAGTGGAACACCTATGAGAGAGTTTTTATTTGTGGATGATATGGCAGAAGCAGTGGTGTTTGCTTTAGAAAACAATTTACCAGAATATTTATATAATATAGGTACAGGGAAAGATATTACCATTAAACAATTAGCTGAAACGATTCAAAAAGTAACAGGGCACCAAGGAGATATTCTTTGGGACTCCTCAAAACCAGATGGTACGCCAAGAAAGCTAATGGATGTTTCTAAAATCAAAGAAATGGGTTGGCAATATGCAACAGAATTAGAAGATGGTTTAAAAAAGACTTATCAATGGTATGTAGAGAATATAGATTCAATTAAAGAAATTAAATTATAAATAATGAAAGTAGCTTTAATCACTGGTGTTACAGGTCAAGATGGTTCTTATTTAGCAGAACTACTATTAGAAAAAGGGTATATGGTACATGGTATTAAAAGAAGAGCTTCTTCATTTAATACAGCACGTATAGATCATTTATACCAAGACCCGCACCACCCGAATCAAAGATTCAAATTACATTATGGAGATTTATCTGATGCGATGAATCTAACACGTATTATTCAAGAAACACAACCAGATGAGATTTATAATCTAGGAGCGATGTCTCATGTTGGTGTTTCTTTTGACACCCCAGAGTATGTAGGTAATATTGATGGTCTAGGTACTTTAAGAATATTAGAGGCGGTACGTATTTTAGGCCTAGAGAAAAAAACAAGAATTTACCAAGCATCAACATCGGAGTTGTATGGAGGTATGCCAGAGAATAAAAATGAAAAAGGATTTTATGATGAAAACTCGCCTTTTTATCCAAGATCGCCTTATGGTGTTGCAAAAATTTATGGCTATTGGATTACAAAAAACTACCGTGAAGCCTATGATATGTTTGCGTGTAATGGTATACTATTTAATCATGAATCGCCTAGAAGAGGAGAAACCTTTGTAACAAGAAAAATCACAAGAGCGGTATCAAAAATAGCATTAGGATTGCAGGATAAGTTTTACCTAGGTAATTTAGACGCTCAGCGAGACTGGGGACATGCTAAAGATTATGTGCGCATGATGTGGATGATTTTGCAAGCAGAAGAGCCAGAAGATTGGGTAATTGCTACGGGTGTTACAACGACTGTTCGTGATTTTGTACGTTTAGCTTTTAGAGAGGTTGAAATTGAAGTCGAGTTTAAAGGAGAAGGTGTTAATGAGAAAGCCTATGTTACCTCTTGTAATTTAAAAGAGTTTAAAGTAGAAATTGGTAAGGAAGTATTATCTATAGACCCTAGTTATTTCAGACCAACAGAGGTAGATTTATTAATTGGTGATCCTTCAAAGGCTAAGAATAAATTAGGTTGGGTCCCAGAGCATGATTTAGCTTCTTTAGTGAAAGATATGATGGAAGGTGATGTTTCCTTGATGAAAAAAGATCTTGATTTATTAAAGGCTGGTCATAATATTTTAAAACAAGCAGAATAGAATTTGAAAAATTATAAATTAAATTAAATTAAAAATGAAAATTAAAAATATTTGTTGTCTTGGCGCTGGTTATGTAGGCGGTCCAACTATGTCTGTAATTGCATTAAAATGCCCAGATATTAAGGTTACTGTCGTAGATCTTAATGAAGCACGTATTGCTGCTTGGAATGATGAGAATTTAGATAACCTTCCAATATACGAACCAGGGTTGGCTGAAGTTGTCTCTAAAGCACGTGGTAAAAACCTATTTTTCTCTACAGATGTAGATGCCGCTATAGATGCTGCAGACATGATTTTTATTGCGGTGAATACTCCAACAAAAACCTATGGTGAGGGTAAAGGAATGGCGGCAGATTTAAAATTTGTTGAACTTTGTGCAAGACAAATAGCAAGCGTGGCTAAAACTGATAAAATAATAGTAGAGAAATCTACTTTACCCGTAAGAACTGCTGAAGCTATCAAAACGATCCTAGACAATACAGGAAATGGGGTGAATTTTCAAATATTATCCAATCCTGAATTTTTAGCAGAGGGTACTGCAGTGCAAGATTTATACAATCCAGACAGGGTGTTAATTGGTGGGGATCAAACAGCAGGAGGAAAAGAGGCGATGGAGGCACTGGTAGCCGTGTATGCAAACTGGATCCCCAGCGCTCAAATTTTAACTACTAATGTATGGTCCTCAGAGCTGTCTAAACTCACCGCAAATGCTTTCTTGGCGCAACGTGTTTCTTCAATTAACTCAATTTCTGAATTGTGTGAAGTAACAGGCGCTGATGTCAACGAATTATCAAAAGCCATTGGTATGGATAGTAGAATTGGACCAAAATTTTTACAGGCCTCTGTAGGTTTTGGAGGGTCTTGTTTTCAAAAAGATATTTTAAATTTGGTCTATATCGCAAAATCTTATGGATTGGATGCAGTTGCAGATTATTGGGAGCAAGTCATTATTATGAATGACCATCAAAAAAAGCGTTTTTCTGATAATATTATAAAAACATTGTTCAATACGGTATCTGGAAAAAAAATAGCATTTTTGGGTTGGGCCTTTAAAAAAGACACCAATGATACACGAGAATCTGCGGCTATTTATGTGGCGGATGGTTTGTTAGAAGAACATGCCAATGTACACGTATACGATCCTAAGGTACGAGAGCATCAGGTATATGCAGATTTAGCATATTTAAATACGAGGGATGATGCCAAAAATAAAGAATTATTAAACGTTGTAAACGACCCGTATGAAGCGGCTAAAGATGCCCATGCCATTGCTGTTTTAACCGATTGGGATGAGTTTGTAACCTATGATTGGCAACGTATTTACGACAGTATGTTAAAACCAGCCTTTATTTTTGACGGGCGTAAAATACTAGACAAAGAAAAATTTGAAAAAATTGGGTTTAAAATATATAGTTTAGGGACTTCAGTATAATGAAAAATATGAAAGAAAAAATTGCAATTATAATATTTAAATATGTCGGTATGCAACAATAATAGAATACTTAAGTTAATTAGTTAAGAAATATAAATGAATATAATTATTAGAAGTATTAGGTTTATCCGCCAAATTTTACCTAAAAAGCAAAAAAAAAAGGCGGTAGGCATTAGTTTTTTATTATTAATAAATTCTGGACTAGAACTAATAGGATTAGGAGCTATTTTACCCTTATTTGTATTGCTTTTAGAAAGTAATGTTGTCGAAAAATATGAGTGGGCTGCATGGTTATATTCTAGTTTTGAATTAACAGATGAAAGACAATTAATAGTAATATTAGCTATTGGTTTTTTTGTGGTAATTGTTTTGAAAAACATATTGTCTCTATGGATTTTAAAAATTCAAAGTATTTTTTCTTATTCTCTTTTTAAACAATTTTCTCTTCAAATACATGAATTATATTACAAAAGAGGTTACTCTTTTTTTAAAAACACCAACTCTAATATAATTCTTCGTGATGTTAGAACTGCTTCAGAACGCTTTGCCCAATCAATTGTTCTAGGAACACTTGCATTTTTGAACGAGATACTTATTTTAGTGTTAATTGTTGCAGGTATTGCTATATATAATATTGAAATATTAGGGCTGTTAACTATAACAGTGTTTCCTTCATTTTTCATTTTTTATAGATGGGTTAGAAAACGTTCTATAGAATTAGGTGAAATAAAAAATAAAATTGAGCCGATTATAGGGAAAAATATTTTTCAAAGTATTTTTGGACAAGTTGATGTTGTTATTTCAGGGGCTGAGAATAATTTCAGAAGGAGGATAGAAGATAACTTAGAGGAGCTAGTTGAAGTAAATATAAAAACATATATATATAACCTTGCTCCAACAAGAGTTATTGAAACTTCGCTGATGTTTGCAGTAGCAATTATTATAGCGTTTGGAATTTATATGCTTCCTTCTAAAACTGAACTAATCAAAATTCTTGGGTTATTTGTTCTTGCAGGTTACAGGATTATGCCTTCAATTAATAGAATGATGATTGCTATTAATGGATTGAACCAAAGTATTTGGGTGTTTGAAGTTTTAAAACCATTAGTTCAGAATGAACTAAAAATAACTCCAATCTCTAAAAAAATTGAATTTAAAAAACAATTAGAGTTAAATTCAATTGATTTTTCTTACCCTGATTCTAATGAAGTAGTTTTAAATAATTTCTCTCTTAAAATTAAAAGAGGAGAAGTTATAGGGTTGATTGGACCTTCTGGGGGTGGTAAAACGACAGTTATGAATATTTTATTAGGTTTTTTAAAACCTACAAGCGGTTTCTATAAGATAGATGAAACCATATTGTCAGAAGAGTATTACGAAGACTTTTACAAAAAGGTTGGTTATGTCCAGCAGCAAGTATACCTATTGGATGGTTCGTTGGCTGAGAATATTGCTTTTGGATATGATGCTAAGTATATTAATTACGAAAAATTGGAATTTGTTTTAAAACAAGCCAGTTTATGGGAAATGGTAAATGGTTTGCCAAAAGGTGTTTATTCAATGATTGGTGAGAATGGTGCTAAGTTATCAGGTGGGCAACGTCAGAGAGTGGGTATTGCCAGAGCACTGTATTCTGATGTGGAAATATTGTTTTTAGACGAGGCTACTTCATCATTAGATGATGCAACAGAGATGGAAATAACAGAATCAATTAATAAATTATCAGATGGTAATTTGACGATCGTTGTTATTGCACATAGATTAAGTACACTTGATGGTTGCAATAGAATTATAAAAATTGAAGGTAAAATTTAACCAGTGTAAGTCAAATTATGGAGGGGAGAAATTATTGGATTTATTGATGATTGCGATTTTAAAGGGCATAAATATATTTTTTAGAGCATTGTTTTAATGGTAGTGAGATTTTTTTAAAAAAAAAGTAGTAAATATGACAAAATTATTAATCATTTTCGGGACACGACCTGAAGCCATTAAAATGGCTCCTTTGGTGAAAACCTTTCAAAAGTACCCTGAGTTGTTTGACACGAAGGTATGTGTTACGGCGCAACACCGTGAAATGCTAGATCAGGTATTAGATTTTTTTGATATAACCCCAGATTATGATTTAAACCTAATGAAACCAAGTCAGAATTTGTATGGCCTAACAGCTAATATTTTAACAGGAATGAAGCCTGTTTTGGAAGAGTTTAAGCCAGATTATGTATTTGTACATGGAGATACCACAACGACAATGGCAGGAAGTATTGCTTCGTTTTTTAGTGGAACTAAAGTCTGTCATGTAGAGGCAGGGCTCAGGACTCATAATAAATGGTCCCCTTTTCCGGAAGAAATTAATAGACAAATAACTAGTCGTTTGTGTGACTACCACTTTGCACCAACTGCCAACTCTAAAAACAATTTATTAGCTGAAAACATCAATGAAAATACAATTTTAGTTACAGGGAATACAGTTATCGATGCCTTACTTGCTACTGCGGATAAAGTAAAGTTTGAGCCTAGTGATTTAATTAAATCTTTATCTATAACGATAGGAGAGAAGGAAATGATTTTGGTAACGGGTCACCGAAGAGAGAACCATGGAGAAGGATTCATCAGAATCTGTGAGGCACTAAAAGATATTGCTTTAGATGATTTAGCTCGTCTCATTGTCTATCCTGTGCATTTAAATCCAAAAGTACAAGAACCCGTTAGACGTATTTTGGCTGATGTAGAGAATGTTCTACTTATTGACCCACTTGCCTATCAAGATTTTATATGGATGATGAACAGAGCTAAATTAATTATAACCGATAGTGGAGGAGTACAGGAAGAGGCGCCAAGTTTAGGAAAACCTGTTTTAGTAATGCGTGATACCACAGAACGTCCAGAAGCTTTAGAAGCAGGAACTGTAGTATTGGTAGGGACAGATAAAAGCCTCATAGTTAAAGAGGCATTGGATTTATTGAATAATCCAACTCGTTATGAAACGATGAGTCGCTTACATAATCCCTATGGTGACGGAAAATCTAGTGAACGCATCGTGGAATTTATTGCCAAATTAGAAGGTAAATCAACAAAAACAAAATAAATGAAAATTCTTTGGTTGTCCAAGATAGAAACCAATAAGAACTGGGGCTGTGAAAGGTTTTATAAAACTGCATTTGAAAACAAGAACATCTTTACAGTTGATGTTGACTATCAAGTTAATAGAGGGGTATTATTAAAAGCTGTTCCTAATGGGTATTACGATGGTACTATAATTCAGCGCGGAACAGGTTATATTTTACCTAAGTATGTAATCAAGAAGTTACCTAGACCTCGAGTTTTATTATTTACAGAATTAGTTATTAGGCACCCAAATCAGCATTATCTGTTTGATGAAGATTTATTTGATTTTTTTTTAATAAGAGGAACTAATTGTCTTAAGATATTAACAGGAAAATTTAATATAGATATTAGTAAAATTCAAATACATTTAAGTGCTGCAACTCCATTTAAAGGTAATACGGTATATAAAGAACGCAATATGAAGCCCGTTTTTATTGGGAGTTTAACTCCTAGAAGAAAAAATATGCTATCAGGAATGGAATCGAATATTGATGTATTGTCATTATTTGGTGATGAAATGCTTGAAGAACTTAGGCGCAGGCAGTTTGTTCTTAACATTCATGCAGAGGATTACATTGATACTGAAACAAGAGTATTTGAGGTGTTTAGTGCGGGATCTACACTTATTACAGAGCAATTGGGTCTAGAATGTCCATTCATAAAAAATAAAGATTATATAGTTTTCAATAATAAAGAACAACTAAAAGAAATAATCAATGATCTCAAAACTATTTCTCCAAAACAATATAAAAATCAAATATTAGTTGACCACAACTATCATAATCGAGTTGAACAAATTATAAAAATTATTCGTTCGGAAGGGTTTTTTAGAAAAAATGAATTTAAAAATCCTTTTTTCAGTGAATTTATCGAATGGTTTTTATTAAAGTTCAAATCAATAAAACAAAAAATTAAAACATGAAAATAGGTATCGTTACGACATGGTATGAAAGGGGAGCCGCTTACGTTTCAAGGCAATATGCCGATGTTCTTAGGGACAATAACGATATATATATATATTCTAGAGGGAGTAAATCGGAAATTGGAGATGAATGGTTGGGAGAGAACATTCATATAGCCAAAAATTCTTTTATTCCAATAACTTGTTCAATTCATAGGAAAGATTTTATTAATTGGATTGTTCATAATAAAATTGAGTGTATTTTTTTTAATGAACAGCAATGGTGGCCGCCAGTATTGTGGGCTAGGGAATTAGGTGTTAAGGTTGGGGCTTATATAGACTATTATACAGAACAAACAATCCCTTTGTTTGCGTCATATGATTTTTTAATATGTAATACGAAAAAGCATTATCAAGCATTTAATTGGCATCCACAAGCATATTATGTACCCTGGGGAACTGATATTAATCTTTTTAAGCCAACTACGAGTACATCAGTTGAAGAAGATAAAGTCACCTTCTTTAACTCTGCTGGATATAATCCACATAGGAAAGGAACGGATTTGGTTATTAAAGCATTCTCGAAATTATCAGGGAATGCAAAATTAATTATTCATACACAAATAGATCTTATCACAGTATTTCCTGAAATGAAGAATCTAATTGAAGGTTTAATAATAGATGGTGGTATTCAGGTTATTAAAGAAACTGTAACTGCCCCTGGATTGTATCATTTAGGAGATGTTTTTGTACAGCCATCAAGGCTTGAAGGCATAGGATTACCAGCAGCTGAAGCATTAAGTTGCGGACTACCTTTTATTACTTCTAATAAAGCACCTATGAACGAATTTTTCACACCAGCCGCAGGTATGTTAGCTGATATAGAAAAAGAATATTCGCGCAGTGATGGCTATTATTGGCCTGTTTGTGAAGTTAATATTGATTCTCTGTCTAAATGCATGCTTTTCTATATTAACAATGTCGAAAATTTAAGGCAATATAAAAATAACGCACGTCAGCATGCCGTAGATAAACTAAATTGGCATTCAAATGCGGATAAGATAAATGAACATTTTCATCACGCTCAAATACTAAAAGTTGATATAAAACAATTAATCTGGGCTTATGAAGATCAAAGAAAAACTTTTCTAGTTGTTTTGTCTCAAAAAAATGCCTTTTTAGGTAGAATTGGTCGAAAACTATATACTGTTTTTAATATCCCAGTAAAGTAAATTATAATATGCAAAAAAAAGCCATATACTTAATTCAGGAGCCAGGATGTTTGAATCCGACATCTGGTGCTTTTCAACACATTAAAATGGGGTTAAAACATTTGGAGAAAGAATTTGAAATGATTCTCTATTTAGGTGCAAATTCTCTTGAGTTAAATAAAATAGAATCTGCAATACCAACAGAATTTAAAAATTCTAATCACATAACAAAGCGAGGCCATTGGATAAAAGGTAGTATAATAGATATTCTAATTTTATTAAAAACTGTTTATAGCATACCAAAAATTTATAAGATTTTAAAAAAGGAGTCACCTAAATTTATTTATGAAAGGACATCTTATTTAGATTTTTCAGGACTCATAGTTTCTAAATTACTCGGTATCCCACATTTTTATGAGGTCAATGGGTTGCAATTTAAAAGCAAAAAAAAATACTATGCTTCCCTTTTTAACCCAATTGTTAAATATATTGAGAAACAGCAATATAAAAACTCCAACCACACTTTTTTTGTAGGTAGTTATGGTAATTATTGGCAATTGAAATCAAATAATTGGACTAATGTTGAGAATGGTATTGAAAGTGAATTTATAACAGATCATTACCCAACTAAAATATCAGATGGCAAAACGCATTTGGTTTTTGTGGGTAGTTTAATGCAACATCACCGCCCTGATATTTTAAAAGAAGCAATATTGCTTTTAAACCCTGATCAATTTCACTTTCACTTGGTGGGTAGCAAGTTAGATGTTTTACATAAAGATTTATTAGAACATAGTATTCCTGTTACTTATCACGGTTTTATAAAGAGGAATCAGCTTGATGCACTAATTTCTCAGTTTCACATTGGTATTATTGCAGGCAGTCCCGAATATAACTCTAACATGAAGCTATTTGATTATGCGTTGGCTCATTGTGCTATTGTTGCAGCGAATGTTGATGTATTAAAAACTAGTTTTAATGAAGAGTTATTGTTTTTTGAGGGTGGAGCTATTGAATTGGCTAATAAAATTAATAAGTTAATAAATAATGATTTACTAGTAAAGAAATATGCAAATTTTATTTACAACAAGGTGACGAATAATTTTACTTGGAATAAAATTTTTCAAAAAAAAACAGAAACTATAAAATTTAATATTCAATAATGAACATTTTACATATAAATGATAAAATTGAAAACGGTGGAGGAGTAGAAACAAATATTCAACAATTGTGTGAATTAGGTTTTGATTATGGTTTGAAATCTCATTGGTTGGGAGTTTACGAAAAAGTAGCTGATTTTAGTATTAAATATCATCCAAATCAAACTGAATTGGTAAAAGGTGAATTAAAAAGTATAGTTTCTTTTATTCGTGAATTTTGTACAAAAAATAACATCGATATCATTCATATTCACAGCCTAAGTAACCCTCAATTAATTGAAGCATGTTTTAAATTAACTCCTGTTATGCGAAGTATGCACGAACCAAGAATTGTTTGTCCTGGGCAAGGAAAGTTTTGGCGAAACACAGAAAGGATATGTGATAAACCTTTCGGATTGCATTGTATCTATCATACTTATAAAGAGGGTTGTTGTAACCGGCACCCCAAAAGGTTATTAAAAGCATATAAAAATGTTTTATTTGAAACAACCAAAGGAAATTTAAATTATTGTGGCATTATGGTGATGTCTAATTATATGTTTGAAGAAGCCGTAAAAGTGGGTTTTGATACTGATAAAATTTATTTAAACCCATACTTCACACCTTCTGTTGATAGTACTGAATTGGCTGCAGAGCAACTTGTAACAAAAAAATCGTTATTGTACGTAGGTCGTTTATCAAGAACTAAGGGAGTTCATTATATGATTGAAATGGGAATTAAATTGTTAAATAGAGGGTATGATATTCAAATTGATATTGTCGGTGATGGCGAGGATAAAGAATTTTTTAAATCTTTAATACCAGATGAATTTAAAAATAAATTTATTTTTCATGGATGGAAATCTAGAGAGGAAGTAGATCAAATAATGAAAGCCTGCTACTTACTGATATTCCCTTCTATATATCCAGAAGCTTTTGGAATTTCAGGAATTGAAGCCATGATGAGAGGGAAGCCTGTTGTTGGCTTTGATGTTGGTGGGGTAAGTACTTGGTTAAAAAATGAGGAATCAGGTTTTTTAGTGCCTGTTAAAGATTTGGATACTTTAACAAAAAAAACTATTTTTTTGTTGGATGATACGGAGACATATACTCAAATGAGTAAAAAGGCTAGAGAGCTTGCCTTAAGTGAATTCTGTGTGGAAAAGCATATAAGTAAATTGTTAGATATTTATAAAAAGGTAATAAAAAAATAAGGAGCAGAGATTAAGTAAACTAAACAATAACCCAATTAGTATAAAACATTTTGAGTGCAAAACAATATGAAAATAGCTTTATTGACTAATGGTGTATACCCTTTTGTGATAGGAGGTATGCAAAAGCATTCCTATTTTCTTGCGAAGTATTTTGCGAAAAATCAACTTTATGTTGATGTATATCATCCTGGAGGTAAAATTAAAGAAGAAATAAATATTTCTGACTTTTTCACAAAAGAGGAATTAAGATATTTAGCCTTTATTGAAATTCCTTTTCCGAAAGTTAAAACGTTTCCGGGGCATTATATTCTTTCGTCTTATTTATACTCAAAAGCATTGTACAATCATTTGGCTTTGTGCAAAGAAGAAAATAAGTTTATATATGCACAAGGATTTACATCCTGGTATTTTTTAAAAAAGCAAAATTTTCAACAAAATTTGATATCCAATTTACATGGTTTGGAAATGTTTCAATGTACTATTAATTTAAAAAATAGATTAGAACAAATTTTATTAAAAATTCCAGCAAGTTTCATTATTAAAAAATCAAATAAGCAAATTTCTTTAGGTGGAAAATTAACCAATATTTTATATAAAAATGGGGGGAAACCAAATTTAGTTGTCGAGATCCCAAATGCGATAGAATCGAATTGGGTTATAAATGAATCAGCATTTAAATCAGAAAATTCTACGCAACGAATTAAATTTGTTTTTATAGGAAGGTACGAACGCAGAAAGGGTATTGAAGAATTTCATGAGGTGATTCAAAAAACAATAGATATTTTAAATTATGAAGTAAATTTTATTGGGCCTATACCAGAAGAGAAACAATTTAAACATAAAAATGTGAATTATTTAGGAGCTATCATGGAAAGTGATAAAATTAAAGAGGTTTTAATTAATTCAGACATATTAGTTTGTCCAAGTTATTCAGAGGGAATGCCTACCGTTATTTTAGAAGCTATGGCCTGTGGTTGTGCCATTATTGCAACCGATGTAGGTGCAACCAGTACCATCGTAAATGTTGATAATGGTTGGTTATTAAAAGGGGATATAGTTTCAAATTTGCATACTGCAATATTATCAGCTACAAGTTGTAGCTCTGAAGAACTTATTTTTAAAAAAAAGCAATCAATTCAAAAAGTTTTGAAGAATTTTACTTGGAAAAAAGTAATTCAGAAAACTATTAAATCACTAGAAATTTGAAACAATTAATAAACTATTCAAACATCTTTTTGCCCGCTATTTTTATTATTATAGCAGGTATTTTAGGTGGTTTTTTAGCTTCTAGTGCTTTATTAGTGCTAATTCTAATGTTTCCACAGAAAAATGTTTTAGAGTTTTTGTTAGTACTGCTAATATCTGTTTTTTTTTTAGCAGATAACTTTACTGGGCCATTTGCATTTATGCAAAATTTTCGCTTTGTCATGGTATTCGTTAGCTTCTTGTATACGTTAAAGTATAATGTATTTAAAAATAACAATGCTAATTATATCCTACCCTTTACCATTGTTACATTTTGTATTACACTTTTATTTTCTCCATTAGGTATTACTGCTGTTCTTCGATCTCTTGGATTTTGGGTAGTTGGATTGGTGATATTTAAAATAGTTAATTTGTTGTATTCGAAAAACAGTAAAAGAGCATCTGAATTACTAGTTATAACTTCAGTAACGTTTGTGTTTTATAATATAATTCTCTGGTTTTCATCATTTGAATTTTTATACCTCGCAGGTCGCTACAAAGGTCTAGCTGGTAATCCAAATGGACTTGCTTTGGTATTAATGTTTAATTATGCCTTGTTATTTTTAATAAAGAAACGAAAAGACATAACTTTTACAAAGCATTTTTTTTTAGTAATTAGAATATTAATCTTTTTATTAATTGTTTTATCTGGTTCTAGAACGGCTTTGATTTCTGTGATTGCTTTTCAGTTCTTAATTTGGGCAAATAAACGTAAAGTCTTGGGTTTTATTAGTATCGTTATTTTGTCTTTACTTTATTTGTTTATTGAAGAAATAATTAATCTTTCATTTCTTGCGGAGATCAGTTTTTTACGTATTGAAACTTTAGCCGATGCTAGTGGAAGAATTGAAGTTTGGCCTGTGGCTTGGGAAGAAATAAAAAATGCACCTATTTTTGGAAATGGTATTTTGTATGATGATTATTTCATTAAAGATTATGTATCAATTAACATTGGAGAAAATGCTTCGAGGCATTGGGGAGGCGTTTGGAATTCTTACTTAAGTTTGCTTTTAGATGTGGGTATTATTGGATGTATAGCATATGCTTATTTTTGGATACAAGCTTTTAGAAAATCACACTATAAAAATCTGGCCATAGCTTTTGTATTCATGTGTTTACTATCAGGATTTACAGAATCTTGGATGGCGGCTTCAATGAACGCATTTACACCCATGATGTTTTTATTTTGGGCTATACAATCACAACCTGTAACTAATAAATAAAAGCAGAACATGAAAATTTTAGTATTATATACTCGTTTAACAGGGTATTGGATGGCCTGTATGCGATTTGATCATCAAGAAACAGGTAATGAGTTTTTAGTGATACGAAAGGCACCAAGCAAAGATGCTCCCTTTAAAATCAAAAGTGAGCCTGGAATAAGAATTATTAATGGAGATGGTATTAATCTTGATGGATTAGAGAAGATTTCAAAAGAATTTCAACCTGATGTACTATATCTTTCAGGTTGGACAGATTCACGTTATATAAAATTGGCTTTGCATTATAAAAAGTTAGGGTTGCCAACTATTACAGGCATGGACAACCAATGGATAGGAACTTTACGGCAGCGCGCAGGTATATTGTTGAGTAAACAACGTGTGTTAAAATATTTTACACATATATGGGTGCCAGGTAAACCACAGTACTATTTTGCAAGAAAACTAGGGTTTTTACCTCAAAATATCTTAACAGGTATGTATTGTGCTGATGAAACTATATTTAATAAGGTTGAACAAAAAAATCATTACTATCAATTGCTATTTGTAGGGAGGTTAGTTGAACATAAAGGATTAAAGGTGTTTTTTAAAGTTTTAGAGCAATTGATTAAAGCGAATGAATTAGATATAGATATTCATATTATTGGTAGTGGGCCATTGGAAAAATTAATACCCGTACATAAAAAAATTAAACATACCTCTTTTTTAGATCCTAATAAAATACCAGGTTTACTACAAAATGGCGGCACCTTTTTATTACCAAGCTTATATGAAGCCTGGGGAGTTGTGGTTCATGAAGCAGTGTTGGCTGGAATGCCTATAGTATCAACACATCAAACAGGCTCTGCCTCTGAATTGGTTATTCACGGTTTTAATGGATATCTATATAATGCCTCTAATGAAAAGGAATTAAAAAAGTATATTAAACAAATAAGTGTGCAAACACAGCAGGAGTATTTTAAAATGTCTGAAAATAGTAAGATGATTGCTTCAAAGATAAATTTACAACAATGGTCCGCTATGTTAAATTCTGTGAGGTTTACATGAAAAAGAAAAAAATATTAATTTTTATAGATTGGTTTCTACCAGGTTATAAAGCTGGTGGGCCAATACAGTCTATTTCTAACTTTGTTAATCATTTTGGAACTGTATTTGATATTTCAATTGTGACCTCTAATAAAGATTTAGGTGCTACTAAACCCTATGATGGTATTGAATCGAATGTTTGGGTAGTTAAAGATAATTATAGAGTTAAATATTTAGACAAAAAGCATTTAAATATTTCCAACTATCGTTTTTTGTTGAAGGAAGATTTCTATGATTCAGTGTATTTCAATTCTTTATTTTCGGTGTACTTTACCTTACTACCTTTATGGTTTGCAGTAAAGTATAACATGCGTATAGTTTTAGCACCAAGAGGGATGTTAGGATCTGGAGCACTAAAAATTAAAAAAAGAAAAAAACAGTTAGCGCTTTGGTTAATAAAAATATCAGGAGTTCCAAATAAAATTATTTGGCAGGGAACAGCTAGTACTGAGATACTCGAAATTAAAAAGTATTTTGGTGAGAAAATACAGGTAAAAATGGCACCGAATCTTTCAGCTAAAATACCTGAATTTTTAGTCAACAAGCAAAAAGAGGCAGCTACCTTAAATTTATTTTTCTTATCAAGAATTTCAGAAAAAAAAAATTTGATTGGAGCATTAAATTATTTGAAGGAAGTTAAGAAGTGTTATCAAATTAATTTTTCTATTATTGGACCAATTGGCGAACTGGGGTATTGGAATGAATGTGAATTGTTAATTAACAAGTTACCCAAGCATATTACCGTAAATTATTTGGGTGCGATTCCTAATTTAGAACTACCAGAGGTATTAAAAAAACAACAAGTTTTATTATTACCAACGTTTAACGAAAATTTTGGTCACGTAATATTAGAAGCCTTCCAGGCAGGATGCCCTGTAATTTTATCCAATCAAACTCCATGGCAAGATCTAGAGAAAAAGAAAATAGGGTATGATATAGACCTAGATAAGCCACTAGATTTCACACTTGCTATCGAATTTTTTGCTAAAATAAATGAAGAGGACTATCAAAAATGGTCATTAAATGCATTTAATTTTGCACTAGAATTTTGCAATAATAAAGAGATTGTTAATGCAAATAGAGATTTATTTAATTAGTTATAAATAAAAATAAGCTATACAATAGATAATGTCGGTTTTAAATTAAATACATTTTAGTTTCTTTAGAGAAATTACATAAATAAATAGATAAATAAATAAATAAAATGAAACGAATATTAGTAACAGGTGGTGCAGGATTTGTTGGGTCTCACTTATGTGAGAGATTATTAAAAGAAGGTAATGAGGTAATTTGTTTAGATAATTACTTTACAGGAGCTAAAAACAATATTATAAAGCTGTTGGATAATCCATATTTTGAAATGGTACGACATGATATTACAGAGCCCTATTATGCTGAAGTAGATGAAATCTATAACATGGCCTGTCCGGCCTCTCCGGTACATTATCAGTACAATCCTATAAAGACTATTAAAACCTCGGTAATGGGTGCCATTAATGTTTTGGGTTTAGCAAAGAGAGTAAAAGCAAAAGTATTACAAGCTTCAACTTCTGAAGTTTATGGTGATCCGCATGTACATCCCCAACCTGAGAGTTATTGGGGAAATGTAAATCCTATTGGGATTCGTTCTTGCTATGATGAAGGAAAACGCTGTGCAGAAACATTGTTTATGGATTACCACACTCAAAATAATGTAGCTATAAAAATTATTCGAATTTTTAACACCTATGGGCCTAACATGAATCCTGCAGATGGCCGTGTTGTATCAAACTTTATTGTACAAGCATTAAAAGGAGAAGATATAACTATTTTTGGAGATGGATTACAAACACGTTCTTTTCAATATGTAGATGATTTGGTAGAAGGGACTATTAGGATGATGAATTCTCCAATTGATTTTTTGGGCCCAGTGAACATAGGCAATCCAAATGAATTTACAATGCTAGAGTTAGCAAAGGCGGTTTTGAATTTAACAGGATCTAAATCTAAATTAGTTTATAAACCAATGCCTCAGGATGATCCTAAACAAAGAAAACCTGATATTTCATTGGCATTTGAAAAGTTAGACGGTTGGAAGCCTAAATTAGAACTCAAAGAAGGGTTGATTAAAACAATATCATATTTTGAAAACGTTATTTAATCATGTCTAAAAAAGTCAACTTAGTAGCTTACAACAATTCATGGTATAAGCCAGGAAATTCAATTAAACGTTTGTTGTGGTATTTTGCAAATGAATTAGTGTTAAAAAACACATTAATTCCATTTTCATTTCCTAGAAAATTTATCCTTCAAATTTTTGGAGCCAAAATTGGGAAGGGTGTTGTTATTAAACCTGGTGTTAATATAAAGTATCCGTGGTATCTTGAAATTGGAGACTATTGTTGGTTAGGAGAACACGTTTGGATAGATAACTTAGCAAAAGTGACTATAGAGAATCATGTTTGTATATCACAGGGAGCAATGCTCTTATGTGGAAATCATAATTATAAAAAAACCACTTTTGATTTAATGGTATCTGAAATAATCTTGGAAGAAGGAGTATGGATTGGCGCAAAATCTGTTGTATGCCAGGGTGTAACATGCAAGACCCATGCTATTTTAAGTGTTGGCTCAATTGCAAATATCGATTTAGAACCTTACACTATTTACCAAGGTAACCCAGCTAAGAAAATACGCAATAGAGTAATTGAAGCATGAAAATTTCCATAATTACAGCAACTTATAACAGTAAAGCAACTCTTAAGTCATGTATGATATCTGTGTTACACCAAAGTTATCAAAATATTGAATATGTGATTATAGATGGTAATTCAACAGATGAAACTTTAGAGCTGGTAAAGCAACATCAATTACAATTTCCACAAATTGAGTTTAAAATACTATCAGAGCCCGATAATGGTATTTATGATGCCCTAAATAAAGGGGTTCAATTAGCCACTGGTGAAGTGATAGGTTTTGTACATTCTGATGATACTTTAGCTGATAATCACATTATTTCAACGCTAGCTAATAAATTTGAGAAGGAGAATATAGATGGCGTATATGGTGACCTGCAATATGTGGATAAAAACAATATTGATAAAATTATAAGGTATTGGAAAAGCACCGATTTTAATTCTAGTTTACTTAAAAAAGGTTGGATGCCAGCTCACCCAACATTGTTTTTAAAAAAAGAGGTATATGAAAAGCATGGTAAATTTAATTTAAGCTTCAAAATTTCAGCTGATTATGATTTTATGCTCCGAATATTAAAAGATGACTCTTTAAAATTCACTTATTTACCAAAGGTGATTACCAAAATGCGATTAGGTGGAGCTAGTAATCGAAGCGTTAAAAATATTATTCAAAAAACAAAAGAGGATTATCGTGCTGTACGTTCAAATAATATTGGAGGATGGTATTTGATTTTCCTAAAAAATATATCTAAAGTTAGGCAGTTTATAATTAAATCTTAGGACATATGCCATTCGATCCAAAATCAGCAAAAAAAGCAGGGAAAAAATCTAAAAGAGGTCCTGCTAAAAAAGAAGAGCCATCTATCAATGACAAGATGGAACTGCTCTATGAAAAAGTACTGGATAACCTGCTCATAAACCAAGATAAACTAACCAAAACAGAG
>Ga0115547_1000787_pt1 | contig 19724 bp, 20 predicted proteins | sample COGITO_mtgs_1004_3_FD_87185 | JGI IMG/M metagenome (GOLD analysis project Ga0115547, IMG submission 87185) | Pelagic marine microbial communities from North Sea - COGITO_mtgs_100420 | ecosystem: Environmental > Aquatic > Marine > Epipelagic | place: Germany:Helgoland, sampling site Kabeltonne...
CCACCAAAACCGAACTGTTTCGTGGCTGATCTCAATGCCTCGTTCGTGCAGAAGATCTTCCACGTTACGGAGTGAGAGCGGAAAACGAACATAAAGCATCACAGCCAAGCGGATGATCTCAGGGCTCGTTTTAAAATACCTGAATGGGGAGTGTTTTGTCATACGGAGAGGCTACGAGACCACCCTGCCCGTCTCAAGCAAGTTTAATTTGACAAAACCAGTTTACTCTGAAAAAGCCCAAATAGTTTTGTCTGACACTGCCGCGAGGTTGCAAAGTAGCGCTGGCCGCTGCACGTCAATCTAATCTAATTTGTGCTGCAGACAGGTTGGCGGTCACCTCTGCGAGAGCTGACACGGCGATCAGCGAGGCGTTGCGCAAGGAAGGGACGAGGCCAATTGGGCCTTGGATCCGCCCGCACAGCGCCGGACTGAGGCCTGCGTCTGCAAGCCGTTGCAGGCGGATATCTTGGGTCTTTCGGCTGCCCAAGGCTCCAATAAAAAATGGCCCCTGCGCCGCGGCGCGCATCAGCAGGCTTTGTTCCCACTCATGGTCGTGAAACAACAGCAGCACCGCCGTGTGAGCATCCACTGGTATCTGCAAAAAGGCTTGCGGCGTGGTCATGGGCTGGCAAGTTATAGGCTCCAGCTGTGCCAGGTTCGTGAGATCATCGCTGTCGGGCGAGGCGATGTGCAGTTCAAAATCCATATGCGCCGCAAGGCTGGCAGTGGTGCGTAAAATGGCGCCACGCCCCGCTAAAACCAGGGCTGGCTTTGGGGCATATTGAAACCGAACGGAGCCAGATTGCGCCGTAAATGTGAGCACGGCCAGCTTGCGGTCGCGCAAATCCTCTAAGGCGCCGCGCAACATCTCAAAATTGGGTGCTGGATCAATCACCAGTTCCAACGCGCCGCCACAGGGCAGCTTGAGATCCATATAGGGCGAACCGGCACCATATCGAATATGTTTGATCTGCCCTGTCTCAATGGTCGTAAGCCCTTGTAAAACAATGTCACGATCAATGCAGCCATTGGACAGATAGCCCAGCATTGAACCATCTTGCGAGACAACTGCCAAAGACCCAACCTCGCGTGCCGCCCCACCCTCAATTGCAAGACTGGTCACCAGCGCGCAAGGCTGACCCGATTTGATCAACCTCACGGTGGCTTCCAAAATATCTTGTGCATGCTCAGCATAGGTGATGCTGGCTTCAGGCATTGTTACATCCCTCCGCAAAGCACGGGTGTAACAATGCCCAATACAAGACCAAAAATTGCTTCAAAGTCTAAACCCCAAACCTGTTTACAGTCCCTCCCCTCCTAGGGAATCAGGACTGTTCACTCTCAACTGACTGCGATGTCGCGCTCCACTTTATAGACGTCTAAATTCGTATCTACCCACTCAAAGTCCAACTTTGAGGCTTCTGAGATATTCAGCCTAAAAGCAAAATAGGGATTTGCCGCGATTGCAGGTTCCATTTTTACCGAAAACGCCAACTGCCCATTCACATAACACCTGAACCATTCGGCAATGCGAATTGGTACCAGCAATCCACTGACATCGCGTCTAAGCCCAGTTTCCATTGGATGGCCAATGATTGTTCTGACTTCAATGCTACCATTCGCTTCCACCTTTTTTGGAACGGAAACTTTGATCCTGGGGGTCCAACCGGGCGGAAATTGATCGCTAGCGACGGCATCTTCACAGGCCCCCAATGTCACATCAACCTTGCGCGAGGCGCTGAATAAGGCGCCAGACCGCATTTTGGTCACCGCGACGATGTTTTGATAGGCCTTTATGCGCAGTCTAGTCGAAAATTCTGCTGCGCTGCACATCGGGGTGAGATAAAATTTTGCAATCCGGGGTCGTGGATTTCGGTCTCCATAAAGTCCAATCACTTCAGGATAGTCATCAGCCTGCATGTCACTCGGGACTGACAAGGTTAACGGCACCGATACACCGGAATCGGAATAATGTGGCATGTCGATATTAATAGGTCCATCGTCTAAATCCATGGCGCCAAAATCTGTCAATATTGCATTTTTTACGTCCAATTCTGTAGCCAAAGCCATGCAGGGAAGCCCCATAGCTAAGAAAGATGCGGAGGAATTAACAAAACCCCGTCTCGTCAGATAGGAGCGCTTCATGCGCGTCGATGATGGTGGTAATTGCACCAGTGTACTCACTCTTTTTAACTGATTTGTGTCGACTTTAGCCTACGATAACAAAAAATCCTCAAAAATATCACTCATTATAATCAGTATTATAAATGATATTTATTGATTTTAATTATGATAAATTATGTCAAAATTTGACGACCAACTATTACAGGGCATATCAATGACAGCCACTTTCTCGCAGTTATTTGTGTTTGCGTTTCTTATTTTACAGATGAGCCCACAAATCTCACTGGCCGCAACCGCAGAACTATCTGTATTATCTTGTAGAATTTGTCACGCCCAATCCGGAACTTCGTCTGAAATCCCCAGCTTGGCCCATAAGTCCAAGCAAGAGGTCCTGAACAAGTTTAAAACGTTTCTAGCAATAAAAACCGAATCGACCATCATGCATCGATATATGACCGGCTACTCAGCGGTAGAACGTGAAGACTTGGCAGATTACATTTCAAAATTTGGGTTGGTGGCAAAATGAAAACGTTTAATCGACGCCAAGCACTTGCCCTCTCTGCTACAGCCGCGACCGGATTACTCTTGGCCAGCCCTACGCTCGGGGCAAATCGACCCAAAATTATTATAATTGGAGGTGGATTTGGTGGGATTTCGGCCGCCACAGTGTTGAAAACCATTCAGCCTGATTTTGACATCACGATTGTGACTGAAACGGATTCGTTTAGCACATGCCCGTTTTCCAATTTGGTGATCGCCGGACTAAGATCGCTCAAGAGCATCACCTTCTCTTATAAAAATATCGCGGCCCAAGGGATGTCGATTAAAGTTGGCAAAGTCACCACAATTGATGCCGTGAAAAGGGTCTTATCCTTGACCGATGGCTCGAACCTAAGTTTTGATCGCTGCATTGCCTCTCCAGGCATTGAGATGCAGTTTGACCAAATACCAGGTTATACAGAAGCACTGCAAAATCTGATGCCACATGCTTGGAGGGCGGGTGCGCAGACACTCCAGCTTAGGGATCAATTGTCGTCCATGCAGCAGGGTGGAACTTTCATAATATACGCGCCCAACACCCCTTACCGATGCCCAGTCGCCCCCTACGAGCGCGCAAGTTTAGTTGCGCATTATTTTACAAGACATAATCCAACAGCAAAAATTTTGATTGTTGACGAAAAGGACTCGTTCGCCAAACAAGCCCTTTTTACACAGGCATGGGAGCTGCTGTATCCAGGCATGATTACCCATTTTCCCTTCTCCGAAACGGGAGGGATCATTGAAGTAGATGCCAAAAATCTAGAAATTATGACCCCGTTCGAAAATTTCAAAGGCGATGTTGTCAATTTTATCCCTCCGCAAAAAGCACCGCAATTTTTGTTACAATCGGGCTTAGGAGGTAATGGGTTATGGTGCCAAATTGACGAGGCCACATTTGAGTCCAAACATGCGCCCAATATCCACATTTTGGGCGATGCGGCGTTGGTGGGCGATATGCCCAAGAGTGGCTTTTCGGCCTCGGTTCAAGGTGGAATTTGCGCGCATGCAGTGGCATCTTTGATGAATGGTGAGCCGCCCAAAACCGCTGTGTTGCTCAACACCTGCTACAGTCTGGTTGCACCAGACTATGGAATCTCAGTCGCAGGTGCCTATCGCATAAACGATGAAGGTCGACTGCGATCAATCAAAAATACCGGCGGAGCGAGCTCCATTGATGCAAGCGACGAAGTCAGAAAAGCTGAGGCTTCTTATGCTTATGATTGGTACAATAGCCTCACACACATAATGTTTGGATAGGTCAACAATGGGTTTTAAAATATCTTTAGTCCTTGGTGCAGGATATGCTGCAATCTGGGTTGCAACATCAGTGCTTTCTGACGGCGTAACGGCTATATATGCGCTCACGAATACTGCCGGAGACCCTGAAAACGGCCTTTTGGTCCTACGTGATTCGTCAAAAGCAAGTTGCCTGATTTGTCATAACATTGCATCCCTTCCAGATCGTGACCAAGGGCGAATTGGCCCAGCCTTGGATGGCGTTGCTACTCGGTATTCCGAACATGACCTGCGCCTCCGGCTTATTGATGCAAGGCACATCAATGAGAAGACCGTAATGCCCCCATATTTCTCCACCGAAAATCTCTTTCGAGTTGGACAGAAGTGGCAAGGAAAAACAATATATACAGCGCAAGAGGTCGAAGACGTTTTGGCTTTTCTGATGGGGTTAGAGGACTGACATGAAAAGATTGGCACTCATACTGATCATTTGTGCCGCTCATGCACATGCGCAAACTTTGGCAGGCTCAGGCCCCATCTCCGGTTATGACTTCATGGAACCCACAACGCAGCAACTTCAGGATGATGACTTTATAAATCCAGCATTTTTTTTGGTTGATCGAGGATTGGCTCTGTGGGATCAGCCCAGCCCGACCAACTCCAAATCCTGTGGCAACTGCCATCAAGACATCGAAACTGATATGTACGACGTCTCACGCCAATATCCAAAATACGATACCAAACTTTCAAAATTTATTAATCTTGAGATGAAAATAAACAGCGAAATAGTGAATAAACTTGACGCTTCGCCGCTGGCCCCCGGCTCAGAAGACCTGCTTGCACTGACCAGTTTGATTGGGTTGCAATCACGGGGTTTGCCAATGGCCAGCGCGAGCAACGCTGAAACCCAGCCTTGGATTGAACGGGGCAATACCATCTACAAAACCAAACGCGGTCAGTTGAACCTTTCTTGCGCAGACTGTCATCAAGATCACTGGGGCGACAGGTTGCGCGGTGACACTATCAGTCAGGGGCAAATCAACGCATTTCCCATATTTCGCCTCATCTGGGGCGAAGTCGGTTCACTTCAACGCATGTTTACGTGGTGCATGAACGCGGTGCGATCAGAACCTTATAACAATGACTCAGATGAGTACCTGGCGCTCGAAGCCTTCCTTACAAAAAGAGCGCAGGGCCTTACTATCGAAACACCTGGGGTTCGCAGATGAAAGGAACCTCACAGCAAGAATACACAGTATACTGGTTAAAAGGACCGAACTATGAATAAAAAAATTGCTATGTCAGGGACTCTTGCTGTGGTGCTCGTGGCCACTGCGGTGGTTTCAGTCGATGTATTTCCAAGCGAAATTAAGCCGTTAACATCTCTTGACCAGGCTGGCTTCTCCGACGATCAAATCGAACTGGGTCATAATTTAACCTTGATTGGCGATTGCACCTCCTGCCATCGACCCAAGGGCACCAAGCATATGTCAGGCGGTGTTACGCTGCCAACTCCATTTGGAACCATCTACTCCACCAACATCACACCTGATTTTCAGAACGGCATCGGGTCTTGGTCTTATGAAGCCTTTGAACGCTCGATGCGCGACGGAATTGACCGTGAAGGAAATCATCTCTATCCGGCCTTTCCCTACGATCATTTTGCGGCCACAACCGATGAAGACCTTACGGCAATTTATCAGTTCTTGATGACACGAGAGCCAATCGCGTCAGAGCCCAAGCAAAATGAGCTGTCATTTCCGTTCTCCCTACGGCCACTTTTGGCAGGGTGGAAACTCTTATTTCATAACAAGGCGCCCTTTGAGGCCGATCCAGCGCTTACTGTTGAGGAAAATCGAGGCTCCTACCTGGCAAATACTTTAGGGCACTGCTCGGCCTGCCATAGCCCCCGAAATATGTTTGGCGCCGTCAAAAAGAATTCATTTTTTGAAGGTGGCGAAGCGGAAGGTTGGATCATTCCACCACTCGCGGAACATAGCATCTCAACTGTTGGCTGGGATATTGATGACTACGCGGATTACCTCTTCGATGGCTGGAGCGAAAAACACGGCATCGCGGGCGGGCCAATGACAGAAGTTGTCGATAATTTGTATGAAGCGAACGAAGATGACGTCTTTGCTATCGCCGCATGGCTTGCCAAAATTACACCACCCATCGAGCCAGATAAGAGCGCCAAGCGTTTTAAGGCCATAGCAAGCCTAGATTTACCAGAGGACTTTGACGTCACTTTTGTGGGCCAAGACGTGCCACCAAATATTCTCTCCGGGGCTCAGATCTTTAAAGGTAAATGCGTCAAATGCCACAAGGCGAGGCTGGTAAAATCGCAGCCTGTTTCTCTTGGTCTGAGCTTTTCCGTGAATGATGACAGCCCCAAAAATCTATTTAATATCATTCTTAAAGGCATCGAGCCGCCACTTGGTGTTAGTTCAAGGAAGATGCAAGCGATATCCCTATCGGAAGAAGAGCTCGCAGCCGTAGCCTCATTTGTGCGGTGGCGCTTCAGCGACCAAGCAGAATGGATGAACCTTGCAACGGATGCAAAAGAGGCTGCCTCAGCAGGTCCACCACATTAAGGATTTGTCCTATGGACCTTAAAGCTCTTGTCGTTCAGGTGGCAAGAGCTTTTGCTATTTTTGAACATCAGCACCGCGTCACATTAGGGAGCTCGGTGGATAAGTATTAGTCGGACAACTCCAACTCCACGCCGGACACACCAATGAAGTACAATAAAAAAGGGGCCCAAAAAGGCCCCTTAAAAAATTTTCAACAAATTACCGGCAACGCGACCGGCGGTGGTGCCAGGTTTACAGATCAGCTTTTGAAAACGGTGTCGACCTGATGCGTTTTCCAGTTGCATAGAAAATCGCATTTGCAATTGCTGGCGGTGTTGGCGGTCCTGTTGGTTCACCAAGCCCCCCCCACCACTGATCTTCCGACATTTCAAGATGTACTTCAATCTTCGGAGGCGTATCAGCCATTCTCATCATAGTGTAGGAATCAAAGTTCGTATTCACAATTCTTCCATCACGAATTTGAAGACCACCAGTCATGGTATGACTTAATTCCCATATGGCAGAGCTTTCAGCTTGCTCTGTCGCGTTAAGTGGATTGATTACATAACCGCTGTTTATGAAGTATTGCAAACGGTCAATGAAAATTTGACCTCTCCTACTGACCTCGACAGTTGCAACACAGCCTGAAACTGTGCCGTGGGATTCAACAAGAGCTAAACCCATTCCCACACCAGAGCCAAGATCTGTTGTCCAGCCAGACTTCTCTTTCATAGCAAGAAGTACGCGCTGTACAGGTTCATTTCCCTCTGTAAGTTTAAGACGCCATTCCAGTGGATCCCAACCACCAGCTTGCGCAAGCTCGTCTGCCATTTGTTCGATGACAAATCCGTTCGCGTTTGCGCCCGGCGCTCGGTGATATCCAATGGGTATGTGGCTTTTCACACTGCTATATTCATGCCGACGGTTTGCAACTATATATGGCATATCGGCCACGCTGCGCTGCGTGAAGGCAGGCATTTTTTCCTCACCCACTATGTGGGTAGTTAATGCAATAGGTAGTCCATCATCACCCAACGCGGCTTGATAAGTACCCCAAATTGGTGGCCGTTGCGAATCTTGAGCAATATCCTCTTCACGACTACGGATGACTTTGACAGGTCGCCCAATTTCTGCCGAAATTGCCGCGGCTTGTCTGTGCACATCCATATTGTAGCCGCCGCCAAAACCGCCGCCCAGATATGTTTGATGCAAATGCACATTCTTAGTGTCACGCCCCAACTGATCAGCAGTTTCGTTCAAAGAACGCGCAATATCTTGGGTGAAAGTCCAAATATCACAGCGATCGGCCGTAACATCAGCAACCGCACATGGTGGCATCATCGTCGCGTGGCTTTCGAAAGGTCTATGAAACACTTCGCCAATAACAACATTGTCAGATGCTGCAATAATGCCCGGTACGGCTTCTTGGTTCACACCTTTATCCCTATTCTTGCCGGGATTGCCATCTACATTAAGTACAAGTGTACCAGGTCCAGAGATTAGGCTCATCGCTTCCGCAGCTTGACTATCTGAAGTGATAGATGCACCGCGACCATAGTCCCAAACGATTGGCATAACGGCCAAAGCGTTTTTCGCTTGGTACCAAGTCTCAGCCACGATTGCTACGCCGCTACGCAGATCCGTAAATGCTGCAACCGGCTTAACTTGCTTTAACTCAACTGCCGAGATGACACCTGGCATATTTTTGACAGCTTCAAAATCATAGCTTACCAATTTACCTTCAGGTACTGGGCATGCTTGAGCTGCAGCGTAAACCATTCCAGGGACTTCAACGTCAATAGCATATGTTGCCGTGCCGTTTGTCTTCTGTGGAATATCAAGGCGTTTCACAGATTTTCCAAGTAACCACCAATCTTTGTAAGCCTTTATCTTTGGCTCTTCTGCAAGGGTAACTCCTGCAGCATCGGCGGCAAAATCTCCGTATGAACCAGATTGGGACCCTGACGTCAACATTCCTTGATTGGCGTTAACTTGATCTACAGAAACACCCCAGCGGTTAGCAGCAGCGATCCGCAAACGTTCGCGCGCAGACGCACCAGCCTGCATCATGTAGGGATGGCGGCTAGCAACGGTTCGTGACCCACCAGTCGATGTTGTGGTGTACAAATTGTCATTGTTCACGTGACGGTTAGCACTGGCCATAACGTGGCGTACGTTTTCCCAAGGAATGTTCAGTTCTTCTGCTATCATCATAGGTACGGAAGTGAACGCGCCCTGCCCCATTTCCGTTTGAGGCGTAACGATGCTCACGATATTATCAGCGTCGATTGTCAACCACGCATTGATTTCGATAGCGCCTCCAGTACTAGCCTCGGCTGTCTGTGGCAAATGGAAACCGATAACTAAACCACCAGCTACGGAAGAAGTGACCTTTAAAAAGTTTCGTCTTGTGAAGTTTAATTTATTCATTTTTATTCTCCTCAAGATTTTGCGATTTCGGCTGCCCGATGGATGGCCGCACGAATACGAGGATAGGTCCCACAGCGACAAATATTGCCGGCCATGGCCTTATCTATTTCATTGTCAGACGGTGCGTCGTTTTTTTCCAATAAAGCCACAGCCGACATGATTTGGCCTGATTGGCAGTATCCGCATTGGGGCACCGTAATCTCTTGCCAAGCCTGCTGGACAGGGTGATCGTTATCTGCCGAAACCCCCTCTACTGTGCGAATGGATTTTCCAACCGCCGCGGCAACGGGCATGTTGCAAGACCGCACCGCATTTCCATCAATTATTACTGTGCATGCACCGCACTGAGCGATACCGCAACCAAATTTGGTACCGGTTAAACCGGCTTTTTCTCGAATAGCCCAAAGCAAAGGCATTTGAGAATCTGCGTCAACCACATGGTCTTCGCCATTAATATTGAGTGTTAGCGCCATTTTAGCATCCTTAATTTTACGATCATCCCCAGAAATAGGACCTCGGAACTTTGAATTCTCATAGTGGAAGCTTGACTGTTTGAGAAATGACTTTCCAAACGAACCAATCATAAAATTGTGCTGGTTGCTCACCACCGTATTATAAAAATGTCTAATGGATAACGCTGGAGACTCAAAATGAATATCTTCGATTAAAATCAATTTTAATAATTGATAATTTCAATAGTTTCATAACTTATCTATGTATTGAGCCCCAACGCACTAGGCTCAGGACCTATTAATTTTGTTGATGGTATCCAGCCTGTATGATTCACTACCGCAAACAGTGGAGGGTTTTATGAGCAATCTTTATTGGCTGAGCGAAGATCAAATGGGGCGGCTTCGGCCGTATTTTCCAATGAGCCGAGGTAGAGCGCGTGTTGATGATAGGGGTGTCTTGAGTGGAATTATCTTCATTAATCGTAACGGGTTGCGTTGGCGTGACGCTCCCAAAAAATACGGTCCGCACAAGACTTTATACAACCGCTGGAAACGGTGGGGTGATATTGGGGTATTTGGGCAGATCATGGAGGGGCTCGCAGCCAAAGCGCCTGACAACAAGACGATCACAATCGACGCGACTTACCTCAAGGAACATCGCACGGCTTCCAGCCTGAGGGTAAAAAAGGGGGGCGTGGACGTCTGATTGGCCGTACTAAAGGTGGTATGAACACGAAACTGCACGCAGTGACTGACACGATTGAGCGGCCGATCCGGTTCTTTATGACCGCTGGCCAGGTCAGCGATTATGCCGGAGCGAAAGCCCTTATAAGTAACCTGCCAGCAGCTGGATGGCTATTGGGAGATTGAGGCTATGACGCAGACTGGTTCCGTGCAGCATTTGTAAACATGGGCATAAAGCCTTGCATTCCAGGGCGAAAGTCACGGCGCAAAGCAATCAAATACGACAAGCAAAGATACAAAAGACGCAACCGGATTGAGATTATGTTTGGTCGCCTGAAAGATTGGCGACGTGTCGCCACCCGTTACGACAGATGTCCGAAGGTTTTTCTGTCTGCAATCGCGCTCGCGGCCATTGTCCTATTTTGGTTATGAGTCCTGAGCCTAAGCACCGCGACATCCATAGCGGTTAGAAAAGTTAAATTTTAAAATTTAAAATAAATGGCTGTATGTTGAAATTGAAACAGATTTGTTCCTATTTGAGACCCTTGTAGGTGCAATAAAGGCCTGTATCGCTATCGTTGAAATACAGCGTGCCCGCTTTCAAATCGAACCTTTTCTGTCCGAATTCACCCGAGAGGGTGATGAACTCTTCCGACAAGACAAATTTGACCTCGCCGTAGCCAGGAACAACCTGCAATTCTTCCGCAGAATTGAAATTATAGATTTCCAGGTCCATCATGCCCGTACAATTCGCGGTGATTATGCTTTCAGCGAGAGCCGGATTACAAAGCATAAAGCTTGCAACTCCGACAAACGCTCCTAACAAATTTAGCCTTTTGATATTCATCTCATGCCTCCGTTGATTGTTTTTAGGAATAAATTTGCAAAAAAATTCATTTGATTACAATAAAATCTAATTCCGACAAAGTTTCCTGTCGTATGAGATCGTATTCTTGTACGAGAGTACTTTTGCATTTCCCCACAAATTCCATAAACGTATTACTTGAGCTGAAATGCTTCGGAAATGCTAAACACATAATTCTGCTTGTCTCACCAATATCAAAAAAATTCATTTTTTGTTTAACACCTTTGGATAGGTTGGCGATCATGGACGCAGGAATATGGCAACTGGCGAGCCCCGCGGAAACGATTTGTATCGCAGATAAATGCGTTGTTGCCTTAAAATAAGGTTCAGAAAAAACTAATTTGTCGCGATACCAATTCACGGTGCCAAGATTCCAAGTGGCAAGAACCGGTGTGCTAACATATTTAGTCAATTCAGGATGTGAATTAATATTCTTAGCCGTTCTTAACGTTTCAATGACATCGGATATAGGGACCGAACGCGGAACCGCCCACAGGCGCTCCTCTGAATAAAGGTCTATGATTTTGAAAGATTCCCTTTGCCCAGAAATATTCTCATTGGACAAAATTCCAATGTTAATTTTATGAGACAAAAGGGCTTCGACAACTTGACTGGAATCTACAAATCTAACAAAATTCATTGATGTGATTGAAGGGATTTCGACAGCTTTTTTGGCGATCAAACCCTCGATTCGTCCTTGCATGCTCGGGGGGGCGCCCAGATTTATATTCAAAGTATTTTCAAGGTAAATTGAATCATGCTCAGCCTGTGCGGACTGTACTAAGTTTATAATTTTTATGGCTTTTCTCAGCCAAAACTCCCCTGCTAGTGTGAGTCCAATAGTCTTTTTTTTTGTTCGAATGATCAATTGTGTATTTAGATTTCTCTCTAAATTCGCCATAGTTTGTGATAGGGTTGGTTGCGATAAATTAGTTAGATTTGCGGCCTTGGAAAACGACCCTGCGTTAACAATAGATCTAAAAATTTCAAGCTGCCGTATGCTGATTTTACTGTCATTCCCACCAATTTTCTTCAAAATCTGTCAGCCTGTATAAATTACTTATAAAAAAATAATCATATAAAAACGCTGCTGTCAAAAAGTTTTACAGAAAAAAATCAATGCGCACTATTGGTTTATGTAATCAAAACTATTCTGTTGGATTGAACGCATAAGTATTTAAAAAATTAGACAGTCAAAAGGGACCTTGGGGCAAGATGCTGAAACGATAAGTGCCTGGCTAATAAGTAATTAATTTCATTCACAATATATTAAGTTTCGCGCTGCATTCAATATTTTGAGATCCTTTTACACCTGAGTTGGTACATAAAATCTGACACATACAATCCGGCATCTAAGGCCAAAATATTAAGTTACATATTTCACTGAGCAGATATTTTGATGATGACAGGCTAATTTTACCGACGTACGCTTGAATGACCAGATATCGAAATGATCCTGTTTGATGAAAATCCTCCTGTTGTCTGCGATGTTTTTTTTGCCATCAACCTATGCCTCCGGCTGGGAGTCTAAAGATTTGAACAAACTTTTGGGTTCAATGTCCTGCGAGTCTTGTGAACTTACACACGTAAATCTTGTAAAGACCGACCTACGAGCCGCCCAGCTTTCTGGTGCAAACCTTTCAGAAGCAAGGCTGATGTACAGCAGCCTCATTGGTGCAAGCATGGGCAATGTAAATTTGTCTAAATCTGACCTCAGGGGTGCCAATCTATTTCATGCTAATTTAATTGGCGCTGATCTTTCTGGTGCCGACTTACGGGGGGCGAATATGGTTGGAACTAAACTGACCGCAGCCAATCTTTCTGGTGCCAATCTGGGAGGTGTTAACCTTTACGGGGCAGACTTGGGTTATGCCAAACTTTATGAGGCCAATTTTCAGAATGCTTTTCTATTCAACGCCAATTTTAGACACGCAAAACACAATGGCACACCTTGGGAGTCAGCCAGCCGTTGTGCAACAATCTTGCCAAATGGGGCGGTTTCAAACAAACACTGCACCGACCAATGATGAAAGCGGTCAAAGCCATTCAACCTTCTATTTTAATATGCGCATCTTTATTTTTCCTCGCCACATTCGCTCCACTCTTGGCACAAATAAATCCGGAAGAAGAAGAGTTTTACCAAAGCCCGACCTCAACCGAATCGAATGAGATCATGTCAGAGGACGCATCCCCACCGGCCACAAGTGAGCGCTCATCAGAAGCGTCAAAACGGCCTGATCAGTCTCTTCTAGACCGGCTCACTCCAGAGGTAATTGCCGCAGTTTTTGCTGGGGTAGATGCGGTTAAAATTGTTGTAGATGATGGACCATCAGCCGCCGCCGCTTTTGCAAGCAGTGAGATGGTTGGATATATATTTTCCACCCTAGATGTGCTGCGAGCCCCAGGATACTCCAGCATTCCCTTTGACGTGATAGCGGGTGTAACCCTAGAAGGCACAATCACCGGAGCGGTCGTATTATTTCACCAAGAGCCATATTTACTTAATGACTCACGAAGAACAGCCCAGTTGATAACCTTCTTAACAAGCCTTGAAGGTTTAGAAGGGCGTCTTGGTGCGGAAGGTGGATTAAAGCCGTCTTTTGTTGCTGGTGCCACAATATCAGCGCGTGCGATGCGCAATGCCGTTCTTGAGGGCGCACGCATGGTTGTGAGGTACCGTAGCGAGGAGATCATCGTCACCGAACCCACGGTCGATACCATAAATTTTAAACCATTAAGCACGCAAGATTTGGTGAGAGATGGCGGGTTGGCCTATGTTCACATCACGAACCAAGACCTGTTTGATGCAATGGAAAAGGCAGGCCTGTTCAACTTTTTGCCACAAATCCCGGTCTCTGGCGGCCTGGGTAATACATATATTGAATTTGTCGTCGGCTATGCAAACCCCCCGAAAATTGGCCGAAATGGGATGGGGCAAGAGCCTTACAACAAATTAATGAATGAGATGGGAGACGGCACCGAAGGAGTGTTCGTCGCGACATTGCACGGCGTTTATGATCATCGAGGCACCAAATTTAACAATCTTTCAAACCAATTTCGCCTCGATAGAATTACCATGACTCAGGGCGACCGTATTTATGATTTTGTAAAATCCGACGTAATATTTTCTTTGGGCCAATTGGCCGATATTTTAGTGCTGCCACCAGACAATGAGTTCGATCCGATGGAACCCTGGCGGGTGGACCTTCATGCATTCGCGCAGAGGCCAGATGGGTCAAGTAAGGCTTTCATACTCGCCGGCCTCGACTACGATTTGCCAAAAAAATATATCCTTATGCCGGAACCAACGCGCAGCGCGGCTTGGTTGGAACCCTGGAAAGAAGGCCAAAGGGACATTGCCATTTTATGCGGTTCACTTTTACTGTTAACTGTCATATTCATTTTTCAGGACAAATTGAATAAAAAGCGGAGCCTTCACCGTCTCATACGCAACGGTTTTCTTACGTTTACCTTGATCTGGATTGGTTGGATTGTAGGGGCGCAACTTTCGATTGTGCATCTGATCAATTATTTATCCGCGCCGTTTCAAAATTTAAGTTTTACCTTTTACCTCGCAGAACCTTTGATCGTCATTATCAGCATCTATACAGCTGTTTCGTTAATCCTGCTGGGCCGCGGCGTTTTTTGCGGTTGGTTATGCCCCTTTGGGGCATTGCAAGAACTTTTGGCCCAGGTTGCCCGGGCCATTCATCTGCCACAATGGAATCCATCACAAAAGCTTCAAAGCAGCCTTTGGTATGGCAAATATGCCAGCCTTACGGTAATACTTTTTCTGGTTGTAGTCGATCCAAGTTCAGCAGCCATTGCCGAAGAAGTGGAACCGTTCAAGACAGCTATTACTGCGATATTTGTTCGGGGGCTGCCCTATGTCCTCTATGCAACGGCCCTCCTGGTCATTGGACTGTTCACCGAACGGGCTTTTTGCCGGTTTTTGTGCCCACTTGGAGGTGCCTTAGCCATTTTTGATCGTCTGCATTTGCTAGATAGGCTGAAGCGACGCCCTGAATGTGGCAGTCCTTGCCATTTATGCGAGCATTCTTGCCCAGTGCGTGCCATTGAGAAAACGGGCAAAATCAAAATGTCAGAGTGCTTTCAATGCTTGGATTGTCAAGTAGAATATTATGACGATCATCGATGCCCGCCTTTGGCAAAGATTAGGAAAAGTCTGGAGCGGATGTCCGCACATCCAAGCGTCCCAACCTTGGCCCCGCTTAAATCACAAGATTTAAAGCCATGAGAAACTCGATTTCACGGCGGGGGGTTTTACAAGTGATTGGTGCCGGGATTGCGCTACCGGCTTCGGTTTTGGCTTTGGGCTCGATTGCCGCAAATAGGCCTACCCCTGTCCGCTGGACCGGGGCCTGCTTGGGAGCAATGTCTCAGATGACCCTCTGGCATAAAAGACCGAGCCACGCCAAAAAAACTATTTTTCAACTGGTTGTCGAAATTGAGCGGCTTGAAAATATATTTAGCCTTTATCGGTCTGACAGTGAGATCTCCCGCCTCAATCGAGATGGTCAAATCCAAGCCCCATCCTCGGATCTTATCAAGGTTTTGGAACAAAGCCAGATCGCCGCACAGATCAGCAGCGGTGCCTTTGATCCGACGGTTCAATCACTGTGGAACGCATATAATTTGTTGGACAACTCCTACCCATTTACCAAGGAAAAGCTCCGCCGCACGACAATCGATGTTGCGCTTTCTCGGGTCGATTATACCGCGATAGCAACGCGCGCAGGCTCCATCCGACTAGAAATTCTTGGCCTTCAGGTCAGCTTAAATGGCATTGCGCAGGGTTATATTACCGACAGAGTAATTGAAATTCTTGGCAATCAGGGTTTTGAGAATGCTGTGATTGATCTGGGTGAGACCCGTACGTTGGGCGCCATGCCCGATGGATCTCCTTACACGATAGGGCTCATCGATCCGACCGCACCGGAAAAAATTGCCGAAGACATCCAGCTCACCAATGCGGCAGTTTCTGTGTCCGGTGGATATGGGTCTCGCTTCAAGGCATCCAACACGCACCATATTTTTAATCCCCAAACAGGATTGAGCGCCAATCATATGCAACAAGTGGTCGTCATTGCAGCCAAAGCAGTTGACGCCGATGTGTTGTCTACGGCAATCTATGTGGCTGGCGAAGATAAGGCGCGGCACCTGCTGGATGCCTATCCTGGCTCAAAAGCTATACTGACACGCAATGACGGATCCACTGTCAGATTATGACACAGTTCATGTTATACAACTCGATCAATTAGCGTAACAGGGCGCAGGATTGTTACTCAATTAAAAATCTCGGCAATACTGGCGAGTGCAATTGAGCGAGACATTGGGTCTTTTATTTGACGCGCGGTCACTATCGCCCCGATAGCGTCGCCGGACCTGGCCTGATCGCCAGCGATTTCAATGAGCATATTGACATAGTCTTCGAACTCAAAAATATCACCGGCCAGTTTCTTGGCCAAATCAGCATGACCATTTTGGGTCACAACGGATAGAATATCTTTTACGGCTTCTAGGTAGCGATAGCGTTGTGGAATCTTAGAAACGGATGCCAAAGCTTGATCTACGTGACCGTTAGCCACCATAATCAGCGAAATTTTAGAAATTGTGTCACTTTTCAGGATTTCGCTGTCCAATGTATTTACATAGCTTGAGCTTACTTCGAGTTCTCCCGTCCGGGCCAATACTAAAGCAAGTTGTGCAAAAGCGCGCTCGTCTCCGTACGCAGTTTTAATATCCAGCGCCACCTTCGTAGCATCGTCAAATTTCCCCGCAACAGCGAAGGCGTGGGAAACCGCAATCATTGGCTCCAAATCGCCATATGCGGTGTCGATCTGCTTTGCGATCTTCATTGCACCTCCCACATCTCCGATCTCCGCGAGCACGACGGATATCGAAGATAGCGCGCGCGCGCGCGCGGAGACATCTGGTATGGACCGGGCCGTTTGAAGCCCGTCTCGAATATCACCTGCGCGCGCTTGCAATTGAGAAATCCTAACCAAAGTTTCAAAAAACCAATAATTATCAAACTCACCAGACCGCGACACAAGCCCGCTCGCAACTTTTACACTGCTTTGGTCTGGGGAAAACCAATAGTCAGTAGCTATTTTACTCGCAGCCTGAATCGCACGCGGCAAATCCCCGCTGCGTGCCACCGCAATAGCAATGGCAGATTGCGCCTCTGAGCGGCGAAAGGGGTTATTGATCGCCATGACCGTTTCAAAAGCATCAGCGATCAAACCAAATGTGGCCTGCTGAATAGCTACGGCCTCAAGTGCGGTAATACGTGATGACTTATTTCGAGAGTCAGTAATGGAATGAGCCAATCCATAGGCACTTCCAAACCGACCCAATTTTGCTAGTGCCAAAGACACTTCAGCCAAGGATTCGGCCTGAGTTCGTGGATTGTTTATCTTATCAACCAAAGCCAAAGCCTCATCCACACGGTTCTGTGCGATAAAAGCTGTCAATATCGAGTAGTAAGCCTCGTCGCGTCGATTCGTTTCGGAAATTAATTCCGCAATCTGTTGCGCTTCCAAAATCAAACAATCTGTTCTGCCTTCTAGACAGGAGAGGTTCGACGATTGCGACAATACAAATTGGCCCTGAAATCCAAAAAAAACAACTGACAACAAGAGACGTAACTTTTTCATATAAAGGCCCTATCAGAGCTATCGGCTGGCAGATATCCTTATCATAATACCCACCTGTTCAAGAAAATATCCACGGGCGATCTTTCATTATGCACCTTAAAGCTAATAATTATTTACCTTACAAGATGTCTAGATTAAATTGTTGTCACGTACTGCCCACCCAAACCGGATCGAAATGAGAGAGTTATGCTTTGGATAATAGTGATTGCCACAACATTTAATTCGGACAAAATCGATGTCAGAAGGGGCTTCAACGTAGGGGCCTGGGATACACAGGCAGAATGCGAAGCCACATTAATTGGCGAAAAAGACTATGGCTATACAGCTGGATGGGAACTTACTTTTGCTCCAATAGGGCCGCTGCTTGTTTATAAGCAAAACAACAGCGTTTCGATTGCAAAATGTTTTTCTGTCATGGATAATCGCTCGTAAACATCAACCAGAGCCCCATTTCCAAGACACCTTTGGAGTGAAGCTTATCTTTTTCTGCATGGAGTTTCAAATGAGTTTTAGATCCCATATTTGGTCCGCTATTCTGACCGTGACAATTTGTACGCCAATTTCAGCAATCGCTGGTAATCCCGAGTTGATGCGTCAGTTGAAGCAAACAAAATCCTGCGCTTCATGTGATTTGAGTGGTGGTAATTTCAAATGGGCAAATGTGTACGGTGCTGAGCTCGGTGGCGCTGCGAACCTTGTCGATGCCAATCTAGAAGGCGCAAATCTAGAAGGAGCCAATTTTTTCGGAGCAAACCTTGAAGGCGCAAATCTACGCGGTACTAATTTAAAGAGGGCAAATATGGGATGGTCCAGTCTTTACGGAGCCAACTTACTGGGGGCCCAAATTGATGGAGCAGATCTATCCGGGGTGACCTTTTGCAAAACAATCATGCCAGACGGAACTGCCAATAACAATAATTGTTTCTAGGTTCGGCTGTTCAAAATTTGCAATTTGGCCCCTAGCTGCAAGGAAAATACTTTGCAAAAATCTCGGCTGCAGAGTCAATCGCGGGCCAATCATCAATATATCCATTAAAAACAACGATTTCAGGCTGGATAAAGATCTCGACAAGACTTCGCCGTTTTGTTCCACTTGGAATACATGATCGTAGTGTGAAATTTGCAGATTCCGCATATCCTTGAATGAGACCATTACAAAAATTCTTCCAAGTTTCATCTTGACTTAGGCAAAGCTGCACAACTTCCTGTGTTCCCAACAAAAATTCAGGGCTATTCATACGGGCCTTTACAACTTCAACATATATAGGTCCAAGCTCCGGCACTACATGCCCCGGACCCAAATTGTGACTTTTTGCCATCAGTTTCGAAACATTCATCGACCAGTTTGAAGATACCCCAGGCGAGCTGGCATGAAGCTCAGAGACACCAACCAACCATATGGTCAAAAGAAAAAAATTTCTGATATCCATCACGTTCACCTTTCTTTTAAACCTGATTATTAGGGCAAGATGCCAGTGCCATTGTCAATGGAGCAACCAAAAGGATGCCCCTCCGACAAACGCATGTTAGCATCGACAACCTAACTTCTGACAGATCCCCCGGACGGACAGGACAAATAACGCAGCTGTCAAACCAATCAGAACGAGCATCGGATTTCTGGCACAGCCTAAATCTATGCGCTCAATACTTGACGCCACTCAGCGAGAGCAGCGGCACGTTTTAGCTTGAAATTGGTGCGTGAATAGAGATGGCATCCGAACAAAATTACCCCCGAATGAATTTACAACGCTAATACTAAAGGCCCGTGGTCCGAGACGCGGGGCCCGTTGAGTGGGGGAGCCACTGGCGCCGATTGTAGCTGAACCGCAAAGGTTGGGTACAGTAACCCCTGATTAACTCTGTTTTGATCTGATGTTTTGTTGTGGGTAGTGTTGTGGGTAGAGATTTTTTTAATATTAATACCAATAAAATCAGATAATTAATTAGTATATGTGGCGGACAGACAGGGATTCGAACCTCTGAATCTGACTAATTCTAACTAAACTATGCCTGCCTGATTAAAGTTCAATAAACAAATCAAACACACTTCTTTTACCACATACCGTGCAGTTGCACGCCAAAATCCTGTGTAATCCACCAACCCGGGTTAGCTGCCACACAGAGCGGCACGATTAAGTTC
>Ga0115547_1000817_pt1 | contig 19290 bp, 10 predicted proteins | sample COGITO_mtgs_1004_3_FD_87185 | JGI IMG/M metagenome (GOLD analysis project Ga0115547, IMG submission 87185) | Pelagic marine microbial communities from North Sea - COGITO_mtgs_100420 | ecosystem: Environmental > Aquatic > Marine > Epipelagic | place: Germany:Helgoland, sampling site Kabeltonne...
AGAACCGGTCCAGATGGTGAAATCTTCCAAACTCTTACCCTCCAAACAGCTCGCCAGCATCGTTAGGACGTAGTTCCTCACACTCTCGATTGGGAGGATTTGGCACATGAATGCATCGATTTGTTCAATCATCTTCGGATCGATGTCCTCAAGAGGGATGTAGTTGATCCCAGTAGTAAAGGATATTGAATCCTCGGGTAATCCAGAACGGAATTCCCGATTTTCTAAATCCAACACCCCGTTCTCAAACCCAACCAACATCGGATTCTCGTCCAAATTTTCATAAAACTTAGCATCAAAGAACAGTTCCGAACACTGTGTCATTGTTTCGTTCTTGAATCTTGTTTGCTTTAATTGTCGCGAACATTTATTAAACGCATCGGCCTTCTTTGAACTAGAGTCATCACTTGGACTCTCGATAGCCAAATGTTGTTGTTGGTTCGCCATCTCACGGAATTCGCGTACGAGTTCGGTCGACATTTTGTTTCGGAGAAAGATACCACCATGATTCACCTTCCAACGGATACCATCATAAATATACCACTCTCCACCCGAAGCACGGAGTGAGGAACAGATTAATGTATCGTGATACTTATCGTGAAGACGCTTGGCGATGTCGTAGTTTGTGATTACCGAGGGTGCGACGTCGAAGAATTGTTTATCCTTCGCACTCTTGTACCCATTATAACCAACAGGGTTGCACAATTTCACCCAATAAATCAATGAGGCGATGGTTTTGTTCCCAGCTCTCCAGTTCTTTTCACAACAACCCTCCTCATACTTTTCAGAAGTCATACTCCACTCTTTACCAATTTCCAACAAACCTGGATGAATACTAAGTAAGCAACTCCCGACTTGACGCCACTTAGGGTACTCATCAACATAATCATCAGTTAGTAATCCAAGCAGTGTACGTACATCCTTCTTAAGCTCATCGGTCATATCACATGAATAAGATTGATTCAATTCATCGTACTTACGATTCATCTTTACCTTCATCTTTTTGAAATCTGGTTGTTTCTTTACTACCAAACTTTTGGATACACACAACACCTTCGCATCCTTACGACGAATCGAGAGGGTGTCGTACAATTCATCGATCGTTATGTTTGATGGTATTGTTGGTGATGTAGTGGTGCCATCCAACTCCGAGCGCACGATTCCACTTAAACCGTAGACCAACCCATTATCTGTCTTACGACTTCCGTATAACAAGAGGGGGTTTTGTCGAAGTGGCGCTTTGTCGAAAATATCATCAAGAGAGTTACAACAGCCTAAGCTATCGATAATTTTCTCATCACGAACCATCTCCAAGCCTTTATCGAAAATTGCAAACAATTCATCATACTTAAACCAAGCATTTGGGAAGTGTAGATGGAGTCCATCCTTAACCTTCCCCTTCGCACAACTTGGGCGTTCCTTCTCCAAGACATAACAATCTAAGTCCTCGGCACGTAGATCCTCACAATTATCAATGATCGCCTTAACAAAAGCTTTGATTACTGGAACAACATGCTTATCATGATCGTACTGTCGTTCCATAATAGAGGTGACCGCAGCAATCGGCCATCGAAAATCGAGATCAAGAAACAACGGAGCCTTATCCTCTAAATGAATTTCAGTAACCCCTAATGGAGTGTTTGTCTTTAAGGCCTTTATGTAAGCATCCTTAAACGTTTGTTGCATTTCATCTGGTAGATTCATCTTACACTTTCGTCCCACCATATTTGTGTGAGTATAGGTCGAATCTTTCGTGGTGAGAGTTCTTAGTATATCGTTGAATTTAGGGGTAGATGAGGTAGTCATGATATTCTATGTGTTTTCAAATTATATTGATTACCTGAATACTTTTTCATTTTTTTATTATCCGTATAATTATAATAGAATATAGAATGGTATACGACGAATTATTAAGTATTGATTCAAAAATAATAGAATGTCCGATAAGTAACGAACGGGTGACCGACCCTTGTGTAGCCGAACCTTGTGGTCACTTATTCGACAAACAATCGATCACAACTTGGTTCGAGCAATCAAACGCTTGTCCAATATGTAGGATTGGTATCGTATCCCTAGTATCCCTACCCTGGATGAAAGAAATTTTAAATACAACGAACGAACCAACGACCCAACCAACGAACGAACCAACGACCCAACCAACGAACGAACCAACGAACGACCCAACGACCGAACAACCCAACGCAAGGGATACAAATACAATTCGTTGTCTAGAATGTTTCGAATATTGTCCGATCGAAACATATGAATCGCATCTACGTGTGTGCGAGAACCGCCCAATAGCTTGTAAGAATAGGGTCGTTGGTTGTGAGGAAACACCATCACTTGTGAGGTTAGTAGATCACACGGCTTGGTGTGATATCGATAAACGTGACAACTATGCCCGCATTGGAGAAATGTTACTCAGGAGTCCAAAATTGTTCAGGCAAATACACAAAGGTTTGTACGAATCCACCGTAGCTCGTAGTGTTGTGATTGAATATGGGTCATCCGGGGAAACGAATTACTACACACATGGCTACGTCGTACCCCTACGGGATAATGCAACGTTCATAACAGAGCTGTTTGATAACAGAGGGTTCGACGAGTATTCGTTGTTTGGGATTGTTACGTACGATGAGTCATTGAATGAGATGGTTGTATGCAGGAAGTATCGTTTAGATGCGATCATTGAGAGTGAATCACTACGTGTGGCGAATAATAAGTACATTGTGTTTCAAGATAACACTGGATTACGGGTTTATGATATTCAAACGAAGCTACTGCATGATTTTTTATGTGAATCGAATGATATAGAAAATATCGTACTTAATGGAGATCGGTTGTTTGTTTTGTATTGTAATCAATTTTGTTCCTTATCACTACCATCGTTTGAACTGCATACAACCGATTACATAGGCACTACCTTCACCTTCACAACCTCAACAGAATGCTATATTGGTACGGATACTGGTTGTATTTTTCATCTAACTTATTCGAATTCGAATACCCACCCAATACACAGATCGATGCAAATGTATGGAAACATTGTCTCTACGACATATAGTCGTGAGGATGACACCTACTACACTCTAACAAACTTAGCCTTGCGATGTTTAAAAAATAATAAAATAATATCGTATTGGTTCGATTACGGAATCGCCTCCCAGTTCTCAACAACCGCTCATATTATCCCTTTCAGTGGTGTCGTGGTGTGCCTACGTCAAGATGGGCGGTTACTAAGCATCCATCGACGAACACGTAACGTGATCGAACTAGCGAAACGGGTTCAATTTATAGAAAAATTTGAAAGAGATAAGATCATTGTTTTATTAGATTACGAGATTAAGATCATGCGATTATCGATCGATGATAATGATCTGATGATGATGTCGTGAGTTATATAGCTCAAATTAATGTTAAAACTGTATGTCATTATTTATCCACTCAGGAGCCGATGGATTTGTTGGGGGGCTTGTGGGGATGGTGACGTTGGTTGGGGTGCTGATTGTTATGGGGATGGTATCGACGGTAATAGATACCGAGTTGGTGTTGGTGTTGGTGGTTGTGTTGGTGGTGTTGGTTGTGTTGGTGGTTCTTGGTATTGGTGAGTTTACAAGCCTAACCCACAGGGCATAGAGTTGTATGAAATGTAGTATAGTTGGTACGATACTACACATCATAACAGTCTTTGCTATGCTAACACATATCTCGGTCTGAATATTGATGATGATAAGACTTAAGGTTATGTCCGTAACCATCAAGGGAATGAAGCTTAGGATGGGTACAATATAATGTAGGGCAATTTTTGTTTTTAGATATTTGTTCTCAATCTTAGCTGCCGCTACCATGATTACGAGAAATCCGATGTTAAATAATAGCGATGTATCGTAATTTTTTTTAAAAGCTAAGTACTTACAATCACCACGTTCGGTGTAAAACAACAGTATACCAAATAGTGTCAAGATGACACAAACTAATTGTAATCCGCATATAAATTGGTTCATCCTTTTATTTTTCAAGTTTAATCTTTCTGTTCGGATTGTTTGAAATAATATTCATTTTTTTTAAAACAATTTTTTATGATGATACTTGCTTATTTAATACGGATTATACACATCGTATTGGTGATTATGGTCGTAGTAACGCCCATCTTAATCAAAGATTCAATGCTCTTAGTACTACATATTCTCGTAGTATGTACGATACTCTTGCATTGGAAATTGAATAATAATATTTGTATCCTCACCCTGATGGAGGGTTGGATTCGTGGTATTCCATATGAAAAAGGATTTTTACATCAATTAATCGGTCCAGTATTTGATCATCTTCCCAATACCTCGATGCATATTCTTAGTATCCTACTTATCATGATATCGATGCATAGAATCTATACTAACGGTGGATTGTTATTATTAAAAAATAAAGTTTGGGAACATCGTGATAAAAGCAATTAATAATTTAAAAAAAACAATAAATGTATAGAGAAATAAAAAGAATGACAAAAATTGATATCATCGTCGATTCCGTCTATGAATTTGATGTAACTGAGGAGATAGTTGGGAAATTATTTTCAAATTGTATTTTCTACTTCTCAAATAACTTCATCATTTTGAATAATCAAATAAAATTCAAATCTTGTATTTTTAATGAGTGTTACTTCAGACTATACAACATAAAGCCTGATATTTGTATATTTGAAGGAAGTTACATTTTTTATGCAAATAAAGAACACTTTTTATACAATTACCAAACTAAATACTACGACAGTAGTTCGGGTAAGTATTTACCATTACTGTTTTATAATAATTTCAAAAACACATCATTGGTGCGCTACATACCACCCATCAATATAGCCCCAATTGAAGTCGGGGACTATTCACGTTATAATTATCAAGATGGTCTTGATAATTATGCGAATGAAAATCCACAGGTTTTTACTGTCTATCATACATACGGGTATTTTCTGCATGCGGTGAATCTAGGTACTCGGTTAATTGTTAAAACCGATATGTTTTGTGATAGTCCATCGTTGTATCTTAATATATGGTTCAATGGATCTTGGACAGCTATTGATACGAATTCAAGAAATTTTGCATACAACAAATACCCATACTTGGACCGTGATAACGGGTATAATAATACCTACATCAAAATACCCCAAGACACACATAATCGGGATATAGAATTTGTAATAACCACAAACATGACGACCGTGGGCTTTACGTTTATGTTCCATGGCACGGAACCAGAACTTAGGACAAGTTCTCTATTAGAATCTGTACCTTGGTCAAATTGTCCAAGTGACGTTAATGTGTGGTTCACCTATTTTGATATCTACACAGAGGATGGTATTTTGGTACGTAGAATCATTGACGGAAGTAGTCTGAATCACACATTCCAAACCACCTTACCGACAAATTATTTGTTCAATTCGACGTTGGACGGAAATGGTGATTTGGATGTCCGTATAGTAAAAGACAATTTTTCGACACCAGTCCAAGACTCGCTTATTGCTTGCGGTACTGAGATAAGCAATAAGATTGGTTTTGATTGTGATAACTCAATATTTATTAACCCCTGTTTGTTTAATTCGTGTACAATCACCAACACGAATTGGACCAAAAATATATTCCTAAGTCCATCCAGTTTTACAAACTGTGATTTACAAAACAGTGTATTCGATGAATGTGATTTGCAAAATACTAGATTTGACAATTGCGACCTTCGTCAAACCAATTTTTCTAACATTACGACAAATTACTTGAAACCAATATCATTTAATGCATGTTGGTTTCAAAACATGAAATACGTTTCGAATATTCTAAATATTACAAACAATACTAATCCCACGAAACAATTACACTTGCGTTTAACTTGTTGTATACCAAATTTTCCATTTTCATTAGCTTGGATCAAGGTGTTTACGAAGGATGATACAAAAACCCACCAACCATATGGAACGGATGCACCTGGACTTTCGCTTCGATATCGAGGGGAAGGTGCGGGTACAACACATCCAAACTATGTTCCAGAAAATATGTTCGATAATAGTTGGTCGACCAAATACTCCGTAAGTGATTATGGAAGAATTCCTGCTGGTGATATCATGTGGACGAATGACACTGTGAAGACAATTATTAATAAACTGTTCTTCCGTGGTGGTTACTTATATTGTATTACCCGAATGGATATCATCATCCTTAGTGTATCGACTGGGAATATTGAGGGCACCTATCCAATGCATAACGATATTTCTAGAAAAATATCTAATAGGATTAATATAGAAATGGCAATGTCACCAAATGGGCAATATATCGCGCTATTACCATATTATAAGTACGAATCACGAAGAATTTACGTGTACGATACAAATAATTTACCCCCTCTAGCTTCCGAGGCATTCTATATGATTGATTACAGTGATTATCCAGGAGATACAGTCAATCAAATGAGTTTCTCGTCAACAACATTGATCGTTTCTATTGGTAGCGCGACCTACTTTTATAACATAGCAGACATGATGAATCAAAGCACTACGTTTGTATCCAATAGTGATTATACTACGATTATTTCGGGTACTCAAAATTATAATAAAGGTGTATTGTGGAACGATAATAAACTATACTTGGTATACAGTAAGTTACAAGAAATTGATCTAACTACAAACACTCTTAGAGAATCTAGCATCGATGTTGGTTCCAAATATAAATCAATGGATGTATGTGATAATTATATGATAATTGGTATAAATAATGGTATGGTGAAGTTGTATAACATAAGTGATTTAAGTCACCATAAGGACATCGAACCACCCTTTGATCCCAATACAACTAATTATGTATACGATTTAACTATTAATAAAGATGCAACGTTGTTTGCTGTAACGTATAGAAAATATGATGGAGTTCATGTTTATAATATGGAGGGCGAGTTGAAGTTTGTATCAAATCACGTACAGCCGAATATGATCCAATCTAATCCATATGATACGAATTTGTTTGCTGTATCAAATGGGTTGAGCTGGCAGTACGACCCAAGTTTGTTTAAAGTAAGTGGTGACTCTAGAATGTGGATTGAAGTTGATATTGATGGGTTTCATGATATTACAAAAATAGGCTCCATAGAATTTCGAAATCTTACCCAATTTTTGTTCAAGGTTGAGCTCTTTGAAGATAACGTAGTGAGTAGGTGTTACTTCATTAATCTATCCGCTTCAGCAAACCACACGCTGTATTTAAATGATTATAGTGACAATTACTACACAGAAGCTAACCAAACGTCTCGCTCAGCGTCCCATCAAACAAACCAAACGTCTCGCTCAACAAACCAAACCATTACGAATGATTCAATTATTGGTAATTATCAAGATACTTATAATATCAGTCAATTGATTGTGTCGGATATTTCTTTCTATCCCTCGGTGTATGATTACCACCTACTTAACGACACTTGGCAAACTACAGATCAAATGGATGTGGCCAATACGTCTGTTGTTCTCCTTAATCGAAGCTATGGGCTAAGTGGATCCTACACAACAGATGAGTCATTTACTCTTCAAATTACATTCAAGGCATTCACAAATACAACACTCGATCCACCTACTTTCAATCTACCCACTACTGAGGTAGTTTTGCATACGTTTGATGGTGGGATTGATCAGAATCTTAGTATTGCTGGTATCTTATCAAAATCAGTCTACGGGATAGAATCCATTGTAGTTACGAACACAGTAAATAATGTACATCTAACTATCGATTCCTTTGTTTTTGGGGGTGGGGTTGTTTCTGAGCACAAAGAAATTATGCATAATATCCAATCCAAATCAACAAGTTTTATCGTCGGACCGTATCTCGATCTCTCCTCGTTGGATCTAAGTCGTTGTAATTTAGAGGGTATCGATATGACCGGCTGTGACCTAACCAACACAATCTTAAACGATGTAGTGACATCAGCCACAACCATCCTACCAACAACCGAACAAGAAGATAAGGAAGAGTTTTACTCAGAAGATGGCACGTTCCTAAGCCTAAGCCAAGGTGGTGAATTGAATGCCATACAACGAAGTTGTGATAAGATTCGAGCCATGGATCCGAAACATAATATAATTTGGGTATCACGATATCTGCGTAATATTAATCTTTCGGACTGGGAATTCCGAGATGTTGATCTTCGGAATATTGATCTTAGGGATACAAAATTACTAGGAACGCGGTTTATCAATGTGAATATGACGAACGTCTATTTACCAAAACCAAAACATATCAACTCTCGGACAGTGTTCGAAAGGATTGGTTGTGAAGATATCTCTGAATTTCATCGTATAAACCCAATGTATGAAATCATAAGTCTTAAAAGGGGGACGACGATCCGAAAAAGAACCCAGGTTCAACGCAGCACTAGTAGGGGAACGACGATCTTCCAAAGAATAGTAAATATTGGAAGTTTGTGTCTACTTGACTAATAACGCTAATGAAGATGATGTTTATATAAGGACTGCTCTTTTTTTTATATATGTATAATAATGGTAAATTATGATGTTTATATATATGGCTCAGGAGGAAACTTCTTAAAATCCCGAAAACTCAAGACGAAAGCCCGCAACATAAGGTCACTTGAGAAGAAAATGACCAAGATTTTAAAAGATGAAGATTGTTCTAAAGTAGCGAAGTACCTAAAAGTCACAACAACCGACAACCAACAATACTCATCACCATCTTCCATGTGGTTTACCAATAACCCAAAGGACGGCAAGATCAAGCACTTTAATAAACCCTCCCGATTTTATCAACCAAATCAACAACGAAATCAACGAAATCAACAAGAACCACAGTTATTTGCTGAAGGTAGTGTGGTTCCAATGGAGGTCTATCAGGCTTATTACCAACAACTATACCCACAATACACAGCCACCGCCACCACCACAGCCACAACAACCCAGTCTCTTAAAACTCTCCTTCATACATACTCAACAAGTACAAGTATTCACAACACCATTGTTCATCTAAAAAGTTTGTATGGTCTAAAGAAACCTACGCTTCAGAAACCTACGCTTCTCATATTCGAAAAAGAGCTACAAGATTGGATAACAGAAAAAAACTCGTATGGTGGTGTGGATGATCCTATAATGAAGTTTCGAGTCACACGAGACTTAACAGAAAAGATTTATAATGATGAATGGAATATATTGGAGACAACATTAATGTCAAGTGAAAAGGATAAGATGTTTTCATATATTCCTAGTTTAGATTCGTACTACCGGGATCGAATTCTTCGCTATACTTTGTATTTTGCTACGAAAGAAAATATCGTTTTCTACACAAATAAATTAAAGACACTTTATAAGATAGATTTACCTAAAACAAATATCATCTACAATAACGAAACCTTTAAAAGGTGGCGCGAAGACGATACGAAGGATGATGACCGAAAAAGTATTAAGTCCCGTATACTCAAAAACCATACGGATAAGATGAATATACAAGAAGAGTTAGATAATATCGTACAATCGTTTGATAGCGAAGCATCTAGTAGTACTGGTGCAATTTCAGGTAAAGTAATAGCAAAGAATGATACAGTTGCACCAGTCAGTGATAAATTGGGGGTTAGTGATGAATCTTCTACGGAAACAAACGTAACAAACTCAAAAACAACACTCACGGCAACCACAGCAACATCAACCAAAACATCAGATTCTTCCACACCAGCAACAACAACAACCACAACAACAATAGTACCATCTATTACCAGCGTAGATGATAAGAAACCGAAAAATTGTAATTCTGAATATATTGATTCTATAACAACAATACCATCTATTACCAGCGTAGATGATAAGAAACAGAAAAATTGTAATTCTGAATATATTGATTCTATAACAACAATACCATCTATTACCAGCGTAGATGATAAGAAACCGAAAAATTGTAATTCTGAATATATTGATTCTATTGAAAAATGGGGTGAAAAGGATCAGGCTTGGAACACCTGTAATGATTATGATCAATTGGATAAAATTAAAACTAGTAATAACCAATGTAAAGAGATTGAAGAAAATATCAAAGACGATGTGAACAAATATAATCTAAAAAATATATATAATTGCTCACCACCCACAGCAACATCAACATCAGCAGCATCCACAACAAAAACAACACCAGCACCACCAGCACCAGCACCTACAAATTATGTGGAAGAATTAGATTGGGATTCAAATAACGATAGTTCTACAAAATATAAATCATTGCAATTTAAAATAAGCGAAAATCAGAGGATTGGTCAATATTTGTGGACCAATAAAGCAAATGGTAAATTTAAAAAACAAATTGATAAGGTTTACAAAGATAATCTCGATACGAACAAAGGTGATTTCTTTGAACAATTTGTGAAACAATTTACTGCTTCAATTGGTTTTAAATATGAGAAAGATGTTGATATTCAAGTCAATCACACAAAAGAAAGAAAACTTATCACAAATAAGTCTAAAGAAAGAAAACTTATCACAAATAAGTCTAAAGGTTTTTCAAAATATGTGGATACTAAGAAAAAACACCCCGCTATTTACTTTCCTATCGATCAAAGCCTAAAGAAAGGAAAAGATGAAACAGAGATTGAGACGATATTAAAAGGTACTCCAAAAAAAGTCAGTGATTCTTCTGGTACTCCAAAAAATGTCAGTGATTCTTCTAGCACTAAGAAACCTATTCTAAATGCCAATGCCACACCGTTTGTATTTAAGACCACGAAAGGCGGAGGTTTCTACGAAAGACTATATCAAGATACCAAGAATGTGTATCGATATTCTTCAGAGACACGAAATGGTAAAAACTAATCTCAATCTTTTATTATCAATTTCGTAACAACATATAAAAAAAAACATGCTTAGGAATTAAATGGGTTATCTAACATATAGAATGAATATATTAGAACTACAAACCGTCCAGACATCAGTCTTTAAGAACATGTTCGAGGCATTGAAAGATATCTTTCGAGAGATCAATCTTGTTGCCGATGTGGATGGAATCTATGCACAATCCATTAATGATACACATACCGTGTTGACGAAATTGAATCTACCCAAGGATAAATTTGAATCGTATCATTGTAGGGAGAAGCTACATCTTGGATTGGATATGGATTATTTCTACAAGATCATTAAGACAATCTCCAACAACGATATCTTGTCCTTATTTGTCCACGAGGAACGTCGTAATGAGTTGGGTATTAAGGTATCGAATCCAGATTTAAACACCATGACAACATACAAATTAAAGCTAATGGATATCCCAATTAGTACGATTACCCTACCCCATGTCGATTTTGAAACAGAAGTAAGTTTGTATTCAACTCAATTCCAAAAGATCATAAAGGAGATGAACACTTTGGCGAAATGTGTTGAGATTAGTGCGATTGGTAATGAAATCATTTTTAATTGTAAGGGATTGTTCACCGAGCGTGAGACTGTGATTAGAGAAAATGAGCGAGGTTTGAAGATCATCAAACCTTTGCGTGGTTCATCGATCGTACAATGTGTGTATTTACTCAAAATTTTAACAACGTTTACTAAATGTACCTCCTTGTCGCCTGTGGTAGAACTTAAGTTGAAGAACGATTTCGCTTTAGTTATTAAGTACAATGTTGGATCCTTGGGAGAAATTGAGTTGATCTTATCGAATTATACAGAAGAAGATTGAGTTGATCTGTATACAGAAGAAAATTGAGTAGTGCTACGCAGTGTTGTGTTTTGTAGCGTTGTGCTACGCAGTGCTACGCAGTGTTGTGTTTTGTAGCGTTGTGCTACGCTGTGCTGTGCGATACCAAATCTTCATACTAATCAATAAGGTTTCTGAGATAAATGAAATTAAGGCGCTACCGGATAGGATGTAATCTTGGATCAGGTATCCATATGATGTCCAACAAAAGGTTACGATCATTCGCATAATCATCGTTCGAATATCAAACGATGCAACATTCTTGGTTACACACACAGTATATATTTGGGGAATGTTTAGAAAACAAGAGGTTATGACTGCAATGATAGGTAATGTCTTTATGATTATACTACGCATTACTTTTTGGGGGAAAAAAATCCTATAAATTTAGTGTACATTATCGATAGGTGTGTTTATTTTTTGTTGTAATTCAAATGTCATTTCTTGTTGTAAGCTACGTATGATGTCTCGCCGTTTTTGGTAATGGGGTACTATCTGATCTACAGCGTCCTTAATATCAAACCATTGGATTTGGTTTATTTCGTGGTTATTCCTGAGAATCGTTGGCTCACAATCAAATGTTTCGTTTACTTGAGCAACGTAGTAGGTGTGCTTGTACATTCGACCATTCGTGCCAAAAAATATCTCAGTTAATGGTTTGTGGTTTAGAACACGTATTTGGTTGCTAGTAATTTGGGTTTCTTCTGTAAATTCTCTCAAAGCACACTCGATAGGGGTTTCGTTGACATCAATCCTGCCCTTTGGGAAACCCCATTGGTTTTCTTTCTTCACCGAACATGTTGATATTAGTTCTCGGTATTCCGGATTTTGGAACAAGGTATCGAATTTTATTTTGTTTTTAGAAAAGTAATTTGTAGAATCGAAACAGAACTTATAGATATCTTCGTAATTGAATTTTGTAGAATTGATCATATCTCGTTCTTGTTCGGTTAGACCAGAAAATAATGCCTTGATAAAGTAATAATCACTTCGAACGTAACGCCCTCTTAGTAACTCGATTAGACTTAGTGATTGGAGACGCTGATTCATCAAAATCTTTGTCTTATTTTTGTTCAACAACAATACCCCGTAGCTAATTATAGGATGGCGACATTTTTCGTACACATGACCAATACAATTACAATTTTTACAACTCATCTACTATCTATTTAAATTAAAGAATAAAAAAATATTACCTAAATTAATGCATGTATTGAATCTCGTATATTACTTTTTAAATAATAAGAACATTAGGAAAGCCATTCCATTTGTTTTAATCCCAAACATTGATGATCAAACATTTGGGATTCTTGAACGAGTTGAGGATGTTTCAAGGGAACTTGTTATCATAGAGTTAAAGAAAAAGGAACAAGCGATTTTGAAGAAGGAATTTGGTGAGGAATGGTTCGATATTTTATTCCCAGATCCAAAATTTAGAGAACATAAGAATATGAAAGGGGGGGGATTGTTTGATACGTTAAAGAAGAAAGTAGATCAACCAAAAACTTCAACTAAGAAGGATAATACGTCGTATTTAGAAAGATTTCAAAACTTTGAAGATACCTCGTTACGTAGTATGTTGATATCTCAAAGGAAATTCGTACGCTGTACATCAATCTCTTCTAACGACACCCTTTTGGTTGTTAAGATGTCGATATACCATTATCTAAGCGTTTACATTGGTATCACACTTTACCCAGATACAATTTTCTTACATCAACCCAAAGACGATTTATTTGATCCAATTTGTCATGTTGATAAAAGTATCCATGTTTATGATGTTAAGAGCAATAATTTGTCTTGGAACTCATCGGTTATCCAGGATGACCGTTTGATTTCTAATTTTAGCACATCCCCGTTCATCTTCTTCACAGACGCAAAGACGGAGCTACAACAAATCGTAGAACTTTCTCCCGAAGATCAAACCACTAAGCTTTCTACATACTATAGATTCTTATTCCCATTGTTGGGGTTACGGCAGTTAGAAACCATGTTGAATAATAAATCATTATTTCGTAAAGAATATGTTAAGACACTTAATTCAGCCATAGAACATGATCACAGGAATAGGGATTTGGTGGATATAATTAAATCAAATGATTTGTATTCAAAATTAAGTAAGGGATTTGATTACAATATTACCCAATGCATGACCAATGGATCGGTGGAACAAACTTTTGATATGGAGTTCATATTCGATAAGCTCAAAACATCGTCTATATTTCCGTACATAAAATTTACATCAAGTAAGTTGGTTGTGTCTAAACAGCATTCTAAGACTAATATATTCTATGACCGTACATCGAAACGAATGAAGTTTCATAAAACCAATAAGGATACGATACAAACTTGGAAGCTAAAAAACAATTACACCAACTCTATTTTGATTAAAGTGGATGCTGATCCGAAGAATGTGGATAAAAAGAATTTTCATACATTTGTGATTCATACAACGAAGAAGAATAAAACAGAATTTCAAATTAACTTAAGTTTCTCAAAGACTATGAATATTAGCATTCAATCAATCGATGAGCATTTACTCGTGGTTCGAAGTATTTTTAAAAAAATCCAAAACGAAACGAGTGTGGTTATGCCAAAAGTAATGTACGGTAAACCAAAGGACAATAAGAATATATATATTAATAAACTTTTCAACATTAATGGGGATATCACGTTTTCGAAATACGATCCATTTGATACAACAAAACTTGAAACATGTGTAAATTTGATGCATCTTTACTTCGATTTTATGCCATTCGATACCAAGATAACATCATTTATCTTTAAACGAATCGATAATTTTGAATCCAATAGATTGATAAAAATTGAAAAGTACATTGAACAAGAGGTTGTACGGACGGGTAAATCGTCTAATTCTCAAATTAAAAAAATTACCGATATTACTGGATTGAATGAGACAGATGTCACAAGACTATACAATAAATATTTAAAAAATAATCATATGGTCGATCCAACCATTACCCCTGAGTACAACCCAAATGGGATAAAGATCTCTTACACAAAGAGTAATTTTAATCAATTTCAATATCGTGGGATACGAGAAAAATCAGAGCTAACAAATTTATTAGAAAGTGTTTCTATCCTGGTTTGCTTTTATCTTAATGTATTTGTATTCAAAAACAAAAGTTTCATTAAATCTATCCAAAATTTATTCAACAATGAACGTATTCTGGACACCAAATCTGTTTCTAAGAAAAAGAGTAACCACAAATTAACATTAATCAAAGAATTGGGATATTTTGACCCAAAGAGATTTAGCTGGAAAGCTAAAAAGGGAGAGAAAAATTACGGACGATTGTGTCAAAGTAACCGTCCCAATATTATCGCCGACACGAATAAAGAGAAATTTTTAGAAATGGGTTGGAGTTGGGACGATGAGTTGAACACCTTTACGTATCTGATTAAAAAACTAGAACGTAAACGGACAGGGGTACCAAATACGATCACCCATCTACTGAAGGCTGTCCGCTTTACAAATTATGAAACGGGTATTAAATACTGGTATTATTGTGATCCTAAATCCGTCTACCCATTTGTTGGATTTTTGGACAAATCACAACATCCCGAGGGGTTGTGTATGCCCTGTTGTTTCAAGACACCCCAAGAACATAGTAATGCAAAGAAGCAAAAATTGTTTCACAGCTGTTTCCAAGATAATAACGCAAAACCTAAGAATATTCTAAACATGGGTATTAAGAACGACCATTATATTCTCTCTGCTGGATTTGGTGGTGGTAAAATTTTAGATCAAGGGCAACAAAGCTTCCTCCCCCCCTTCCTTGATATCTGGTTTAATAAATTGCGCCAACCGTACAACGAAATATCACCCAGTCCATCCGATGGGATCTCAAAGTTGATACAAACTCGGGGTTATTATGTAAAACATGGTACTAGGATACAATCAAACCCCAATACTAATTTAAATGCCATCTTGGATGTACTCCAAATGGACATCGATACTTTTAAGACCACTGTTCGATCGAGGATTAAGATTAAACAAATCTATGTTCAACTTATGGATGGGAAACTTTATGCTAATTACAATGATTTCGAGGCATTCGATGAAAAGTATTTAATCAATCCAAAGCAACAGTTTGTTTGGAACAATATGCAATTCTTGCTTTCACTCTTAGGAACCGCGGGGATGTTCTGTGAAAAGGGTTACAATATTGGTTTGTTTGTAAACAAGTATGGGAAGGCTGAGGAGTATTTTCCTGAATTTGTTATGACAAACAATTGGCACGATAATGAACGAGAGTGCATCTATTTAGTACAAGATCATTATGTTTCTGCTAAGTACTTATACCCAATCATTAAAATTGTAAAACAAAATCCAAAGAAGGCAATCGATACTCAATACGCACTCCAGACTCGCAATTACCCGGATATGAAGGATATGTATTATGAGTGTTATAAGCATCTGAACAATAAATTCTATTTCAAAAAAATATACTTCACGATTCAGCACATTTTGTCTAAGCTACCTAGGTATCAGATTGTTGGTCAAATTCTAAATTCTAATTACCAACTAAAGTTTATTGTAATTTCATTTAATAACAGGGAATATCCATTCCCTGTTATTAGTTACCAAGGGTTGGTTTACAATCTCCCAATCTATGAATATACGGTTAAAACTGACCTTTGTACCAAAAAACTACCTTTGGTTGAGCTAAACGATCTGACAACATTCTACCAAACGCTAGATAAGGATACGAATTACCAATTAGGTTTAAAGATTAACAAAAACCTAATCCACAAGGATAAGATCATTGCCGTGAGATTGCAAAATGAAGCAACCATATATTGTAAACCATCGAACATCACAACCAGTCAACCTAGTGAGATCATACATTTTGATGCTGAAATATTTAACTCTGCCTTGGGTAAAAAGAATGATATGATAACAGATGATATCATAAAATTTGACCTGAAACAAAATTTCGACCGAAAACATTTCCTACACTATCAATTACATCTGAGTTCCTTTCTATCTAAATCTATCAAACACAGAGAAAAAATTTCAATATTGTTAGATAAAATTGATAACAATGAATCAAAGGTAGAACGGAATGATATGATCCAGGATTTGGTGAAGATTTTTGAAAAGATGCGATCCGTGTTAAATATGGCGAACCGAAAGATTGATCTGAAATCATTAAAAAAACGAAGTAATTTTGTTAGCCAATGTGGTGTTGTAGATGGGGATTGTGTCGATAATCCTCATTGCCATTCTTCAAAAAACGGTTCATGTAAGCTTATTATGTCGGAACGATATTATGCTGCATTTTCGGAAAAAATAATTTTTGAAATGATCTTCAATAAATTGAAGAGGAAGGAAATTTTCAACCTAGATGGATCATTCTTGTCCAAGAAAATTGGTGATGATTTGTCCTTCACTTTGAATAAACGTGAGATTTTGGATTCAAATATTAACAACACGAATCCTTATCAGCGTAGTGATTTTGACCTTATCCATTCATCGAACGACCTAGTTTTCAATGCACAAAATAAGACCGAAAATAAGGTGACGTATAATAACAAGTTTAACATCATTAGTATCCAGAATCAAGACTCTCTATATATCTTCCGGGCTCTTGTGAATAGTATTTTTAAAGATTCGCTGAAGGAATCTAGTTATGATATCGAGACCTATTATTCATACAAACTCTTATCTATAGTTGGTAAGCAGTTGTTAAAAAATCCGTCACTTCGATCCGTGGTCCGGAAGTTTACTACATTCAAAACATGTGAAGAGTATTTGTATCATATTTATCAAAATAATGGATCATACATTCCTGAATTAGTCGCCCTAAGCTCGGATCTATCCCTTGTGAATACACCAATCACTCTTTACAATAAACAATTTGATATCGTCATGAGGATCATGAATGGAAAGATTATCAAAAACATTACCTCGCTACCTGAGGGGGGTGAGGGTGTTGAGATACGGTATAGATCCGAACAAGATGATCAACAAATTTATGAAAGTTGTTTAGAAATACAAACCTTGTTCCCCAAAAAAGATGTTAAATAAATTTATCCCACCTACTATATAATATGTCGAAATCCATTATCATCACTCAAAAAGATGAGGACGAAGATTACCTAAAACTTGATAAAATACATATTCCTAAAAAAATTACACTCAACGTTAACCAAACCATAGAGAGTATTACGAATCATGGTACCTTAGAGGAAGCAATGGACGTAGATTTCCCTCGATCTAGCTTCGTCCAAGATGGGTTTGTTGTAAGATCCCCAAACTTCGTATCAATAGCAGCAAAACAAGTCCGTACCCACCTACTATGGTTATGCACACAAGGAATCCAACAAGTTTGTTTTATCAAACTATACGAGCTGTTTCAGACAATCAATCCTGATTATAGTCTGAAACAATCACTGCATCAACGTTACACAAAAATAAATGATCAAACGATCGAGCGATTCATGTGTTGTGATTTGATCAAACACAGCTTTGAAACCGGTATCGAAATCTTACATCACATATGTTTGTGTTTGGTCATACGTTGGGACGATGTTGGTGGAATTTTTGCAATTGAACTTCAAATTCAATAATCCAATTTTTTCATTCTTTTATAATGCGTTGTTGTTGGAGGTATTTATTTTTTAATTCAATGTACTTCGATTTGTAATTTGCAATTTTGGGTTTGGGAAGCAGTGCATCGTAGTGTAAACCATTGTATTTCAAATAAAATATTGGCCCGTCCTTTTCTTCATTGATACATCTTCTTTGGCCCTTGTTATTAAAATAACAAACCTGGACATCGTAATGCTTGGCTAAAATCTCGATTTCCATCTCACCCCCCCAATGTGAAATAGGATTTGTATCATCATGTGGATCATCCTTAATTGCATTTCTGTACAACTGAAAGATTTCATCGTTGGTGTAGTTGGCATATTTATTTTTAGCTTCGTTGCTGATGTTACTGTTATCCTTAATATCTAATCGTAGAGAATCTATAAATGCTATACCTAAATCAGATTTTAACTTACCAAGTTCCTCATAACATATTTGACGAAGTTCTTTTACCGTAAAAGTTTTAAGATTATGATAAGCAGCGTTAGCAATAAATGCATGAAATAAACAATGACCATCCCCCATTACCTTTTGTAAATTAAGTTCATCTCCGTCCAATACACGTTTTGCTTCACGTTGTTGTTTTGCTTCACGTTGTTGTTTTGTTTCACGTTGTTGTTTTGCTTCACGTTGTTGTTTTGCTTCACGTTGTTGTTTTGCTTCACGTTGTTGTTTTGCTTCGATTTCGCGTTGGCGTTTTGCTTCGATTCGTTGTTGTCGTTCTGCTTTGCGCATCCGTTCTGCTTCGCTTGCTTCGATTCGTTGTCGTTCTGCTTCGCTTGCTTCGATTCGTTGGCGTTCTGCTTCGATTCGTTGTTTTGCTTCGATTCGTTTTGCTTCGATTTCGCGTTGTCGTTCTGCTTCGATTCGTTCGATTCGTTGTTTTGCTTCGATTCGTTTTGCTTCGATTTCGCGCTGTCGTTCTACTTCGATTCGTTCGATTCGTTGTTTTGCTTCGATTCG
>Ga0115547_1000821_pt1 | contig 19180 bp, 16 predicted proteins | sample COGITO_mtgs_1004_3_FD_87185 | JGI IMG/M metagenome (GOLD analysis project Ga0115547, IMG submission 87185) | Pelagic marine microbial communities from North Sea - COGITO_mtgs_100420 | ecosystem: Environmental > Aquatic > Marine > Epipelagic | place: Germany:Helgoland, sampling site Kabeltonne...
AGGGTTTTGCGGTGGTGCCTCCAGGAATCGAACCAGGGACACCAGGATTTTCAGTCCTGTGCTCTACCAACTGAGCTAAGGCACCGTTTTGTGGGCGGCAAATTTATATAAAAATACAGACTATCATGAATGAATTTAAACAATTAGATATTCTGACTTCAATACGCGCTTAGACCTACTTTTGTGCCAGGTAAATAAACCAGTGAATTTAGTCATAGACATAGGAAATACTCAAGCAAAAATTGCGCTTTTCAAAGAACGTGAGCTGGCTGAAAAAGCAACTTGTTCTCTTTTTGAGTTGCATTCATTTGTTGAAGTCTTATTTGCTAAATACGAAATTCAAAAATCCATTTTGAGCGCAGTAGCCAATTACAGCCCAACGATTATCCGTCTCCTAGAATCACAAGGCAGCGTCATTATCTTTGACGAGTTTACTGCAATTCCCATTAAAAATTTATACAAATCACCAAAATCTCTAGGTAAAGACCGACTTGCAAATGCAATTGGAGCTGCTCATTTTTTTAAAAATGAGGACGTTTTATCGGTTGATATGGGTACGTGTATCAAGTTTGACTTAGTGACAAAAAACGGGCAATATGTCGGTGGTTCTATTTCTCCTGGTCTTAACATGCGATTTAAGTCCTTAAATACTTTCACCGACAAGCTTCCTCTTTTAAATCTTACTGATAATCCTAATCTCGTTGGAACGGAAACCGATACCTCAATTCAAAGCGGTGTGCAATGGGGAATTAAAAAAGAAATTGAAGGTGTGATTGCGGAATATGGAAGACAATATTCACAATTAAAAGTTGTTTTAACAGGTGGAGATCATATCTATTTTGCTAAGGCATTTAAAAATAGCATTTTTGCGCGCCCAAACCTGACCTTAGAAGGTTTGAACGAAGTTTTAATATTCAATGAATAAGCTAATTATAGCGTTTCTTTTTGTTGCTTTATATCAAGGCGCTTGGGCTCAAGGTACTAAAGGTTCTCCCTACTCCTTTTATGGAATTGGCGATCCAAACAGTTCAAGCTTTTCAAACTACAAAGCAATGGGAGAAGCTCAGACAGCGCTTTCGGAACCCGCCTATATTAATTTAAAAAATTCAGCGTCATTTGCAGGATTGCGAAATCCAACCTTTGCAATAGATTTTACAATGAACTGGTTGAATATCGAATCTCCCAGTTCTTCACAAAATATTTCCAGCCAATACATTAATGGTGTTTCCTTTGGGTTTCCTATCGGAAAACGATTTGGCGCTGCATTTTCAGTGGGTCCATATACAAGGATTGGCTATGATATCACATCACCCCAGATAGACCCAATTTTAGGCAATTATAATTTTACCTATGCCGGTGAAGGTGGCTACAATAGAGCAACGGGAGGTATTGGAGGGATGCCTATTAAGAATGACGAAAATCAACTTATGTTAGGCGTTCAAGCAAATTATTACTTTGGTTTTTCTCAAACTTCTAGAGCGGTAACAGACTTTGTGGACGATGCAACGGTTACAAGCTCTAAAATGATTAACCGAACAAATATTAAGGATTTAGCAGTTGATTTTGGCATACTTTATAGAAGAAAATTAATAAACAAAACATGGATTTCAGCGGGACTAAACTTCAAACCAACAACAAACATTTCTGCGACGAATCAGCAACTTTCTTACACTTACCGACCATCAGGCCTTAACGACCAAATTATAGATACAGTAATTGAAAGCACTGAAGAAGGGAACGTAAAATTACCCAATGAATTAAGTGCTGGATTAGCCATTCAGTTTGACGAAAATTGGATTATATCTTTTGACTACACTTCTACTGCTTGGTCAGAATTGCAACTAATTTCAACTCCAGTATCACTGTCCAATTCGAATCAAATTGCTGCTGGCTTTCAGTACATAGCAAATACCGACGCCGTAGCCAAATTCCTTCAAAGTATTAGATATAGAGGAGGGTTCAAATATGAAAATACTCGTCTGAACTTTGGAGGCACTCAACTTAAGTCAATTTCTGGAACTGCTGGACTTGGAATACCTATTCAAAAAACAAAAATGTTGACCACTTTTAACTTTGGCATTGAAGTTGGTTCAAGAGGACGGGATGGAACGACTTTAGTTAAAGAAAATTTCACAAATCTATACATTGGTCTCTCAATGAACCCGCATAAATTTGACGGCTGGTTTAGAAGGAGCAAATACAATTAAAAAAGAAGAAGAATGAAAAAGTTAATATTGGCAATGACAATCTTGATAAGTGCAAGTGCATTAAACGCTCAGAAGTTTGGAGCCTCTCCAGAAGACAGTCTAGAGTGCATTAAAAACTTGTCTTTATACCAAGATTATTACAGACAAAAACAATATGATGAATCTTTAAAATATTGGAAAAATGTATTTACATACTGTCCAAAAGTTTCAAAGGGTATTTATATTAAGGGGGCTAGACTTTATGAGAAAAAAATAAAGAAAACCAAAGAGGATAAAGAGCTCAAAGAACTTTTGATTGACACTTTAATGATGGTTTATGATTCGCGAATTGAGCATTTTGGAGAACGGGGTATTGTTTTAGGACGAAAAGCCGCAGACTTAATTCAACATAGGCCATCAGAAGTTGAGGCTGCTTATAAAATGTTTGAGGAATCACTTCAGTTACAAGGAAATGACATGGAAGCTGGAGCACTCGTTTATATGTATCAGACCAAATACAAAATGTTTAAAAATGAACTTACGACTAAAGATGAGTTAATCAACCTTTACCCGAAGCTCAAGGCTATTGCGGACTATAATGTTAAGAACAGCACAAGAGAAAAGGATAGAGAAAATTATAAAAAAACTGGGGATAATTTATTGGAGTTTTTCAAACAAGTTGCCGATTGTGATGACTTGGTGAAAGCATTCACTCCTAGATATGAAAAGGATCCTGAAAACATAGAGCAACTGAAAGAAATCCTTTCTCTACTGAACACCAAGGAATGCGAGGACGCTGATTTTTATATCACGATTGCAAAAAAATTGCAAGAAAAAGAGCCTTCTGCACTTGCCGCTTGGAGTATTGCTAACTGGTATGTAAAGAAAAAAGATTGCCCTACTGCAATCCCATATTATGAAGAAGCTTTTACTCTTGCCGATAACATGGAAGACAAAGACGAAGTAGCTCCTTTCAAAGTGAAGGCTATCTTGCGAGCTGGTTTATGTCAATTGAGTGCTGGACAATATTCAAGTGCAAAGCAAAAAGCATTAAAAGCGCTTTCTATTGATCCTAACTCAGGTGATGCATACATGATGCTTGGAGATGCATACTTAGGTGGAGCAAGCACGTGGGGAGAGAATCCTTGTGAAAAAGGAGCCGGATATTGGGCTGCAGTTGATAAGTATCAAATAGCTTTAAAATATTTAAGTAGAAATACAGTCACTTATAAAGTAAAATGTAAAAGTTGCAGTGTAAGCTATTCAACAGGTGATGGAGGAAACGAAATGAAATCTGGCATTAAAGGATCTTGGGAAAAATCAATTAGCGTAAATTCAGGTGCAAGCGTTGCTATAAATGCTAGCAGTGATACAAAAGGTGATAAAGTACGGGTCCACATATTCCAAAACGACAAGCTGGAAAAAAAAGCCGAGAGCGAAGGAGACTTTATCTCAGCGGCTGCTAGTTATGCGGTTACGAGCTCAACAGCTTCTATTTATTCCAAAATCCAAACGGCAAAAAGTCGCTACCCAGAAAAATCAGAATGCTTCTTCGTAGGAAAAAATGAAGGAGATGAGATCAAGGTTGGTAGTTGGATAAACGAAACTACTAAAGTTCGTTTCTAGAATAACGCACTTTGAGCCACTTTGTAAAACTCTTTAATTATGTAGCCGCAACCTTTGTTGTGGCTATATTTTTTATGAGTTGCTCGAGTGAGAATAGTGAACTTCCCGATCTTAATGATGAGGTGCCCAAACCGGTAGAAATTTCGATAAATACAACCATACTCTACAGCGACAGTGCCGTTTTGCGACTGAAGATAGTAACGCCTGAACTGCAACGATGGACAAATTTAGAGACACCTTATGTCGAATTTCCAAAAGGATTAAACCTATTCTTTTACGATAGTTTGGGTAACGTTGAGTCTACATTAAAAGCAGACTATGCTATAAATTATACCGAAGACAAAAGGGTCGAGGTTAAGCACAATGTCGAAGTAGTTAATGGAAAAGAAGAAATACTAAATACTGAGCATCTTATCTGGCTTCAAAAAGAAGAAAAAATTTATACGGAGGAATTTGTTAAAATAACTACGCCCGATGAAATTATTTACGGTGATGGTTTAGAAGCAAATCAACAATTTACTAAATATCGAATTAAAAATATAAAAGGAACTATTGCTGTTGATGAAGACAGCCTTCAATAATAAATAATGGAACGCTATAATAATATCATGCAATATGTTTGGCTAGCAGTATCAATTCTTTCTGCCGTATTTGCACTATACACTTTTTTCACTTTGCCAAGTGACGAAGAACCAGAATACATGATTTTCTTATTGCCAGTAGTTGCAGGATTTCTTTTCTATCTGCGCAGAAGGCATAATGCTGTTATGAATAAGAATAAATAAGAAATCTAGCAGGATTTCTTATCTTCGACACAGCTTAATATTCAATGGAAAGTAGCCCCTGGTTAATCGTTATTATTACCCTCCTTTTTTCTGCATTTTTTTCAGGAATGGAAATTGCTTTTGTTTCGTCTAACAAACTCAAAATTGAGTTGGAAAAAAAACGGGGCATAATATCAGCTCGAGTATTCTCTTTCTTTTTAAAAAATCAAGGCAGTTTTATTTCAACCATGCTCGTTGGAAATAATATTGCACTCGTTATATATGGAATTTTTATAGCCCTCATTTTAGAGCCACCTTTGGCTGTTTTTATTAGTAGTTCATTCATAGTTTTTTTACTTCAAACTATTATATCCACCTTGCTAATTTTAGTGACAGCAGAGTTTTTACCCAAAGTACTTTTTCGTATAGACCCTAATAAAACACTGAGTTTTTTCGCTTTACCAACCGTGTTGTTTTACATTATTCTTTTTCCTTTAGTGCGAATCATCACTATCTGTTCTAATTGGATTCTACGAGTAATTATGAAGCAAGATATTGGCGAACTAGAAGTTAGTTTTGGAAAAGTCGATCTCGACCATTTTGTAAAAGAAGCCACCGACTCAATGCACAATAAAGAAGAAATTGAAAATGAAGTTCAAATTTTCCAAAATGCACTTGATTTTAGTGAGCTTAGGGTGCGAGAATGTATGATTCCTAGGACTGAAGTTATAGCCTTAGAAGAAAACGAATCTATTGAAGTTCTGAAAAAAACACTTACCGAAACTGGCTTAAGCAAGATTTTGATTTACCGAGAAGATATCGATAATATAATTGGTTATGTCCATTCCTTTGAATTGCTCAAAAAGCCCAAAACAATTAAAAATATTTTATTGCCTGTATCCTTAATACCAGAAGCAATGTCTGCAAATGAAGCAATGTCAATTCTAATTAAAAACAAACGAAGTATTGCGGTTGTATTGGATGAGTTTGGAGGAACAGCGGGAATACTTAGCACCGAAGACATCATTGAAGAGTTGGTTGGTGAAATTGAAGATGAACACGATAAAGAGGAATACACTGAAAATGTAATTAATGATGAACACTATCAGTTCAGTGCTCGATTGGAAATCGATTATCTTAACGAGAACTACAACTTGACGCTTCCTTCTAGCGAGGAATATGAAACGTTAGGTGGTTTAATAATCAATGCTTCAGGAAGCATCCCTGAGAAGGGTGAGGTTATAAATATAGCACCGTATAAGTTTGAAATTCTGATTGTTGAGGAAAACAAAATTGACCTTATCGATCTCCGTATTGTTGAAACGGACACTTAAATTTAATTTTAAAGACTGTAATTATTTGTTTATCAGATTCTTACAATAATCTTCCAAATTTTACATTAACCATTATAGATTGTATATTCGCAACCCAATTTTAAGAAAGTAATAGAATGGCTGTTATAAATAGCATTAGAAAAAGATCAGGTCTGCTAATTGGCACAATTGGCGTAGCGATGGTTTTGTTTGTAGGTGGTGACTTATTAAGTGGAAACACTAGTTTGTTAAACAAACAAGACACTACAGTGGGTGAAATCGCTGGTGATAAAATAGAATATGCTGAATTCGAAGCAATGGTTCGGAAAATTGGAGGAGATCAAACGCTTACTCCAGAACAAATGGATGATGCTCGCAACAGAGCATGGAACCGCTTTATCCAAAATAAGGTTCTTTTTAAAGAATATGAGAAGCTTGGTCTTTCTGTTGCCCCAGAAGAGTTGTTTGATCAAATCAAGAATAACGATCAGAATAAAGTGCTAAACCAGTTTTTTACTAATCCTCAAACCGGAAGAGTTTACGAGCAGTTTCAAAACCCAGAAACGGGTAGACTCGACAATAACAAGGTTTTACTTTATGTAAAAAACGTTATGGCCGGAGATCAAAAAGACACTTGGTTGCCTATTGAAGACGCGATACGTTTAGATGCGCTTTCAAGCAAATACACTGAACTAATAAAAGAAGGTCTAATTGGAAGCAGCTTTGCTGCGCAAGTTCAAAATACTGAAGAAAACCAACGAATTAACCTTTCTTGGACTGGAATGAACTATTCGGATATTTCTGAAGAAGATGTAACGGTTGATGAGAGTGATTTAAAGTCATATTATAATAAACACAAAAAAGAAAAAGTTTTTCAACAAGAAGAAACAATGCGAGGAGCAAAGGTTGCTGTGTTTTCTGTAAACCCTTCTCCTAAAGATTTTGAAGATGCTAATAATGAGATGGCTAATCAAATTGACGCTTTTAAAGGAGCTGAAAATGATACACTATTTGTTTATCAAAATTCAGACAATCCTGAGCGTTCTTTTAACCTTTTCGGACGTTATGAATTACCTGCTGGTTTAGATTCATTGATTTTTAACGCTTCAATTGGTTCTGTATTTGGCCCTTACTTATTGCAAAACAGCTATAATATTTCAAAAAAGACCGGTGTTCAATTTGTTGCTGACTCAGTAAATGCTCGTCACGTACTATTAACATTAAAACCCGAATCTGATACTAGCATGCTACAAGCAAGAGCTGACAGCATCAAAATAGAGCTTGACAAAGGAGCTGATTTTGCTGCCATGGCGACTGAGTTTAGTGAGGATTTTGGATCAGCACAAAATGGTGGAAACCTAGAGTGGTTTACGCAAGGAAAAATGGTTCAAGAGTTTAACGACATCTGTTTTGATTCTGAAACGAAAAAAGATGATATCGTAATTGTTACTACGCAATTTGGGATTCACATCATTGATATTTTGGACAAAACTGAGGAAAAAGAAAAAGTTGAGCTGGTAACCGTTACGCGACTTGTAGAGCCTAGTAACGAAACTTTTGATGAGGCATACAATAAGGCAAGTGCATTTTCAATCAACAATAGCAATTTAGAAGCTTTTAAAACTGCATTGTCAGAAGATCAAAGCATAGAATCGTTTGATTACAGCACAATCAAGGAAGGTGACAAAGTACTAGGAAGTATTGAAAACCCAAGAACGGTTATTCGTTGGGTATATGATAACGAAGTAGGAAAAGTTTCTGAACCATTTGAAATGGGAAATCAATTTGTGGTTGCTGCAGTAACTTCTGTAAAAGACAAAGGAACATTGCCTTTTACAGAAGTTGAAGAACTTGTTAGGGAAAAAGTAATTAGCGAAAAGAAGTCGGATGTAATTCTTTCTAAACTGGGTTCTTTTTCTAACCTTGAAGAGGCCGCGCAAAATGTTGGAAAGGAAATACAAGCCTCAAATGATATTTCATTTAATATGTTCTCAATTACTGGAATAGGTCCTGAAAACAAAGTACTAGGAATTGCCTTTGGAATGCCTCAAGGTGAAACCTCAAAAGCAATTGTAGGAGAAAATGGAGTGTACGTTATTCGTCTTGACCTAATAGGAGAAGCTCCAGAAGCTTCTGACCTTAGTTTTGTTCAAGACCAAATCAAACGTAATTACGGATCAAGAGTTGATGTAGAAGTATTTGAAGCCTTAAAAGAATCAGCGAATATTACTGATAGCCGTTCGAAATTCTATTAAGAATCACTAAGAAACTTAAAAGGGAAGCATGACATGCTTCCCTTTTTTTATGGCTAATTTTGACCTAATGAAGCGCTTTTACCTTATTTTCTCTATTGTATTTCTTTTAGGACTAATTGCCTGCAATAAAAAGCGACCCGTGGCATGCTTTGTTGAGCCCTCAGGAATTCTAGAAATAAATGAGCCCATTACCTTTAAAGATTGCTCCGAACTCGCCAATCAATATGATTATCAATTTGGTGATGGCGAATTCTCAAACGAGCCTAGCCCAGAACATACCTATACAAGTGTAGGCACTTATAAAGTTTCTTTGACGGTAAAAGGAGATAAAGGCGAAGATCAACTTACAAGACACATAAAACTTATCAGTATTCCATTAACCAATCTTATCGTAGGCAATTATGAAGGGTCTTTTTTAGAAACTTATCCTATTGATACTGCACTCAGCAACACTTATAATGGTGGGTGCCAGATTTACGCAAAGAACCTAAAAGAGTTTACCGTATTTATACCAAGGGGTGGGTTTGATACTCGAGCAATTGGAACCAATGCAGAGCTTACTTTCTCTGAGCTAAACAACCTTATACCGGCGCGTTTAGCAAATATGAAAACCGTTACTGGGTCTTTTTCTCATGCCTCTGGTAACCTAACGCTGACTCTAACTGGAACAGACCCGCAGAATGAAGATACTCCTTGGGTAATTCGTTTTACGGGTGTAAAAAGCTAGCCCTTCTTTTTAAAGCCGATATTATATTTAACTCCAGCTCTCAGCCAACGGCCTGGTTGCTGAACAAACCCTATATCTTCATATTGCTGATTAAACAGGTTGGCCGCCTCAATATACCAATAGGCCACTTTAGTCTCTTGATACAAACGCAAATCAACCAGAGTATACCCACCAAAAGCAACCTCTGAGCCTGTTGCTGAATTAAAATAGCCTCCTTCACGATATTGATAGCGTACATTCCAAGCCATATTTAATCGACCCGTTAATGAATGATCAACTCCAACGTTTAGTTTATGCTTCAAATAATCTAACACATAATTTGACTCAAACCCTTCACTAGATTGGTCGGCTGACATTCCTGTATAGCGAAAGGTAACACCATTAAAGAAGGCATCCTTTGAATTGTATAATTGCTTCAAGTTCATTCGTGCCTCCGTTTCTACTCCGATAAAATTGACGGCTGTTAAATTAGAAGCTTCCGTAATAACCGATCCATTTTTACGCACCCAATCAATCAAGTTTTGGCCTTGGCGATAAAAACCCGTTACGGTTCCTGAAAACCAGTAGTTATTATACTTCAAACCAAATTGATAATTCTGAGATTGCTCTGGAGCTAAGTCAATACTTCCAACTGCACCTCCCAAATTATAGTACAAATCAGTATAGGTTGGAAAGCGCATGTTGCGATTTGCACCAGCAAACAAATCAATTTTTTTGGTTAATTCATAACTCACATCAGCTCCAGGAAATACATCGTTTCCATAATCTGAATGAAAATTGGCGAGCAGTCCGGCTGAAATTCTAAACTTCCTCACCTTTACATTATGTTCAAAAAACAAACTTGTATTCTCTCTATCAGCTGCTTTTGTGTAAAGAGCATTGCCATAATCCTCAATCGTATCTGATGGCTCTCCCAAGTTATTACTCCAAACTAGCTCGTGACGGTATTCTCCACCAATATAGGTTTGACCAAATTTGGAAGTATAAGCCAAATTTAACTCGCCAGCTCTTACTTCATTTCGGTGATAATTTGGTCCGCCATACCAGCCGGGAACAGTATCTCTAGCTCTGTCCAAAACTAAAAATTCTCCTCTTTTCTCGTACCATCCAGTTCCTTCTCTAAACAATTCAAAGCGATCATAATGCCTTCTATAGTATGCTCTAGGGGTGATTTTTAATTTACCTAAATCCAGCGTGGTTTGCAAGGAAGCAAAATAAGTTCTAGTAGCTTCGTATTGACTCGGAAAGTTCGCAGTATAAAAGTTCTGTGCTCCGAAGTTTTTATCCGTAATTCCGCCATTGAACTTAAAGGTCATTTCCTTTACATCAACGTTTGAGCTCACAAATAGATTGTTCATGTCAAAATCGGTATTGCTAATATATCCGAAGCTTTGTCTTCGATTAAGACTTACTGTTGTGCTTGTATTCTCTGTCACTGCAGAACCCGATACCCCTGCATCTAAATAGCCAAAATCTCCACCTGACAATCGTAATTGTAGATTACTCGAGTCCGCTCTTTTAGTAATTAGGTTTACAGCGCCACTAAAAGCATATGGACCAAACCAACGAGACCCGCCATTATTAATTTGCTCAATACGTTCAACTTGATCAATAAATAACGGAGCATTAATCATGTGGTGACCCGTTTGCGGATCCGACATTTTTACTCCATCTATCATCAATAATGACTGATCATAGGTACCACCGCGAATACTTAAATCACTTTGAACGCCTAGCCCGCTTCTGCTTCTAATATCAATGCCCACTGCATTATCTAACAGGTCGGAAGTGGATTGAACTGGAGTATTTCTCACTTCAGCATTTTCAATCAAATAAGGGTTTGCTGGTTGATTTAGTAAGGAATCGTCTTGACGAATACCTTGAACTGTAAATGCTTTAAATGTGATGCTCGTATCCACCTCTTGAGCATATACTATTGAAGTGCAGGTGATTAATAATGCGTTTATAAAATACTTCATATAATAATTTATTTACAGTACTTACTAAAGCACAATATTGACAATTTTACCGGGAACTACAATTACCTTTTTTGGTGTTTTTCCCTCTAAGTACTTAGCGGCATTATCGGAGGTTAAAACTGCTTTTTCAATTTCATTTTTGTCTAAATCAAGTGGCAGCTCCATCTTGAACCGCATTTTACCGTTGAAAGAAACTGGATAGGCATAATTACTTTCTATTAAATGACTTCCATCAAATAATGGCCATTCGGCAAAAACTATACTTTCTGCATTCCCCAATAATGACCAAATTTCCTCAGTTATATAAGGAGTATGAGGGTGCATTAAAACCAACAAAGGTTCAATGATTTCTTGTTTGTTGCATTTTAAATCCGAGAGCTCATTTACTGCAATCATAAAAGTAGAAACCGAAGTATTAAATGAAAAGCGTTCGTTATCGTCGGATACTTTCTTGATTGTTTTGTGCAAGGTTTTTAGTTCATCTTTCGTCGCCTTTTCTTTAGAAACCAAAAAATTACCCTCGTTGTCGTGCAATAGGCGCCATAACTTTTTCAAGAAACGGTGAACCCCTTCAATACCCTTAGTATTCCATGGTTTACTTTGTTCAATGGGTCCTAAGAACATTTCGTGCAAACGCAATGTATCTGCTCCATAATCTGTAATTACATCATCAGGATTTACAACATTTCCATAGCGTTTGCTCATTTTTTGACCATCCTCCGCTTGAATCATCCCCTGATTAATCAGCTTTTTAGCAGGTTCATCAAAAGGTACAAATCCTAAATCGCTAAGCACTTTTGTCCAAAAACGGAAATACAGCAAATGTCCAGTTGCGTGTTCAGCTCCACCCAAATAAACGTCCACATTTTGCCAATAATCGATTGCTTCTTTAGAAACAAATTCATCGGGGTTATTAGCATCCATGTAACGCATAAAATACCATGAACTTCCAGCCCAACCCGGCATGGTATTCAATTCGATAGGATATTTCTCCTCGTCGCCTTCTGGAGAATACGTAAAGTCTTTTGCGTGCCCTAAAGGTGGCTGACCGTCTTCAGTTGGTAAATATTTATCTACTTCTGGAAGTACAATAGGCAAGTCTTTTTCCGCAACCGGATAAGGAACTCCATCCTTAAAGTACATAGGAACGGGTTCACCCCAATAGCGTTGACGGCTAAAAACTGCATCGCGCATGCGGTAGTTTACTTGCTTTTCTCCAATGCCTTTTGCCTCTAATTCATAAAGCATTTTTTTGATTGCATCCTTTACTTTCATTCCGTTTAGGAAATCAGAATTCATCAAAACGCCACCTTTATCTTCATTTGCACCTTTTGAAACATCAGAACCTTCAATAACTGCTGGAATAGACAGACCAAAATGGTTTGCAAAGTCCCAGTCGCGCTGGTCTCCACTCGGAACAGCCATAACAGCACCTGTTCCATAACCTGCCAATACGTAATCTGCAATCCAAATCGGTAATTTTTCTCCAGAAAATGGGTGTTCAATATAACTCCCCGTAAAAACTCCGGTAATGTTCTTTACATCCGACATTCTATCCCGCTCGGTTTTGGCTTTGGCTTGAGCAATGTAATCCTCAACTGCCGTTTTTTGATCCTCAGAAGTTAACTCAACAACCAAATCATGCTCCGGCGCAATTACCATAAAAGTAGCACCGAAAATGGTATCCGGTCGCGTTGTAAATATTTCCAGTTTATGATTAGAATCGGCCACTTGAAAATGCACTGCGGCACCCACACTTTTACCAATCCAATTGCGTTGAATTTCTTTCAGAGAATCGGTCCAGTCTAGGTCGTTTAAGCCCTGCAACAAACGCTCCGAGTAGGCAGAAATACGCATACTCCATTGTCGCATTTTTCGTTGTTCTACAGGATGTCCACCTCGTTCAGAAACGCCATCTTTAATTTCATCATTAGCCAATACAGTTCCCAATGCTGGACACCAATTCACCATACTATTTGAAATATAGGTCAAGCGATAATCCAGTAAAATTTCTTGTTGGCGTTTTTCAGAATACCCTTTCCAATCTTCTCCAGAAAAAGTATAATCTGCATCATTTGCGGCATTCACACTAGCGTTGCCCTCTTTCTCGAATTTGGATATCAAGTTGTCAATAGACTCCGCTTTTTGGGTTGAATTGTTGAACCAAGCATTAAACAGTTGAATAAAAATCCACTGTGTCCATTTGTAATATTTAGGATCACTCGTCCTTACTTCCCTGCTCCAGTCGTAAGAAAATCCGATTAAATCCAATTGCTCTCTGTATCTAGCAATATTTTCTTCTGTAGTTTTTGCAGGATGCTGTCCAGTTTGAATTGCATATTGCTCTGCTGGTAACCCAAAAGCATCATAACCCATGGGATGCAAAACATTAAAACCGTTCGCTCTTTTGAATCGAGAATAAATATCTGAAGCAATATATCCTAGGGGATGGCCTACATGCAGGCCTGCGCCAGATGGGTATGGAAACATATCTAACACGTAGAATTTGGGTTTCTCCGAGTTGTTCTCGATTCTGTAGACTTTGTCTTCCTGCCATTGCTTTCTCCACTTGGCCTCTATCGTACTAAAATCGTATGCCTTCATACCTGTTTATTGGGGGATGCTTTATTTACAAAAAAGTGTACAAAAGTAACATTACTTCATCTTTAGGGTCGCCGATTAAATTGTTATTTTAGCTGTCCAAGGAATACACGAAAACCTATGGCTACAGCGGAAGAACGCTTCTCTAAAAAACGATTAAACTCGTCCTATTTCACTGCAATCATCAGCATCAGTTTAGTGCTTTTTATGCTCGGTATTTTAGGGTTAATTTTATTACAAGCCAAACGCGTATCCAATTATGTAAAAGAAAACATTGGCTTTTCTGTAATTCTAAAAGATCAGGTAAAAGAAGTAGACATAGTTAAATTCCAAAAATCCTTAGATGCGGCAAGCTATGTAAAAGCTACCGAATACATTGATAAAGAGCGCGCTGCAAAAGAATTGACGGCTGATTTAGGGGAAGACTTTGTTGACTTTTTGGGCTACAACCCTTTGCTTGCTTCCATCGAAGTTCGATTAAATGCAGAATATGCTAATCCCGATAGTTTGAGTTGGATAGAAGCAGAACTCATGAAAAACCCTCGAATAAAAGAAGTGTTTTATCAGCGTGATTTGGTTTCGTTGGTCAGCGAAAACATCAAAAATATTTCCATGGTGATTATTGTTTTTAGCATCTTATTGCTCATCATTGCCATTGCGCTTATCAACAACAGTATTCGTCTAGCCCTTTATTCTAAGCGGTTTATCATAAAAACCATGCAGCTCGTTGGTGCTACGCCGGGTTTTATTCGCAGACCCTTTGTGTTGCGTGGAATTTTAAATGGAATCTACGGTGCAATGATCTCAATAAGCCTATTAATTGGGTTGTTATTTTACCTACAACAAAAATTACCTGAACTTTTTGCAATTCAGGATGTAGAAATGGTTGCATCTTTGTTTGGAATGGTACTTTTGCTTGGAATTATTATTACATGGATAAGTACTGGTTTGGCGGTGCGTAAATATTTACGCATGACAACAGACAAACTATACAGTTAATATTATGAGTCAAGAAAACGAAAAAGGATTTGTGTTCGAAAAAGCCAATTACATGATGCTTGCGGGCGGTTTGGTTTTGGTAATTATTGGGTTTTTTCTAATGTCTGGGGGTGTTCAGAAGACCCCAACGTATTCAACCCAGAAGTATTTAGTGCAAGAAGAATTACCGTTGCGCCAACAGTTGTTTTGATAGGATTTGCCGTGGTTATGGTGGGTATTTTCAAAAAACGAAAAGCTCAATAACTCTCTACCCTTTTGAGTATACTAGAAGCAATAATCCTCGGAGTAATTCAAGGGCTTACTGAGTTTTTACCAGTAAGTAGTTCAGGACATATTGAGCTGGGCAAGGCAGTTCTGAATGTGGAGCTGAATGACCCTCTGTTATTTTCTATTGTGGTTCACGCCGCAACTGCTCTAAGTACTATTGTCATTTTCAGAATGGACATTTGGATGCTCATTCGAATGTTCTTTGAGCCTAGACTGTGGAATGCCGGGAGACAGTATATTCTTTATATCGCAATTTCAATGATTCCAGCTGGATTGGTGGGATTGTTCTACAAATCAGAAATCGAAAACTTCTTTGACGGAAACATCCTTTTAGTTGGCTTTATGCTTTTAGTAACCGCTATGTTACTGTTTATGACTACCAAAATAAAGCGGGAAAAAGGAAAGATTGGATTCGCTTCTTCACTACTGATTGGCGTTATTCAAGCCGTTGCAATTCTGCCAGGAATTTCTCGCTCGGGAGCAACTATATCAACAGCACTAATGCTTGGTGTTAGCCGAAGTAGAGCAGCTCGATTCTCTTTCCTTATGGTAATTCCATTAATTCTGGGAGCTACACTTTTAGATGTAAAAGACTATATTGAACTTCAACAAGCAGGCTTGGCAACTGCCGATACGGTTGAGCCAGTTGCATTAATTGCAGGCTTCATTGCGGCATTCGTAAGTGGTTTGTTTGCTTGTAACTGGATGATTCAACTGGTTAAAAAGAGCAAATTGCAATACTTCGCATTGTATTGTTTAGTAGCAGGTATCGTTGCTATTGCATTTTCCATTTAATTTCTAAACCATGCTAGAACGACCTAACTTTAAGGAAGGAAGTGTTCTATTAGTCGACAAACCACTTACTTGGACTTCCTTTGATGTTGTCAATAAATTGCGTTACAATTTAAAACGCGCCCTTGAGGTGAAAAAGCATAAAGTAGGACATGCTGGCACATTGGATCCACTTGCAACCGGGCTATTAATTATTTGCACAGGTAAAAAAACAAAAGCCATTAACGAATATATGGGTTTACCAAAAACTTATACGGGTACTATTACTCTCGGAGGAACTACACCAAGTTATGATTTGGAAACTGAAATAGAATCGAGTGGAGGTACCGTAACATTTTCTTTAATAGAATTGCAAAAAGCGACTGAACCTTTCGTTGGTAAAATTCAACAGTTTCCGCCAGATTTTAGCGCCATTAAAAAGAATGGAAAGAAGTCTTATGAATTGGCACGCAAAGGTTTTTCGGCAGATTTACCCGCAAGAGAAATTGAAATTATTAGTTATTCCATTTCAACTATTGCACCCAGCAAACATGTTGAAGGAGGACTGGACTGTGCGTTTGAAGTTGTTTGCTCAAAAGGGACCTACATTCGAAGTTTGGCTCACGATTTAGGAAAAGCATTGGGCTGTGGTGGGTTTTTAAGTTCACTCAGACGCACTGCCATAGGGGAGTATTCTGTTGAAAATGCTTTAAGTGTTGAGGAAACCGTTTCTATGATTGAGTCTATAACAATTCCAGATTAAAGCGTTAACGAAGCGAGATTCTGAAACAAGTTCAGAGTGACCTGATAGTATTTCGATAACACTGATTACCTTTACCCCAAATGGACATCTACAAACAAAAACAAAACTGGAAAAAGCTCTTATTGGCCTTTGCTGCTGTCATTATAGCTGCATCTTTCTGGTATACAAATCGTTTGGTCCAAAATATTTCGAAAGAACAACGGAAGCAAGTTGAACTTTGGGCAGAAGCCGTAAAGAAAAAAGCGCGATTGGTGAATTACACTGAACGACTATTTCGCGAGTTAAGAGAAGAAGAGCGCAAGAAAGTAGAACTTTGGGTTGAAGCCAACAAACGCTTATCCAGTTCTTCAAACAACCTTGACCTTCCCTTTCTAACAAAAATTTTAACGGATAACACCACCGTGCCTGTTATTTGGACGGGGCAAGATGGAACAGTAAAAGCAACTCGAAACTTACCCAAAGAAATGAAGGGTGATGACGCAGCGGTTCAGCAAGAAATTAAGATAATGCGTGCGCTTTACGACCCTATTGAAATCAAATATCTAGGTAACCAGCTTGATTATCTCTACTATAAAGACTCCCGATTATTTGAAGAGCTAAAGCAGACTTTTTCAGACTTACAGCAATCTTTTATTAGTGAGGTTGTCTCAAACAGCGCTAGTGTTCCTACCGTAGTTACCAATCAATCACAAAATGATATTTTATTCGCAGGAAACCTTGACTCCAGCACCTTCAATTCACCCGAAAAAGTGGCTGAACTGATTGAAAGCATGAAAGCTTCAAATGCTCCGATTAAAATCATGCTTCAAGATAAAGAGAGTTATGTAATGTATCAAGACTCATGGATTTTAACCCAATTGCGCTACTACCCTTTCATTCAGTTTGGGGTGGTTGGATTATTTATTCTTATAGGCTATTACTTTTTTAGTACCTCTCGTCGGGCAGAACAAAACCGTGTATGGGTTGGAATGGCCAAAGAAACAGCACATCAATTAGGTACTCCACTCAGTTCATTATTAGGTTGGGTAGAATACATTAAATCAAAAGGTGAAGACATGACGCTTGCGAACGAACTCGAAAAAGATGTGCAGCGTCTTGAAATAATAACTGATCGGTTTTCTAAAATTGGGTCGATTCCTGAACTACAACCTTTGGACTTAAAAAAAGTAATTCAGCGTTCAATTGCCTACCACGAAGTGCGCAGTTCCAAAAAAGTACTGTTTAGTATCAAGGACCATACTTCTGGAAATAGGCTCGTTAAAATGAATGAAGCACTATTTAATTGGGTTATGGAAAATTTAGTCCGCAATGCAATTGATGCCATGGGAGGTCAAGGAAAACTTACCCTAAGTATTGTGGAAGAAAATGAAATGATTCACCTTGATATTGAAGATACTGGAAAGGGAATGACGCCTCAACACAGAAAAACGGTTTTTAACCCGGGTGTAACTTCTAAAAAACGAGGGTGGGGACTTGGCTTAACGCTATCCAAACGAATTATTGAAGAATACCACTGTGGTAAAATACTCGTAAAATCTTCCAAGGTGAACGAAGGAACCACCTTTCGAATTACCCTTCAAAGAGCCTAGAATATAGGTAATGGCTGGTATTTACATTCACATTCCGTATTGCAAACAAGCTTGTAGTTATTGTGACTTTTACTTCACCGTTCATTTATTAGATAAACAAGAATTTATAAAAGCACTTCTAGAAGAAATCGAATCTAGAACAGCATACTTGGAAAATCAAACTATTGAGACCATCTACTTTGGTGGAGGAACTCCCTCTCAGCTTTCAACTCAAGAATTGAACTCAATAATTGAGGCCATTCGAATGAATTATTCGGTAACAGGAAATGTAGAAATTACAGTTGAAACAAATCCAGATAATTTAACCGAAGACTATTTAAAACAGCTTTCAGAAATTGGAGCCAATCGATTAAGTATTGGCATTCAGTCTTTTAAAAATGAAGACTTAACGTTGATGAATCGTGCTCATAATGCTGCTGAAGCTAAAAACTGTATTTCTCTAGCCAGAGTATCGGGGTTTAATAACATAAGTATCGACCTTATTTATGGTTTGCCAAATAGTTCGATTGAAGATTGGCAAAACAACATTCAGCAAGCACTGAAACTAAATCCAGAGCACATTTCGGCTTACAACCTAACTATCGAGACTGGAACTCCACTTGCGCATTTGGTTTCTAAAGGACGCGTAAGTATTCCATCAGATGACGAAGTTGTATTGCAACATAATTTATTAGTAGACCTGCTATCAAAAGCGGGATTTGAACATTATGAAACCTCCAATTTTGCAAAACAAGGTTTTCGTTCGAAGCACAATTCCAGTTATTGGAAAGGAATCCACTACTTGGGTTTTGGACCATCTGCTCACTCCTTTAATGGAACAAGTAGAAGTTGGAATATTGCCAATACCAAAAAATACGTTGACCTTATTCGAGAAAATAAAACCCACTTTGAAAGCGAAACTTTATCTCTAATTGACAGGATAAACGAGTTTATAATGACCGGTTTACGAACCGTTGAAGGAATAGATTTGAATCATTTCGAAAATAATTTTGGAAAAAAACGTTTAGCCGTTTTACTGCAAGAAAGTGCTAACGCTCTGTCAAAACAATACTTGGCATTAGACCAAAATCGATTATTCGTTACCCCAAAAGGTAAAGTACTGCTGGATGGAATTACCTCTGATTTGTTTTTTGAGTAACTCCCATTCTTAATTTTCGTCATTCCGTACAGAAAATTCGCTAGCAATTTCGTTCCTCTTCCGATAACTATCGGAATGGCTCAATTCATCTCACGGAATGACCGTATTTAGAAAATCGCAACAAAAAAGGGCAACCCATGCGAGTCGCCCTTCTACAATCTTATTGAATTGAATCTATTTAGCCGCCACCAACTTCTTGTCC
>Ga0115547_1000834_pt1 | contig 19087 bp, 15 predicted proteins | sample COGITO_mtgs_1004_3_FD_87185 | JGI IMG/M metagenome (GOLD analysis project Ga0115547, IMG submission 87185) | Pelagic marine microbial communities from North Sea - COGITO_mtgs_100420 | ecosystem: Environmental > Aquatic > Marine > Epipelagic | place: Germany:Helgoland, sampling site Kabeltonne...
CAGGAGCAGGAGCAGGAGCAGGAGCAGGAGCAGGAGCAGGAGCAGGAGCAGGAGCAGGAGAAACTAACAAATCACATATACAAAACCTCATAATTGCGTGGTCCAACCGTAATATAGACATGTATGTGTCAGATAAGGACGATGCGACGTTAGGTGGTTATATGAACCTCCCCCCGTACGTCTGTACCGCAGACAAACTGAAAGAGGTCAATAAGTATCTGAACGATCTAAATTTGAGAGTCAACCCAAAAAAAAAATAAAATATACATCACATTATATTAGTATCACACACTTCCCCACACCCTCTCAACAAATGAACTACCACCTATTGAAAACACGACCGTTTCTGACGAAAGTGTCTCAGCAGAACATCACGGCAGACATGATCGAAGCAGCGCTTCAGCATTGTTTTCAGCACAGCGCATTCTCGACGTTTCCATACATTATGTACAATATGAATTCTAAGCAGGCGATGCGAGAATTGCGGTGTGGCAACTGTGTTGCGTTATCTATGTATTTGCAAGAGGTATTACAGCAGCAGTACGGAGTCAGAAGCTACTTAATTCCAGCCACCATCCCCAATGTGTACAAACTCCCATCGCTGCTGGACATTTGCCACGTTGCGTTGGCGATACCACGAACCAAAAGCACGTTATTTATTGCGGACGTGGCATTCTACTTCTTGCGACCACTTGAAATACGATTGCACCGCAAAACCATTCCAGAAGTGTACTCAAAGGAGGTATACAAGTACGAACCAGCGCAGGACCTGGCAGACTACACCACGCTGAAGCGAGTCCAGAGCAAGGTACTCACCCAACTTGACCGACACCAATACAACGACTACCAGAGCATGCCGCGAAACACGACCGTGTGTCAGTGCAACTATGCGAATGATGTGGACGACACGTGGTCGTACTTCTTGCGCGAGGTGTGCAACCCGGACCGCGCGATATCCACGTTTTTTATCAACTGCAAGAAGACCCCGTTCATCTGCTCCACCAAGCACGACCCGAATAATGTGTGCACCTCCGATATGTGTCTCAAATTTGTAGACAATCAAAATATCCAAATTACGTACAACGCCAACCCGAGCGAAGTGGAGATGTTCCACTTGAATCATCTGCGCGGCAAGAATGAGAATCGCATTAACAAACACATCCGGCACTTTATGAAAGACGATGTGTCTGCGCATATCGGGCATATTCCATTCGAGCAACGGGAGTATATCGTTGAAGATTGAGTTTCAAATTAGGGAACGTACGTAAATAGGGTAGGACACACTCGCCTCCGTTTTTGCATACGTATTACAAATTGTATTCACGTATTACAAATTGTATTCACGTATTGTATTCACGTATTGTATTCACGTATTGTATTCACGTATTGTATTACAAATTGTATTCACGTATTGTATTCACGTATTGTATTCTAATTCGAAACCCACACGTTGCGTATCTGTAGGTGTGTATCGTTTATGACCCTTTCGTCCAAAACGAAACAAACCCGTTGACAACCACTTTAAACCCTGCCGCGCGCAACAGTTTGCGGATTTTGTTGTAATCGCACAGCTGAGGCAAATCGGCTTCGAACATGACGTGTTTCAGTTGGTGAGAGACGAAGTGCTCGTTCTCTTCGATGAACTCACCCAAGCACCCCTCGCAATCGGCAACGAGTGTGTCAAACTGTAAGTTGTATTTTGTTTCGAGTTGCTGGATGGTGTAGGTCGGTATGGTGGCGCTGTCAGTGGAGGAAGACGCTGCCGACACCACGCGAGAGGCGTACCCGCTCTTCTTCAGATACACTTTCTTGTTTGATATGATTCCGTTCACTATCCGGAAGTGTGCTTTGTGCGCTTTTCGGTTGTCTTTCAGACATGCGATTACCGATGCGTCCGGTTCCACACACACGTGGTGGGTCGGGTGTTCCAACTTGTGGTTGATCACGCACGACACGACGCCGTAGCGTGCCCCCAATTCTAAGACGGTGCTATGTGGCATAATATAATCGTGACTGACGTACTGCTCTTCTCGTTCGTTCTTAATATCAACGCGCTGACCCAGTTCGTCTAGGTGTGGTATGTTATCAAGTTCTCGGAGTGTGAAATGTTTCCGCTTCGGGAAAGTGATGTTTCGTTTTTCCCAGTTGTTCCAGATGTTTCGTTTGGGGTGTTTTGTGTGTGAGCGAGTTGTTGTGGTGGTGGTGGTTCGGTTCGCATAATGTCGCTTTTTATTTGCCCGATTCTTATTAATAGTATTCTTCTTCTTCTTCTTGTGGGTGTGTCTGTTTAAAGACCGGTTTTCAGATAAGGTTGGCATTATGTATTATTATGTTCTAATTTACTATAAAAATACTCAAGCGCTTACTAACGATTCGATTAATATATAATCGTGTGTGTGTGTGTTATATGTGTGTGTGATGGTTATCTATACACGAAGGAGGCATTTAGTCATTCGCTATATTGTGCAAGCGTAGCGTGCACAACCATATGGATATTATCTACATTGACTGCATTTCCAAATTGCTTGTACGCATTACGATCTTCTTCGTCCATTATAAAGTCTTCCGGAAAGGATTGCAACCGTGCGCATTCTCTCGGAGTGATGTATCGTCGCTCTTTTCCATAAATTGGAATTTGTGAGATGGCAACAAGTGTCGGAAAGTGCTTTGCCCGTTTGACCCGAATACCGGATTGGCGAATTTGGATAAAGTAATGAAAGATGGATTCATCTGGTTTCACTTTGCCCACCTGCCATTCTAACTTACCAAATATTTCTCTTCTCTGCAAAATGTCTTTGTGTGTTTCATACCAAGCATCCCATGCAGGTTTATACTTTGCAATCAATGGTTTATTTGCGGTAATATACTCTCTTCTCCATTTGGCATAACCTTCATACTGTTCGGGGGTGTGTCCATTGTAATGCTCGTTGATCATAATGACCGGTGAAATCTTCTCACCGACTTCGAACAGTTGAATCATTTCTTCCCACGCTTCCAGACATTGCAAAATGTCTCCATCTACTAAGTATTTTTTATCCACTTCGTCCTTATCTTGAAAAATATATTTGTATTCGCTTACACGTGGAGGCAGTTGAATATCGATTGGGTGTTCCTTGTAAATGTCATTGCGTATACACACGAATACAATTCGTTCACGTTGTTGTGGAATACCATAGTGATGGGGTGATACTTCGATTTTTTGCAAATGGTATCCGATTCGGTTGATTTCGCTTTCAATGTATTGTATAACCTCACCATTCCCCACTTTCAAAATGTGTTTCACATTTTCCAAGAACATAAACTTCGGTTGTTTTGCGACAGCAAGGCGGATGATCTCATCAAATAGCAACCCTCTTTTGTCATCGAATGTTCTTTTTTTCCCCGCATTTGAAAAAGCTTGACACGGGAAACCGCCACAAATAATGTCAATATCTCCAAAATCATCTGGTTGGAGCAGTTTCACATCTGGGTGTGGCATCATATTATAATTTGTATTGTAGTTTTCCCGACAATGTTTATCCGTGTCACACGCCAGCACACACTCGTGTCCCAAACGTTGCATTGCCTGGTGAAACCCACCGATACCGCAAAACAAATCAATGTACTTCATTTGTTGTAAATGGTAAGTATGATTTTTTAAATGTGTGTTTGTGCTTGCGTGTTGTGTTGCGTGGGTTACCCTTTGGTTTGTGGTGGTGCTGGTGGTGTGTTAGTTGGTGAAACGATATCTTACAATTATTTATTAATAAGATTGTTAACAAACTATATTTCATATACAAGAAACTGAGCAGAGGATTCTAATATATTGCCTTTGAAACGAATCTCAACTCGAAACGTGTTGCCGTATGCCCGTAGATGATAAAACATTTTTGCCTGTTTTCCTTTGTTTCCATCCTTTTTAAAATAGTATTTATTCGATTCGGTCAGCGATGACTCTGATGCACACTGTGTCCGATTCAATACTTTAAGCGATACACCGTTAAACATGTACACTTTGTAATTCAAATCGAGTGGAAACAGTCGGTTCACGATATTGTTCGTAAAATAATCGGCAGACTCTTGTAGTGTGGTGCGAACGATGTTCCAATATTCATTCTTCCCTTCGATGGCATCATAGAATAAATAATTAACCTTGCCGCAATCACGAAGTAGTTTGTAATTTTCTTTGGTTATGCCGGCTTGTTCGCAAATCAGTTTGCGTGTCTTTTCTAACGACACCGCAGTCGGGTGGAGTGCTTCCTTTTCACGACACATCTTCTCGATCGATAGGTTGCACAGCGTGCAATAGTGTGTCTGCTTGATACTCAACCCAGTGAACGTACTCTGTTTCTCCGTCGGGCAGAAGCATTCTACGAATATGTCAGCATTTGTATCACCGCTCTTATTTAATTCTTTAATTTGTTTGCTGTGCACGTGCTTCCCTTCTAAATATATTTTCCGAATCGTTGAAATATGTATGACCGACTGTATCTGATTCAAAAAAATGTCTATCCATTTTTGACCTGCCACCGGATCGCGCATCTGCAAGTCGGTCAGGTATTTAGTATACTCTTCTTGGGAACAACCACACAGAACACCGTCGTATGATTCCAACTTTGATTGGCATATGTCGTCGAATGTGTATTGATTTATATCCAATACCAAATTCGACAGTAGCAAGGCAGCACATAATTCAAACCCGTTGTGGTCACAGTTTTTCCGGATACTTCTTTTCGCAAAGAGCTTTGATTTTACACAACGTATAAAATACCCAGTGTGAACGTTATCTTTAAAAATGTCCACAAATTGCTTCCCGTTTTTGGAAGAGACACCGCATTGTAATTCTATCATCGAGGCGATGGTATCTTTAGACGAATAGTGTAAGCTCAGTTTTTCATCTTCTGTGAATGCAAGCAGTTCTCTTAATTCGTTGTGGGTCATTTCGATTGCACCGTGTTCAGCAGAAGAGCTCACGCATAAAGGCATGCCGTACTGACAATCGCTCGTTTTCGCACGCTTGTAAGTCTGACTCATCTTTTAGGATTGGTCGTCCATCCAAATGAGTTACTTTACATAGTAGTTATAATTAATAATTAATAATGAATAATGAATGACTGTGCCGATTTGCGTCGCTCGGTGTATCGTAGATGGTGTATCGTAGATGGTGTATCGTAGATGGTGTAAAATTATTTTATATATACCACCAACAACGGTTCCACAGTGACACCCTCGCACACACACACACACACGTATTCTTCCATCCATATAGACACCTCTTCCATCTCACCCCCCCCCTACCATCAAACAATAAGTCGACGTATCGACGGCACGGTGTGTCGTGTCTATTTATAAACACGTCTGGGTATTCGTTCGGTCGCACAACCACATTTGTCGTTATAGTCTTGACGCAATCATATCGAATACGATTCGATATTATAAATATATGTATAACACAAAAAAAAAACAGAAACCCACAATTTGTATTTGCATTTGCGATTGTGTGTGTGTGTGTATTTGCATATAGATGACCACATATTTTTAACATTTTTAACATTTTTACAAATCAGCATACAGCACGTAATGTGTTGAGCAGTATATAACGTGTACAACTTACGGAGCATACACAACATTCAGTTCGTGCACACTCCGACACTTCTCTACATCTTGCATCCACTGCTGCACATCGACAGATTGTGTTTCGCTTGGAATGAAATCACTTGATGCAAAATTGCAATTGTGTTCGACTTCATATAGATTGCCACCGCCATCGTGGCGATAGTACAATTGCTTCGTTCTAATGCAATAGCAACACGCTACATAGTATCCCATACCATCGTAGAGTGTCGCAAAGTCAATATTTTGGCACTGTGCGTTCCGAGTTGTTCTTTGTGTGTAGCGCTGGACGACCTCGTCCAATGGCATAAGCACCCACTGTGGGTTTGTTAGGGCATATGCCTCCGTATGGCATTGCGAGTGCTTGTACAAATTATGTATCGCACTTGGCAGGCATTCAAGAAAACTGTATTTGTGAAACATATCGGCAACCATGCGATTGGGTGTATTATTATGCTCTGGCAGCAGCGTCAGTATCGTAGCGTCGAGTGGGTTGGATTGTTGCCGTTGTTGTGAGCGGGTTTGGACAGGCATACTTGTTTGATAGTGTTTGCGTGTTGGTGGAATCGATTGGCGAACGAACCGGAATGTGTAAATGGTTAGGGGGAGGGAGACACGTGGTAGAAGGATGTATTATTTTGTTTTTTTTTTTAAATGAACAAAAAAGAAACCAACTCACGAACTGGTTGGTTAGTTAGGTGCACGTATTGATTCCATTTTATTATCACCCCTCTAATAGTATTACGAATCGTGTACCACCAAATGTATGATTTCCACTGGTCGTTTCCGTTACTCATCGGGTTCGTTGTATGTGTATTCGTCCAATCGTACGGGAACTCTTACGGACCACCCGAAGCGTTCCGAACAGAGGTTTGCCACAATCAACACGCACATGCAACTGCCAACCACTCTCAGAATAATTCGTAGAAGAACATCATCACGTTTTCATATTTGCTATCCGTATTCGAGTTGCCACGGTACGTGGTCGCGGATGGTGCAGCATCCGCATCCGCACGAATCGGATAGCGGCTGCGACCCACCACCTCGCATCTTGGTGCAGCAGCAGTAGCAGTAGCGCTGCCGGTTACCCACGGGTTGTACATATAGTCTGTAAGCGTCTGGGGGTGATCGAGATTTGGGGAGGGGGTATGTTTGCAGGCAAACAGACTCATGGAGGTGAGTTTGAAACTGCCGACATAGTAGTACGTGTCTGATATATAATCACACACTCGAAACCACAACCGGTTTGCGACCAAGGTGCACACGCCAGTGTATGTGTACACCACGTATGCGGAGGCGATAACCATCCACATACACAGCAACACTCTCAGCAGGAATCGTTCGTCGTAGCACTTTTCAATATTAGTGGAGTATTTTCTGAAAAAGGTGTCCAGTGCGAGGCGATCGCGGATGTTCAGATTGTTCAGAATCAGCATATTCGAGAGTTGCTCTTTCTCGTCGCGCAGTTTATGCATCTTATCTGCGAGTGCCTCCTTTTCTGCCGATAGTGTTGCGACTTGGCGGGTGAGTCGCTCAATCGTATTTTCCAACGTGTTTCCCAACGTATTTTCAAATCCGCTTGATGGGTAGTCTGGCGTGTTGCATACGAACTGCTGTGTGGTGTCGGAGTGTCCGTCGGGTTGGTCTTGCCCTTGTCCTTGTCCTTGTCCTTGTCCGTGTCCTTGTCCTTGTCCTTGCCCTTGTCCTTGTCCTTGTCCTTGTCCTTGTCCTTGTCCTTGTCCTTGTCCTTGTCCTTGTCCTTGTCCTTGCCCTTGTCCTTGTCCTTGTCCTTGTCCTTGTCCTTGCCCTTGTCCTTGTCCTTGCTCGTCGTCGCAACTTGCTACCATATGATACGAATCAGTCATCTGCTATAATACGATGTGTCGTGTGGTGTATCGCAAACAAGTGTGCTGGATTCTCGATGGTCGATTGTGTTGATAAAAAAGGATGAGATATTAAAATCATTTTATATAAGACACATGTTTTTTGTAACAAAGCAGGTGAACAATGAAACCGCACCCACCCGTAATAGTTTTTAGAGTTCATCACCGTGTGTACAGAACTTCATTTGAGTTTTTGACATATGGATGTAGCATGTGTTGGTTGGGGGGGGGGTGATAGTATCGAATTTGGATATGCAGTTTAGGATGGTGTTATATTAGATAGTAGGGTTTGCTTTTGTTAATAGTTTCATTGTTTGTGTGAATAATGTTGTTAATGCTTCACATTTTGATTTGATGTCGGGGGTTATGCGGCTAGTTATGCTGTTATTTGGTGGTGTGTCTAACAACTCCGTCATTTTATGCGAAATATTGTTTAAGTGTTTAATAATTTCAGTACACTTATTATTAAACACTCGGACGAATTTCGTAAGTTCCGCAAGAAACTCGTCAAGTGTATCCCTAAAATCAACTATTTCTTTATCATTATCATCATCGGGTTCTGTAATACTACACTTCTTGTGATATAGTTTATCACCCTTGTCGATTACGGTTAATGGAAGATTCGCATTGTCTAATTTTGCACCCTTGTTGCAACTTGTACCGTCAGTTATGGTAGTGTTCGGTGAAGCACTATCTTTTGTGTTGCCAATCAATGCGGTTCACCCATTGTTGTGTATAATGGATGATATATATTTACGTAATAGGGGTATTACCCGGTTTTGTGAGTGAGGTTATATTATTATTATTATTATTACTACGATGTAGTATGATGGACGTGTATGCGATTTACTTATTATTCGAAGTCGCTGTCTACACAATCGTCGTCGTCTTCTTCGTCTCCAACGTCTTCCATGTCTTCGTCGGTATCAACTCCTTTGGTGGGTTGTGCATCAGCAGCGACATCATCATTGGTGTGGTGGTTGGGTTGTGGTGGTTGTTCAGGAGGGTATTGGATCATTGGTGTCGTTTCGCTTTCTTTGCGAAATGAGAAAACCGTGTTCGTGCTGTTCTCATTCGGTTTGAATTCAAGTTGCACAATCTTCCAATTGCACCCAAACCGACCACCCACAAACCAGATGCATTTACATTGAATAATTGCACGCATTTGCATCCGTTGACCACCTGCAACTTCATCCAGGTTATCAGTGTGTTTGTTTTGTTTTTCATCAAATACGACACACTTCCATTTCTGATCGTAGAAGGGGACAGATGCTTTGAATGTTGGTGGGAATTGTGTCATTTCTTCACCGGTTTCCTTGTCCGTGCGGAATTTCACTTGGGGTGTGAACATTGCGCTTTTCAGAACATCTACAGATACGGTCTTTTTTCGAAACCACTCCATCGGATTACTCTTTGCTTCCTGCAGAATACGTTCATCCATACTTAGTAGAGATTTATAGAATGCGCCACCAGATGCATCATCGTCAAAACAATCGACACTCCAACTGACGCTGTATTTTGGTTTTTCAGCGTCCGCATACTCCGGGGGAGGGGGTGAGATACCACTGTAACTACTCATCCAAGGAGTTTGAAGCAGAATCGGACCACCATCACACGTATTGATATACACACTTTTCATACCATTGTCAGACACTTTCATCTCTGTGAATTTGAGAGATGCGACATCTTCGATACAATGAGGAATTGTTGTATCAAAGGCATACGTATCAAAGGACAATGAAGCACCGTTGAGGGGAACATATTGCATTTGTTTGACCTTCCATTTGCATCCGTATTTGGTTGTGCCAATGAACCACATTGGACAGCATTCCATAATAACACGCACTTTCATACGACCAGTAACAACTTTATCCAAGTCTTCTGTAATCAGCTTGCAGTTTTCGTCAAACACCATACAATCCCACTCGTTATTGTAATACGGGATTGATGCTGACATACTTGGTGGGTAGGCATTGCTTTCTTCACCGGTCTCGCGATCAATACACGGTTTTACGATTTTGGTGAACATTGCTTGTTCCAGAACTTCTTCACTCACAGAACGCTTCTTAAACCATTCCATACCATTCCTCGCGCCCTCTTTCAGAAGACGTTTTTGAAAACACTTCATAAACTCGGTAAATTCGGTCACTTCGGTATCTTTTCCACCGTTGTCGTCCAATGACAGCTGCAGATTGTATTTGGGTTTTGCGGGATCAGAATATTCAGGAGGAGGAGGACGGATGCCAAATGAACTTTTCAACCAAGGTGATTCGATTTGAAAGGTTGAATTATTCATATTGATATATACCATCTTTCTTCCAGTATCGGTCGTCTTCAGTTTGCTGAATGTCAACCCAGAAAGGTCTAGTTCGTGTGCCATTTTACGCTTGGGTGATACGGTCGTCGATGACTCGGTGCGGGTTTGCATAGAAGTAGACATACTGAAATATGGTAATGCTTGTTTGGGAGTGATGGTGGTTGGTTAGTTGATTGATTGATTATAATGATACCTCCACACACCACCTCACACACAAACATTCATTCGCTATGAAAGCATTCTTTATTTATAAAATAAACACGTTTTGTATGCGCATCGGTGATGACGTCACACAACCGGTGCAGTTGGTGTGCAGGTGCGAAAAAAACATACAAGTAGAAGTTTATTCATATGTGGCAACATCGTCAAACCCGTTCGTGCCTTATGCGTCGACTGGCGTAAGCACCGATTTGCTGTTTCGCAAATTGTAAGTAAACCTATGCGGAATCGTTGGGTCGCAACACCGCACTGTGTCTTTCCGGAGTGGGCGGGCAGAATAGGGTGTGCACGGTGGTGTGCACGGTGGTGTGCACGGTGGTGTGCACGTGCGTGAGTTGTAGGTCTCGTGCAGTGGTGGGTAGTCGCAACTGTTTTTCACTGGCAGGATGTCTTGGCTGAACAATCGCAATCCGGCAGTATCAACCGTGATACCATTCGCAAATGGTGGGTCAGTTTGTTCGGGGTGACCGACTGAGTACGAACAGTCTTCTTCGGTTCGTTCGTCCAGATGTAGTGCGTCGTTCATCTGTTTATCGGCAGATTTGAGGTTGATAATATCGTCGAGTGTGATCACATCCGTGAGGGTGATGTCAGTCGGTTGGGCAACATCTTCGAGGGTGGCAACATCTTCGTAGGTGATACCATATTTGTCGTCGATTCTGGAAACGTCCGCGAAGGTGACACAATCTGCGTCGTCGTCGTGTGTGGCAACCTCACCGAATGTGCGCCCCGCTTCTGCGTCGATGGGGGCACCGTCCGGGTGGGGTGTGGCAGTCGGTGGGTGTGCACCGATCAACGGCGTCGTGTTTGTGGCGTGGATCGTTTTTTTCCCGAACAGAGAGCTCCACAGATGGTTCGCAGGAGCAGCAATTGTGCGTGCGATGCGACGCATCGACCGAGACACTAAGTTGCGCGATGGTTCGGAAGGTCTGTCGTATGGCGTGTCGGTCTTCTGCTCAAAGGAACGATACGTGGTCGTTGCGATCTTAGGCATTTTCAAATAAGAGAAGTGTGTCGTGAGAATTCGGTAGCAGACAGTCGTTTGATAGTGGTACTGGTATATATACGGATAACTTAAAATCATTTTATTAAATACCGTTTTTTACATATTATATAATCGTTTAACCGATCTTCCCTTCACTTCCCTTCCCGTCTGAGATACGTTTGAATGGACGTATTCTGCTGTAGTTCGTATAGGTAGTATACAAATCGCTGAATGTTTTTTTGGTCATTGGTGTGTACGAGTATGTCTCACCGGGTGTGCATTTTTTGAATATATCTAGCAGGCGAGTATTTTCCGACGAGGTGTGGAATCGCAGTGCGAAAGGCAGTTCGTCCAGTATGTATTCTTTCTCGTCGATTGCGTATGTTTTAGGAAAATCCGTTTTTTGTCTCGGTTTCGTTTTGATAGTGAACACTCCCTTTTGCGTTGCGATGTGTGCGAGTGCCTCTCTCTCGGAGCGATACAAATAGATGTGCGGGGGTGGGTGTGGTGCTTCTGTTTTTTGTGAATGCATGAGTGTGTTATACGTTGGCAGCAAAACGTAACACAAGGTCGCATCTATGTCATAGTTCCAGCGGCAGTTGATATGTTGTAAGAAGGACACTCTGCCCAGCATGGAAGCAACTGCTTCGTACGGTGTTCGGAAAGGCGTCTTCCACCACGCATTCTTGTGCGACCGAGACTGGTTTGGGTTTGGTTTTGGTTTCGGTTTTGAAGAGTGTCCCGATTTCTTTTTTGTGTGAACCACAAAAGAGAGTATATCTGTATCCGAATAGGCGTGTTGTTTCCGCGTACGTATTGCTTTATGCATCAATTCGTCGTATGTTCTTTCCGGGTCCGGATCCACCCCCCCTTCGACATGGGATTCGTTTCCGATTGTAATGGAATGAATCCCATTGTGAAACTGTGAAAAGGACTTTTTTTTGATAGTATTCGAACCGATTGCGCGTATGGCACAGTGCGGTCTGTCATATGAATTGTTCATACAAAAGAAATACTGATACGGGTCAATACAATTTGCCGGCATACCGGCGCACACCGTTCGGTCCGACATCAAATAATACTCGTGGGTGTTCTTGCCAGTGCCAGTGCCAGTTGCAGTCGCATACGGATACGGCACGTCGTTGTTCCCCACCGGAGACACGAACGCTTCGATTTTGTGATCTGCTACGAACGAGTACAATCCTGCCCCAATAAAACAGTACTCCAATGTAGTCTCCGACTCGCACACCAAAATCGAATTGCCATCCAGATCGACCCCAGTGCCACCGCTAAATTCGGTCATCTGATTGAGCGGACTTCGCCCTACAAAAACCGAATCCACTTGTTTGCAGTAAAAGGGTTTGCTTTCAAATAGTTGGCCACCGCCATCGTTGTACACTTTCAGTTGGGTTGGATTCATCTCATCCGACTCAATGTTATGAAATACGGACACGCGCAACTTGTGAACGGTGACCTTGAATACATATCCTCCATTAAAATGGGTGTAGTACACGACCTTCTCCGAACGTTCGGTCGCGTCTTGGATGCACGTCGGTAGTGTGCGCACCAGTTGTCGGATGTCGGCAGCAGGCACATTGTCGCACCCGCGAACGTCTGCCCACCGCAGCGTGCGCGCCGTCTGGTACAGTCGGAGGAGTGGTACGACCGTCGTCAACTGGTTGCACCGGCGGATGTCCACGCGTTCCAACCGTAAGCAGTGCACCAACGGCGCGACGCTCTGGATCGGGGCAGACAGACCCTGTCCGTCGCAACAGACGAGTTCGCGCAAATGGGGTAGGTTTTGCAACGGCGTCAGACACCGTATCTGTGTGCCACTGATGTTCAGCACTTGAACCGAATTGAGAGCGAGAAAGGGTGGCAGTTCGTACAGTTCGTATGATCGATGCCAGGATATGTCGGTGTCGTGTGGATGGTGCTGTACGTAGTACCGAACCATCGCATTGTTCACATAGGCCGGGTTGACGATAACATTCGTATGGAGTTTCAGGTGCGCCGATCGTTCGGTTTTCCAGAATCACGCAAGTGCTCTCTTGCGGATACTGTCGACATTCGTCAGATCCAGATGCGTCAAGGAGGGACACCCCAAGACAGGCACTAAATTGCGTATTGCGTGTGCCCCGCGGACTCCTTGCGTGTACACGTTTGCCCGGATGTCGAGTGTCTGCAATAGCGGAAGGTGTGTCGGCAACCCGTCCACAATCGGTTGGGAGCAGGTGTCGCGCATAATCAGCGTGCGGAGCACTTGCATTCTGGGCAAAGAGCGTATGCCTTTGATCGAACTCAGGTTCAACACTTTCAGTTGTGTGCATGTTGACAATACACTCAACTCTTTTATTTTCGTTCCGGTGAGATTCAGCTCGCGCAGCTGGTTGAATTGCGAGACTGGTCCGAGTGTCTGCAGGTGGGCACTGCCCGCAAATGAGAATTTTTGCAGCGTGTCTTTTGAGTGTGCGAAGGCGTTGTACACGGCAGGCAGGTCGGTGTGTTTCGGAAGTGTGTATTTGACCATCGTGAGTGCCGAGAAGGGGAAGGGTTGGTCCGGCAGTCGGAACTGCGGGCAATCGACAACCTGCAAGTTACTGAGATTCACACTGCCCTTCACCAACTCCAACAAAGCGAGGTGGGTCACAAGCGTGCAGCGATAGAACATCAGTGAGACAAGGGCCGTCAAATGCTGGAGCGGGTGGTACGCTCGCACTGCGGGGGTGTGCAAGACCAGTTTGGTTAGGTTCGGCAACTTTCCGATTGGACCGATATCCTCTAGCACGAGGGCAAGTCTCAGAACCAGCGTGCGGAGTTGCTGGCAAGCGGCCAACGCGCTGATATCAGTCACGGTGCGCATCTGGTGCAGCTCCAGCGTATGCAACTGCACGTAGGCGTCCATCGGCAGAAGCGTCGACAGTTTCCACCCAGAGAGATACACGAGCGTGCGTATCGCGCGTTGTGCATTGTTGGCGGCCATTGCTCGGTGCAGTTTGCGAATCGCTTTGGTATCGCACGTCTTGATGACGAGTCCGGTCACGGTGTCCCACTTCGTAGGCAGGTGTGTGTGTGTTTCATATGTGAGCACGTGCTCGCTGGAGGGGGCAGGTAGTAGTTGTGTCATTCGATGAGTGTGTGTGTGTGTGTGTGTGTGTGTGTGTGGGCGTGTATGCAGTATCCATAGTATTCACATAATTATATCACACTGATATCAGACTGATACTATATTGATACCATTACGAATGCACCGGTCCGACCCGTTTAACAAACGCCCGCCACTGTGGCTGTATCACGAAATGGAACCGCACGAGTGGAAGCGTCCCGAATATTACAATATGTGTTTGGAAACCGTCCAAAAACACTGCGGTCGCCGGTTTCGAGTGATACCGTTGACGCGATACACCATCTACTCGTACATCCCCAATTTTCGCAAAGACCTGTGGCACACGTGCACCGCGCGGCAGCGCACCGACTTGGTGAAATGGGAGCTTCTTGCGCGCTACGGGGGGCTGTTCCTGGACCAGGATGTGCTGGTGCTGCGCGACTTGTCTCCCTACATGGACGAGCTGGTCGACCACGATTTTGTTGCGTTCGGAAAATCGGCAGCCACCGTTGCCAATGCACCTGCCGTCGCAACGGCACCCACCATTTCGATCGGGGCGTCGTCGGGTGGGCAGAATGACCCCCGAGTGGTGGTGGTTGTGCCGGACGACACCACCCAATACGGGGACGACGGCACGGGTGCGAAGGCGTTCGTGTTGCCGCTCACGTGGGCGATGGCATCGCGCCCGCACGGCCGCTTGGTGTCGCTTGCGCGCGAGCGGTGTTACTGGCTGCTGGACAACCAGCGGCAGCGTCTTCTGAGCGAACCGCAGCTGCTGGGGAGACCGATGCTGGCAGAGTGCATCCAGCGCCTCGCTCTCTCTGCCCCGACCACCCCGTTGCCGCACCGGTGGGCATATTTCCACGTCAGCACACGGTGTTCGCAGTGCGATTCGCACGACCGCGCATACACGACGGATCGGTTTATGACGAACGAACCGCTCGGCAGCGAATGCGTTCGCAACATGTTCCTCGTGCCACTCGGGGCACAGCCTGCCGCGCGCGACGTTTTCCCGCAGTGGTTCGTGTCTGCCCACCGCGAGCAGCTGCTGGGCGACGGCAACACGTTGGTCAGCAAACTGTGGCGCTGGTCGCTGCTGGGCATCCTGCCGTACGACACCAAAACCGAAACCAACCCGGGGTTCGACACGATGCCGACCGTGTCCGGACCGCGCTTCTACGCCTCTGGGTGGGCAAGTTGACGCGTCGGTTATTGTCATCGCTGCGAGTCTCTCATATATCATATATCATATATATGCGTAGGCGAAACTGTGGTGGATCGCATTACGCAGGGGGACCGAGTACTTGTGTTTGACACGCTTCACGTCGTCCTTACCATTTTTGTAGGTGGTTCGGTTTAGGTCGCACGTGACAACGATGTGCGTGTCGGTGACTTTCTTAATCTTCGCTACAATATGGAAATCTTTGGTGGGGGACGGCACAACCACATTTTCGTTCTTAACAAACAGTGTGCGAGGGGTATGATTGTATGTTTTACCGTATCTAGAATTAATGTAACCGTTTGGGTAGATGACATTATCGTCAGTCGGACTCTCCTTTTCTAACCACAGCAACTCTTCGTACGGTAAATAGAGTAACAAGGGTGGATGTGGCACCACACCCCCCGTACCATCCGTCTCAATTAGAGTGTCCATTTGAGTATGCAGTTGAGTGGCAGGTCGCTTCTTTTTAGTCTTTATCGTCTTCGTCTTTGTCTTTTTCAGAACGGTTCGTGTCTGCGCGGGTTTTGCCGTGTGTGCGGCAGCAGCCGCCGCCGCAGCAGCACCGGCGGTCTTTTGGTGAGCATCCAGTTGTGGTTTGAAGAACTGCTTCCATCGTCGAATCAGTTTGAGCAACACCGTGTCGTTTATGTTGTACCTCGAAAAGGGGGGCATAAACACGACGTTTGCGGCAGGGTTGCTTATCTTGTGGGTCGGCAAGTTATCAAACAAAATGAAATATTTTTTATCCGTTTTCGGAAATGCATTGAACACGAACCCCATGTCTTTGTAATACTCGTACGAGTGGCGCTGATGCTTCGCGTACGGGACGACAGCGTTGGTGAACACGTCCACGTACGCCGGGGTGTCTCTGTCAATTTGTTTGTTGGTTCGTGCCCATGCGAAGGCGATCTCTTTGGGAGACTTCTTAAAATTCCGGAGCAATTGCAACACAATGTTCTTGACGTAGGCAATCCCGCCGTTACTCCAGAAAGCAACGTTAAAGTGTTCAAAACAGAAAGACATAAACTCCTGCAAATGGGGGCGCAAATGGATCATGCTGCTCTTCTTCGAATTCAGAAAGGCAACCGCGTGCTGGGGAAACCGTTGGGCAGTCAAGGGGGTGGACAGTTCCTTTGCTGTAAATTCAAAGTTGTTTTTTTTGGTAGGCATCGCAATCTGTGTGTCGTTATAAAATGCGTGGTTTTGTATAAGCGTCTCATCCAAATCAAATATGAGCACGCTCGCATCTTTCTTCAATGGGTTGTATTTGAACATTCGTTGTATTCGTATTATTATTATTCGTATTATTATTATTCGTATTATTATGATTATTAGTATTATTCGTGAATCATTTGTGCGCCCGATTGCAAGTGAACACGCAACTTGCCTACCAAGCGACGAACCATGACAGTATCGTAGCATTATCTCGCTTGGTATGTGTGATTCCGTGAGGTATCCGGTATCGGTATCGGTTCAGTGTTGGTAACAAAGTTGTCGCAGTTAACAGACACCCGGCTCTTAAAAGGTATTCTTGTATCGTCTAATTAAAAATGCATGTATTAGGTAATTCATCGTATCGTACGTATGTTCATCTCTCTGGAATATCGGTACGCATTTGTGCACATTCCCAAAACAGCAGGCGAATGGCTGTTCAAGATGCTGACCGAATGTGGGTGGAAAGACCGTACACTCTCCGTTGCCTTCTGGGGGCAAGACCACAAGCATGCCGTCGATATGACACACCTCCACCAAGGCAATATGGGCAACTACATCAGCCCGACGTTGTACGACGAGTGTGTGTCGTTCTGCGTCGTGCGCAATCCTTACAACCGATTCTACTCTGCTTTCAACGACCTGCCGTCCAAAATGAAATACTCTGAAAGCATGGCGCACCGCCAATCGGCCAGCACGCAGCGCTTCTGGACACACAAGTACCCGCGCTACGAAGACGCCAAAGCAGCCAAATCGGTCGGCCAAACCAAAGAGTTATTCCAGCAGTTTTGCGACATTGTCGTCACCCACAATGTGGTGAATGACGAGATTACCAAACACAACATTCATCTTGTGCCGCAGTATAAATTCGTGTATCGTGAAGGTGACGGCAAAACCAAACTGCACAAGAATGTTGATTTCGTGCTACGTTACGAACATCTCGGAAAAGACTTGACGAACGTGTTTGATTTGCACAAGTTTCCTCACTCCAAGCGACCGCGGAAGCATTACAACGGGAGTTATCAAATACAGTTTGATACCGCAGATGAAAAGCGCAACCAGAAAAGCTACTTGGACAAGTACACACCTGCCTCGATCGCATTGGTGAACACACTGTACGCCAAGGATTTCGAGTTGCTCGGGTTCGATACACTCGACCCCACCCAGTTTGAACGGGTAGACCGACCGGTCGCATCCCCGGTGGTCGCAATGGCAACGAATCCGTTTCTACACACACCCACCAACAAACTGAATACACCGAAGAGACGTGGTCGGAAACAAGGCAAGAGACACACCCATAAACACCACGCCAGATGAGACTTACTTTGCTGAATCGGAACGAACCGTTTCGTTTCAGCAAAGTGCTACCCGTAATAAAAAAATAAAAAAACATGTTAACACATACCCACACACCCACACGTCGATAACCTGTATATATATATATATGAAAATTCCGGGCACACCCGTATGTCAGATTGGTCATATTAAACACTCGCCCCAATCGCAACCGTAGTCAATGTTGTGCCCCTGTTGAAAGCACGTTCACCAATCGCGGTCACACTCGCTGGGAACGCAACCGTGGTCAATGAGGTGCAACCATCGAAAGCACCTGCTCCGATCAAGGTGACACTGTCTGGAATCGTAATCGTGGTCAACGACGTGCAATCACAAAAAGCATATGCGTCGATCGCTGTGACACTCTCCGGGATAGCAACCGTGGTCAATGAGGTGCACCCGCTGAAAGCAGATACGCAGATCTCTGTTACACTCTCCGGGATAGCAACCGTGGTCAGCGACGTGCAATCCCAAAAAGCATATACTCCGATTGCGGTGACACTGTCTGGAATAGTAATCGTGGTCAATGCAAAACACCCAGAAAAGGTAAATCCAGGGATTCTGGTGATGCTATCCGGAATAGTGATCGATGCCAACGATTTGCAAGACACAAACGACGGTGAACTGATCGTGGTGATGTCGTACTGCGAATAGATCTCAGGTACATCCAACTCTCGGATCTGATGCAGGTTGATATATGCATGCAATTCTTTGTGTACCGTATCCTTCTCTGCTTCGGTCTGTGCGGCAGTGACACTGCACCCCCCGATGAACTTCGAAGAGGCACTCTCAAACAATATCACATACGCGTGTGGTCCGTGCAAGACGACCGTTGTGTCATCAATGCTCCACCCGAGGGTAGACTGCACGTGTGTCTTCAATGCGAGTGCCTCCTCCGCTGCTGTCGAACCGAGCAGAACGGATAGCGTCCCACACGTACCACTGTCCACCGTCTCGTATGATACCACAGTCGTCTCCGGTCGGCGTGTTCGGGTACACATCGGTCTTGAACGAAAAGAAAGAAGCAAGCAATCAAAACTCGGTCGTTCGTGATGGGGTGTGTTGTGGGATGGAGGCAGTATTTGTTTAAAATCAGGTTTTTTTTTAAAATACTAAATACCATCCGAATACATATCACAAGTACGTGTTCCTGCCTTTTGTTAGTCTAAATGAATATAGATACATATTATAAGAAAACCACCACAATATACCACCA
>Ga0115547_1000859_pt1 | contig 18708 bp, 15 predicted proteins | sample COGITO_mtgs_1004_3_FD_87185 | JGI IMG/M metagenome (GOLD analysis project Ga0115547, IMG submission 87185) | Pelagic marine microbial communities from North Sea - COGITO_mtgs_100420 | ecosystem: Environmental > Aquatic > Marine > Epipelagic | place: Germany:Helgoland, sampling site Kabeltonne...
CAATTTTTGATGACAATCAATTTTTGATGACAATCAATTTTTGATGACAATCAATTTTTGATGACAATCAATTTTTGATGACAATCAATTTTTGATGACAATCAATTGATTAATCATTAGTAGTATGGTGGTGGTTGGTGGTTGGTGGTGGTCAATATCTAATTACTATTTTTTTGTTCACATACATATATAGATAGTAGGACAAGCAACAAAAACCACACACACACACACACACACACACACACACAGTATGTTGATTTATAGGAATACTATGTTTACGCATAACGAAACGATTATCACGAACACAATTTACTTAGATTGCTCAATTACAAGCACCAATACAAATTACACTAATTGTTTGTTCTACCATTGTACGTTAAGCGGCAATGGGCAGGCATATTCGAATTGTTATCTTGTTCGAACTAATGACGATGAGTCAATACCTGCGAATATGATTGACACAAATGCAATAATGGTCATTGATGATACGATTTACTCAAGTGGCCAAACAATACCCTCGAGTTTGATTAATCAAAACATATATTTTATCTCAGAACGTAACTTAACAAACACCACGTTTGATAGATGTGTGTTTGCAAACACAACCATACTATCGTCCAATCTATCGTCATGTAGATTCAATACATGCGACCTAAGTAGCTCCACGATTGATAGCTGCGATTTAGAATCAGCACAGTTTTTGAATTGCACAACAACCCCACAAACTACGATTACAAAATGTAAACTCAATCACATTAAGTTTCAGTCAACCGAACAAAAGAAACGGATGATTGGGTTTGAAATATCAAGAAAATCCCCCTTCTTAGTAAATGCAAACGATACAGCCACTGATCTTATGTTGCATGAGATTCAATTATATGATTCCAATCAAGACATCGTACGATACACAGGTTCCATCCCCGGGAAGGTTGTTGGTGAGTTTGATAATCTACACAATATTACGACCGCAAATACTATGCCTCAATACAATGATGATAATATTACGCTGAAGAGTGAATTTATGGAACCATATATTGTACGAATCAATCAAAACGTACTTAGTAACGTACTTAGTAACGTACTTAGTAACGTACTAAGTCGGCAAGTTGCTGGAATCATCCTTTATCTACAAATTCCAAACAATACAGTATATGAAACTTCGTATGAAGACATTGAGATCAAATATATGGTAGATGGAATCGCAAGTTCCTACTATACTCTCCACCCTCCAACTACATACAGTTCAAGTGCCTTACAAAAATTCGATATCCCTCTATCTAGTTTCGAACCATATACAGAATTTCTTACATATTCTTCTGAATCAAAGTACTACCGTCTCTTATCTGCCCCCTTGGCACTCATTGCACCAAATGTCGAATTATTACACGAACCGATACCATTTACCTCAACCTATGATCATAGGATCTCCGTCACTGAAACGAATGTACTGGATTTATCTTTTTTAAATAAAGTAACCGTAGACTATGAATTATACGATGGAAACAATACAGCATATTATTGGACTGAGGATATGAGCTCAAGGACGACAGTTTATGGAATCTTCATGCCAAACAATACAATAGTGGTAAATGGTACTTATACTTCTACTGAAGATACAACATTAATACTAGCTTTCAACTCATTTAATCGAACACCAACGGAATACAATTTCACGAATCGGGTACACAGATATTGGCAACAGTTTAAAACCCAAGTTCTAGAAATAAGTCTCCCGGCAGGAGTCAACCAAACATTTTCAAAATCCATCACTAATACACAATCCATCTATGGATTATTTTCGATATCATCTACAAAGGGTGCTGAAATTGAAGTTCAAACGGTTGAGTTTTCTAATGGATCGATCCTTAGTATCAATTCAACAGTAAATCAGTCTAAGGTCTACTTACGTATAATTCGAGAAGTGAATTCACAATGGAATCAACCTAATATTTTAAATTTAAATGAAGTGGAGGTGTATGATGTTGATGATAATAAGTTAACCTTATCTTTTGACTCTCAATCGGAATTATCAGAAATTGCAAACAAAACAGCGGATGGTTTGTGGGACGGGATAGTGAATTCGACTAGCAGTAATCCGTATGGTTATCATTCTTCGTATGATTACATTGATCCTGTTGATACTTGGTTGTCATTAAGAGTAGAGGGAGTTCAGACAGTAGATCAAGTTGAGAAAATTTTAATTTGGAATAGGAATAACATGAGTTCAAGTCAAGAACGTTTAATACATTCCAAAGTTGAATTGAAACAAGATGATGATGTCGTTCATACTTTCGATGTTACGGAAAGCAATGTGTATGATACTCCTATTGAATTTGTTAACTCTCATTCAAATGCAGCTTCAGTTAAATTTGCAAAAGTTTCGGATGGGGATGTTAACATTATACGCAAAGGTCGTACGTTCCGAATTCAAGGTTATGCCAAGGCTGAGAGTGCGTTTACCGTACGTTTAAATTTCAAGAGCTTCGATTCCTCGCCTTACAATTTCGACTCAGCAAACGCCGAGTGGAATACCCCTGTTACAAAAACCTACCAACATACCTACCCAGCAACAACCACAGCCATCGACACTTCCTTCGTACTAACACATTGTGCGTATGAATTACAATCTATTATGATTGTCGACACAACTAAAAATGTTGAATTCGACTTAACGAAACTATCTTTCGTAGATATACTGTCTAATGAGAAAGAAATTGCCCTCAATTTGGTTTCTAAACTGAGCACACAGTTAACCTATTACCGTGGTGGTGGAAATTTCGAGGTTTCGACGGGCAATCAGTTGAATGCGAATTTGAGGAGACATGTTAAGATAGTTGGAGGTGATGTTGGATCGATTGTGAAATCTGGAGATTCGATATCCCTACAGGGTAATCCATCGCTTGCTGACACAAATTGGAATAAAACAAGTACGAATTCTTACATCATTGCCAAAGACGATGGTAATGTGGAAATAAATTCAGATTGTGAAGCAAATTCGGATGGGATAACATGTAGATCGATAACAATCTATGCATATGATGATGATGGTGGAGATCGAGTTGCTAATGGAACGCCGATTAAGTTAGATAGTTTTGTGAAATTCAAATTCGAGAGGCAATCATCGTACTTGGGTATATACGCAACCTTCAGTTGGGAAAACATCGGATTGTTTGCGGAAGAACAAGCCAATCATCGAGATATGTGGAAAATTGTTTTGTGATATTTTTTTTTACTTTAAAATATAGAGAAAATGACATTCACATTGGCAGATGATAATTACTATTTAGATAGTATGGATGAAAAAATATATGGTGGGTTCAAGCTCATAAGTAGCGATACCAAACAGCTCCCAACCAACATACCGTTCTTGAACAACATCATTCCAGATTACAATATATATGATAAATGGAATAATTCTGCCTACTATAGAGTAGATAGTATCGAAGACACAATGTATGCGATCATACAACCAAATCGTTCCTTCACTCTCTTCGGTTCCTATCAATCCACCAATCCAACAACCCTAACCCTAAGATTCAAAGCATTCGATCGTAGTCCAAGTGTCCAAGATTTCAATAACAATACCAATACTTACTGGCAACAACACACAACCCAAACACTTACCTACAACCTACCCGCAACACAACCCACCTCTCAAAAAGAGGATATTTCAATCACCTTCACCACACCGAAATCAATCTATGAGTTCGAATCCATCGAATCATCAAACCCAGACACAATCCTCGAACCGAACAACCTAAGGTTTGATGATGGTCAAGTGTTGTTCTTGAATCAAAACAATACCTATATTGTAGGTAGAGGTTGCGATCTATCTACTTTGAATTTAAGTGGTAGCGATATGACCGGATGTGATCTAAGAGGGTGTGATCTTAGTGGCACGATCTTAACCGACGTCATTCTAACCAATGTTTTGGTAGATGGTAGTACGATACTACCAACTCAATATGATAAAGTATACGATACGGATGGACATTTTCTTTCTCTAGATCAAGAGGAGGGTGGAAGGGGTCGAGGTGTTGATCGTATGACAGATCGTACGGCTATTGTTGGATGGGATGTATATCGGAACAAGGTGGAGATTTCTAGATATGTACGAAAAGCGGATGTAAGCGGTTGGTTGTTTAAGGGTAGTGATTTTAGTGGAATGGATTTGCGAAAATTTATCATGAAGGGGGCGCGTTTTGTTGGAGTCAACCTATCGGGCGTCTATCTCCCGGAGGGGGAAGAAGTCGATCAACAAACTAAATTCGAAAATATCACTATACGAGACACGAATTTGTTCCAAAAGCTCAATCCACACGTGAGAGTGATTAAAAGTAACAAAAGGGGGGGACTTACGATTAGGATGAGTAGCTCATAATTTTTTTTTCTACAAATTGTAGGAAGTATATTATGGAAAGGAATCGATTGCATGCAATCATCATTGATTGTGATAGTGTGAAGGATTTGGTTGCCATTACCAAGATAGATATACATAATATGATTTCTAAGATCAAGTCAACGTCCGAGGAAATGGGATTGGATTATATCGTAGAGTGTCTACATATCTCGTTAGAAGATGAGGCTATGTTTAAAGATATGGTTTCCGATCAATTTCGAGTTAATTGGTATCCACTTTCACTCATAAATTTAGAAAAAGTCATGAAGAATCGACAGTATCGAACAGGGGATAGGATGTGTATCTACATAACTGGTCATAGTGGGGTTGTTGATAATTTGGACCATAGTACCTCGGAAAGTAATGAGCCAGAAATAAAGAATACTAATATTGAGTTATTACTAAACCCTGAATCAAAATTATTCTACAACGCTCAACACCATCAGCAATCTATCGATTCGTTGGAAGTTTTTCTAGGTCAAACTGGTTTGAACGACGAACAATTTGAAGATCTATTCAATCTATCCCAATCAATCAACCTAAGTACAAGTATGATACAAGATGATACGATTAAGGAATTCTTGATGACAAACAATTATTTCTCAAACGAAGATATTAATGTTGATATGATAAGCGGTGAGGGGAGGTCAACAATGATTACGGGACAATCAACGAATCGTTCTCAGGCCATGAATGAACAAATTCTATACTACTCAAAACCACTACAAACGAAACCAGCCTATTCGTTTGATTTTCAGCATAAAAATATATATTTCAAACAGGATTACCTGGATCAAATTGATTTAAATTCAACCTTACCTTTCTTCTCACCGAAATGGTGTAGGAATGATCAGGAAATTGTGGAGCTATGGAATATTTTTGTAGACATTCTGGGTAAGGAAAAGAGATTCTGGTTCAAAACAAAAGATGGTCGTATGGTGGATAGTAGGGAGGAGTCGGATACAATTACCGCAGACATAGACATTGATTTTGTATCCTGGGAAGATTTTTTGAACATTTTAATAAAACAATACCCCTACTTGGTTGTATTTAAAACAATCGCTACGTACTATGATGCGTATGTTCGTGTAATGCTGAAACCCTTCTCGTATGATGTTGTTCAAGATATTGATCGATGGATTGTGAATAAGAATCTGGATACGTATATATGCTTAAAAGAAAATCAACAAGATGTATTCCCTGATGATTTATTACGTCGTCATATTATTGACACAATACCATCCAACATACGCACACTTTGTCTGTCCGATATATGCTACAGTGGGAGCATGTTTGACTTGGACTTTTCTTTCCAGGATCAAAAGGCTATTCGGGTTCGGGGCGGTGATGGGGATGGCAATAAAGATATTTTTGCAATCAGTGCTTGTTCTGATTATGAACTCTCTTACAAGAATGGGTATGGGTTCTTCACAGCAGCGATTCATGGGAATGTCTCAACGAACCATAGTTCGTTTCAGACAGATATTATAAAGAAATTCTTGACCTATGATTTGAACAACGAAGAGACCTTACAAGAATTGTACGATGAGGTTCATACGAACAATAGAATCATTTATACTCAAAACAATGCCTTTAAGGGTCTCGTTATCCCAACTCCACATCTCCAAACTATGACCCAAGTGGAACGTGTAGGAACAATATCGGATTGGATGCGAAAAAATAAGAAAAAAACAATCGCAATTGTTACTGGGATGATCCTTGTACTCATTTTAATTATCTATCGTTTGTTAAGAAAGTAATCAAATATCTCTTCATCATCCGAGTCATACGAATCCTCCGAATCCTCCGAATCCTCCGTACTATCGGTTTCCGTCGCATCGGTTTCCGTAGCATCGGTTTCCGTCGTCTCCTCCCCAGATCCTACACGAACCCGACAAACTTCTAATAATCGATTCGGTATATCATCCACATACTCTCTACGTATATCCTTCATCAACCGACTACTGATTGATTTGTTGGTATACGATTCAAGAATCTTCGCAACCTCGGTATCCGTGATGAATTCAGGAATCGAATCAATGATTTGATTTGAATCGGGTCGTTTCACAAGTGGAAAGTTTGGTATCCCACTCACAATACTCTCCCCCGGAGCAACCTCATGGTTCGCCAGAACCTTAACCAACTCATATTTATTTTTCTTCACACTATCTACATCGTATTCTATATTATGTTTTTTTAATAAATTCATATACACATTCAATCTCTGTTTGATCACATCCTCACTCGACCGAAATCCCAACACAACATCCTCATGCCTCTGCTTCATCTTCGCCATCTTTTCATTCGATTTCACATAACTATGCATACTCAGTAACTCATTCGCCTGATCCCTGTACTTCAACACATTGTGCATCCTCATTCGTGAATCGTTTAGAATCAACTCAATCATCTCAGTATAGATCGGTTGCACGCTACCCAAGTACATGCTTATGTACTCAATATCACTCATTTCAACAAACTCAATGCATTTAATCAAGAATATAACACTTGATCGAAACGATAGTAGGACGCTTTTATCTTCCGCGACTTTATGATCCATGGTTTCATAAACACCTCGTGCAAACTCGATAAAACGTTTGTTTAGTTTACCAAAGGAAACAATTTTGATCAAATTCATGATCGGAACACACGGTGCCGTAGCCTTCATATACTCAGAATCAGGTGTTTGTAGAATTTGGTCGTTGGAATATTTCATGAGTTCTTGGAATAATTTAGATTCTCTTTTTAATTGCGACTCTAATCGATCTTTTCGTTGTTTTTGGGCATCGGATGTCAGGCGGCTGATTTCATTTTCGACCGAGAGACGGAATTGATGCATGCAATAGTCTACACGGAATTGAGCAGAGGATTGTAGTAACCCAGTAATTAGCTTAGGACGTAGATGGTTTTCATAAAACCACACATGTGTGGTGTATTGATTTGGATGTTCGGGGTATGGTTTTCCGATTCTAAAATAGATAATATCGTCTCCTTCCGAACGAATCACCATATCTTTCTCGGTATCACATTGTTGGTTGGTGTGATTGGATCGATTTTCCTGGATTTCGAGAAACACTTTGTTGATACACTCAATACCTTGGTTGGTCGTGAATTGGAACGCATACTCCGCATCCATCTTGTAATACTTATCCTTAGTAATGGTTCGACGATATTCTCTCGTGTAGTTGAGTCGAATGTTTGAAAACATCGGTTCAATGGCAACACGTTGTTCCAAGTAGTACATGATGGGTGTCGCATCACGAAGTGTGACGGAATCACGATAGGCAGGCACAACAATACACAGCCCCGTACCTCTGCTGATTTTACAAATACCTAGATCCAACAACCAAGGTAGGTAGATCTGAAACTTCCCCATCGAATAGTTGTCCTGGGCATTTTCAAAAAAGTTGAGAACCTCCTTATCCGAAACTTCATTGGATCTGGATTTCGATAAGAACTTCTTAATATTCGAATCACATTGAAAGTGATTCAATAACTTCGCTCTATCGAAAAAGAAGGAATCCGAATTTGTAAAAACAGATTCGGATCTTGTGACCGCATCAGGGCAATCACGTATCGCACATTTGTATAATTTTTCTGATAATTCTTTTGACATTTTGTAATAGTTTTCCTAAACTTCAATCAAAACAAAGAAAAGTTTTCATTTTTTTGTCCGTTTCTTCTTCTTCGTAGACTTGGCTTTATTCGCCAAATCTGCCAATTCTTGGATTAGAACCGAATTATCGATACCATCAGTCGGGGTTGTTTTGATCTTCCCACTTAGCATCAATCGAACCAACATTTCGATACCACGTAACGTAATCTTAAACTTCCCATCTTCCAAATCATCTAAATAATAATTCACTCCTACGACCCGTTGATTCGGATCCTCTACTACCATCAACTTATCTTTCGTGCCTTTCTTTACCCCAATCGTAAAGACCCGAACCAATATCCGAATCGCCATCATATCCATCGTCCGACTCCGATTCACCATAATCGTGTGTTTGGCTGCCTTCGGATCAACTACGATCCTCACCTCAACAATCTCCTCTCCAACATAACGTTGATAGTTTGGTTGAATCTTTTCAAACAGCTCGAACTTCATACCTTTAAAGAATGGGCGGAATGTCTTTAGGTGTGGACGGAACCACATTCTTGTCCAATCCTTGGCCTCGACATATGTTTCTAGTTTTATCAAATACTCTTTGAATTCTTTTTTCGATAGACCAAGTTGAAGTGGTTGGGCTTTTTTTCCAATGATCGGCATTATAAGTAATACTTTCCGATATACTTAAGGGTGGATTTTATTTTTTATTTCCTTCCTCTCATACAAATACCTATAGATCAATGTGTGCTATATTTAAGAACAAATACATAGAATTATTGTGCTACACGTAGATTTAAGAACAAATACATAAGAGTGTCTATTCGTACGATAGCTTATACAAATTGTTCATCACCGAATGCAGGGTGTTGGGGAGAATGTTGAAGGCCCGGGGGTTGACACTAAAGCGCTCTAGGATGCCCAACATGAGTTTGTATTGTTCTGGTGCGGATACGATATTCTCCACGATTTGTTTCCACGTACTCTGGTTTTCTTTTTCCAACACCAGCAATCTTTGATCAAATCGTGGAGGCGCGGTCTTTGGGTCTGTTTTTGGTAAGTAGAAGATCTCCACGGAGTTATTTACAATCGTACCCGTCTCCACCGCACCCTTCTCGACAGTCTTTTCTAAGCAGTACCGTATCGTATGTTCCTCCGATGGTCCGCGCTCATCCTCATACCATGTGGATAGTCCACACACCACACCATCCTCGATAATCTTGAAATTGGTCTCCGTTTGAATCACCTCATGTTGTTTTGCTGTCATTAGATCGTACTCCGCCAACACCACCGGTTCACTCAAAACTCTACCTCCGTGACGAAGAGGACCGTAGTCTTGGGACCATAGATACGGATTCAACAAGGTTTCGTCAAATCTAGATTCAACCAAGCAGCCCCAGATTTTTAATCTCCTGGGGTAGATGTCACGATACTTTAGTTTCGGTAAGTGGTGTAGAACTCCCATTCCTAATCCACCCAAATCGAATAGATCGTGGACCAAAAAATCAATCTCCTCTTCCTTCGTACTCCCAACCACAATTTCCTCGTGTAGAATATCGGCATCGATCTCAACTGGTTTATGTGGCGACGATAGTAGCGTCGCATTCCTAATATCTTCCGGTAGCTTAAGCATTTGCTTCATCGTAATGTTCTTGCTTTGGAACTCAAAGTGAATGTTGTGATCATTTACCTGGTAGGAGGTTAGGTTGTTACCCGAAACAAACGCCGGTCGATCGTAATTCGAACGAACTAAATTTGCATTATCATCCAATTCCTCAAACCAAAACACGCAACCAACAATATCATCATCAACAACACATTCTACGACCTCGCGATTCTTCCAATCAATCTCAAAACGCTCGCCGACTCCTCGAAGCTTCTTCCGAGCCACGGGTTGGGGCTTATGACAACATCCAGCATCAGTATATCCCACGGTTTGGGCAAATATCCTCAACCCATTGGGTAGCGCCCCCCTACCAACCGACATAATCGTGTAATCAATATACCTACGATGCGCTTCATCTCCACTCACTATCTCAATCTCCAAATTATGTTTCTGGATCATACCTTGTACGATACGACGCACGGTTTGATATTCAGGTACACACATCTTACTACCCTTCCTCATATCCTTCATTCGATCTAAGCATAGAGCAGCATCATAACTATCCGCCTCCTCTACCTCAGAGGTGATCATCTCTAGATCACCAACATAGGTCGAAATTGCCATTTGGTTCGAAACACTTTCCATATACCTTTGTAAACCTTGGGCCATTACCGATTCCTTGAACCACTTTTGTTCCATCGTTGAAAGTTTGTCGTACGAATGGAATGTTGGTACTTCGAATTTTGGAACATCCTCCTCCTCCTCCTTCGTTTCCTTCGTTGCCTCAGGATTAACCATACGATCGATCATTGCCTTGGCCTTTCTACATACTTTCAAATACTTTTGTATCTGTGTGTCATTTGGCTTCCGTTTGTCCAATTCCTCCAAGTAGGGAAGGGCCTCTAGTTGCTTGGATTGATGACACAATGCTGCGGCATATAGGTAGCTCCACTTCGTAGTCGAAGCCTTGTGCTCTAGTAGAAACGTCTCACACTTTGCATACTCCTTCAATCGAAACAAGGTCAATGCATAGTTCGTACAATCCTTCGCACTCCCTCTGAGGAGTACCAATTGTAGGTATTGCTCGGCTGCTTTAGTATATTGCTTCTTTCCAAACAAATCTTTCGCATTAACTTCCACGATACGAACCAATTGTTCCTTATCACTCTGTGGAATTAAATTGAATGTATCGACCATATCGTCAATTTTATTTTCTGATAGCGCAGTAGATAGTTTATCAAACAAGCGATCGGTCATTTATGATATAGATAGTAGCATATTCATGCTAAGTTACTTTTTTGGTATTCGGAATCGAATAAAAGACACATCGAAAAGTATTTTTATTTGATAAAGACCAATTGTCCGATAGGGTGCTGGATATCATCCATTGTATTGAAGCAAATGATGATTTCACGACAGATAAAAAAATATATGCGAAGAAAACTTTGTACGAATTGTTCAATAATTATAATCGGGCTGTGATTGTTACAAATTGTTGCTAAGTTAGATTATTTTTACTTCATCGTTATTCATCACTATTTAATTCAGCGATGCTTACGTCTACGCTTCAGTTTTTCTTTTGGTTTATCATTCTTAGTCTCAATATCAACATCCTCGTCCTCGTCCTCGTCTTCATCCTCACCATCACCTTCATCATCCTTTTCCACGTAAGCATTCTCAATATCAACCACCTCCTCATTATCCATATCATCATCATCCATAGCTTTTGTTTTTTTTCTAACTGGTTGTTGGACTGATTTCAGCACTTCGTGCTTGCGCTTAGTAGACGGAGATGTTCGTAAACCCAAACTCTTAGCCTGAGTAAGTAGTGCTGTTACTTCAGCAAATGCTTGTTCCCCAATATCTTTCAATTCTTTTAGGAACCCCTTTTTACTCATCTCCTTATCATAACAACTGTTTATTAAATTAGTAAATTTTTCATGAATTGTGTCTCTGGGAATTGTGCACGACATCTTTCGTAGTACGATAATAATAATATACAAATATGATGTGTGGGGATTAATGGAAAAAAAATCATTTTTTTAGATTCTATTGTGATCTATATCTTTCTACAACAACAAATAAGAAAAATAAGATAATAGCAAGCTAACTATCTACTGGATAGAAGAAGGATGAGCGAGGATTCTATGCATTGTAGGCATGAATCGTTGCCTTAACATACTCGCGGTATATCTTTGTCCCCTTCAAACGATCTTTCAAAAGAGGGATATTAGGTGGAAGGTAGGGGGTAGCCACAACCTCGTCGTAGGGTTTACTGTAGTTAGGCAATATCAATGCTTCACCTGGTGGACCGTCTAGAAACAAGACATACTGTTCTCTCGTAATGTTTGTTTTTTTGCTCGTAGCAACACAATGGGGTGTTGCTCGTAGGTGACCACCACTAAAGAATTGTGCCATTTCTCCTAGTTGAATTGCAAGGCAATCCTCTGGGATATCGATCGGTACATTGCTGCCATCAATTGGAGATTTAATGTGTAGTCCACAACGATCGGTAGGCTTTTCGATCCGACGACCCTCTTCGTCCAAGAATAATGGACATCCAAGTATGGTGATGAATCCGTGATCCAAATGCCACCCACACAATCCATCAATACTACTATCAACAGCCGTGTCTTCGGTCTTTGTTTTTGGGAAGTAATGTAAGGCTCTACCCTTATGGGACTTACAACGCTGTAGTTTATCCAACAAATTCATTTCTCCATGTTTGGAACTCATGTACGCATCAAGTTCTTTGCAAATACGCAAACCAATATCCTTCATCACAAGACTTTGATCTTTGATCGATTTTGAAAATCCTGGAACATGATGATCGGGCCAACGATTAGATCCAAAAATTTCTGGAAACTTTTCCATTTCCTTATCCGTGGCATCGGGTACAGTGTCACTGAAAGGGTTTAGATAGAACGATCCCTTAGCGGTATCTGGTTTCCCTGATTTCATACTCTCAACACCGTGACTCCACCCAAAGGAATACTTACTAGCTTCATCAACGTATTGTTTCTGATCACATTTCTTCAACTTGGCAAATTTATATATACTTCGCAATGCCTTGTTTCGGGTTTCGGTATCAGGATATTGGACCAATCCTATTCCTAATCCTTCTACCCCAAAGGCACGACGAATATAGTTGGATTTCAACTCCTTTTTGGTTGGATCGATTAAATCTTCATATGTAATAGTTTGTAAACTCATCGTTTTGGTGTAAATAAATAATACTCTTTCGCTGATAAAACATATCACATTATATTTTCATTTTTTTATAATCTCTCTATATAGAACAAAACATACGAATGAGCTTAGCCACCCTAGCAACCGTTGCAAGTATGACCCCAGGTATTGGTTCGGTCGCCTCAGTTGCCATGAGTTTGGGTAAATCCATAGTAATTGAGGCTATTCAACTATCAAGCCTTGGAATTCGTAAAATATTATCAGAAAACCCGAAACTTTTAGAACATCTCGAGGAATTAGATATGTCGGCATCCATACATGTAATTGATGCGATCGTCGTATCGTTACCAGATGATAAGATACTAAATTTACCAGAAAATAAACCCCTAAGGATTGCCGTTAATAATCTACAAAGTGGTATCGAACAAGTCCACAAGCTTATCGAACAATTAGATGAGGGAATTCGACTACATGAAAATCTTTGGTTTAGTCGATGGCGTAGACCCATATACTTAGACTTGATCATTAGATTAGAGAATACTTGGAAATTGGTGAAAAAAAGAGAAGAAACACTTATATCTACTACACAGTATTTAGCCAACAACCAGCGTATTAAACAGAATGCTTTATAACAAATCGATCCCTACTCTACGAACTAGTTTTTTTTTCTTTCGTTTTCGACCATCCACTAACCACCAACCAGCAGTACCAAGATACGCAACCACACTTAATCCGACGACAAACTCTAAGTGTGGATGCTTAATCAGGATTGAGGTTGTTATGATCACTACGATAGACGGGAGAGTAAGGGAACTCCAAACACGACGAAACATGGGCCATCTTTCTACGATAAAATAGGGCACACAAATAGCTAAATGAAGATAATAGAATCTCGGAACGTATGGAAAGAAGGATGTTGCCACACCAAGATTCAGTAATCCATATACACTTAGTTGTTGATCGTACCAATTAGACACTGGATAAGGGTACGTTCTGTCAAATAATAGGGACTCGCATACAAAATACACGATATCCTCCAATGTAACGAACCAAAGTAAGATGTTGATACCTTCAACGAAACTAGACTTACGATACAAACAAAGTGTTAGGAAACCCGAAAACATTATCAACCAATTTCCATAAATTTGTAGGTAACCTAATAAATGGATGGTATGGTACACCAAAATATTTTCATACATTCCATAAACAATAGAATATACAGTGAATAATACAAAATTTGTATTCATCATACAATGATTAAGTCTAGGATAATTGTTATGGTGTTTTTAATTTATTATATTGAAAAAAATATTTACGGTTATTTTATCAACTACACTCAATAACAATGGGAATTAAAGGGTTTACGAAAGGTCTTCAGAAAGAATTAATCATCAAGCAACTTGAGGCTATCGAAGCATTAGATTTATCGTTGGAAAAAAAGGATTTAAAGATGATTAAACAGTCTTTAATGAATTCTATGGATGAATTTATGGACAATCCAAAGATGGCAAAGAAAACCAGAGCCCCAAGTGCTTATAATCTATTCATGAAAGACAAACAGAAAGATTTTGCAAGTGATGTGATCACCATTCGAATGAAAAAGATCGCAAACTTGTGGGGTAGTTTATCCGATTCAGATAAGAAACCATATTACGATAAAGCAGCGGTTGCAAAAAAGAAATTGGAATCTCAAGCAGCAAAAAGCAAGAAGAAACCTACGGCAAAGAAACCTACGACAAAGAAACCTACGGCAAAGAAACCTACGGCAAAGAAACCTTCGGCTAAGAAAAGAAAGTAATGTTTTATAAATATATACAGAACTTCACTATAAGCAATATCTATTCGTTGTTGCATGTGTTATGTACAATACATCAATATGTATATTTTATAAAAACGTAACACACGTAACAGTTCTTCTTTTTTTTCTACTACTACGATCACCCCCTTCACACCGGTTTCGTTTTAATCCTTTTTTTCCCTCAATAGTAGTAGTGCTGCTACTGGTGGTGGTACAAAAGGCTTTATATTCCGGGATATTCAGATCTGTGATGATCTTTACAAACTTTGGACGTCGTGATATGATAGAACTAGATTTAGATGAAAGTTTCATAGTAGTGATTATAAATTAATTTTGATTCCGCCGTATTTCTTTTACAAAAAAAAATTTAAATAATTTAAAATAATTTAAAAAAATTAAAAAAAATTTAAAAAAATTTAAAAAATTTAAAAAAAATTAAAAAATTTAAAGTTTTTTGCTTTCTCTGTCAACTAATACCCACAAACCCACACCCACAAACCCACACCCACAAACCCACACCCACACACTCTACTTGTTTGGTTTGATTTGGAGTTAAAAACTTATTATTTGAAATTCTGATTGTATAGTTATATTAACTTGGTGTAATTAATATGAATGAGACGAACGTAGTATGTTGTGCAAAAAAAAAACAGAACTGTATATTAAAAGCAGAAAAAGAAAGAGAAAAATACAACGTGCTTACAATTTTAAACCAATATTTCCTCACCACACCATGGCGAGGCCGTAATCTTATCCTCCCGTACCCCAACAACATCACGTAGATAGTTACGGATACAAGTTGCATCAGGTTTTTCAAAATTAATTTTACTTGGTTCTTCTACTTTATGTGCGTTTAGGAAAATCTCTTTGCTACAACGTAAGTTAGGCAGATCGGATGATCGGTTATTATCCAACAACACTTTCTCCATATCGTTGTGCTTAATCATCCCATTTAGGGCTCTCACTACACCAATATTTTTCGGATTATCATTGTAATCATTCCCAAGCAAACATCCTAACTCGATTAAGGATGTTGCGCTAAAATCTTTGTTCAATGCTCGAAACCCCTGGAGTAGAATATCCCCGTCAAGTATCGTTATCATATTGTTGCGAAGGGATCGGATCAGTTTCCGACCCCCGTATACTACGATGTCTCCATCATTGGAGAATATGTAGTCTATTTGTTTATTTTCATAGAGACTGGCCAACAGAACATCCGCCTCCCCCTTGGCTTGGAGTACGGGAATTCCCAAGACATCACACAAGGAACCAACATCCTCAATATGTTGTTTGGTGATACGAAATCTCGAAGGTTTGGTTGCTCTTCTTTCTAATGTTTTGTTTTTCATTTCTGGAGGTTTACCATCCAATACGGCCACAAGATTAGCACCACAACTCTTTAGGGCGGAGAAACGTTTGTACAAACCATAGATATGGGTAACGTCTCTATCTTTGTGGGTTAGCGTAGTGTTGATTCCACACACAACTTGGTAGAGCGATAGACTAATGTCCACCCCGACCACGGATCCACGAAGGTTCGAAGCATCTTTAGTAACGATTGACTCGGGTGCTACCCTTTTAATTGCCTTGGTAAAATTTTTAATTCCCATGTTGTTTGCTACATAAAGAAGGACAAGATTACGTATAGATAAATTTCATTTTTTGTTAAAAAAACATAATATAAATATAGTTGTTGTCTTCTAAAACAATATATGTGTTTTGCTGTGTATGAATTTTATATCTGTTTTCTCAAAATACCCATCGGAGATTTTGTTAATAAATCAATGCACAAAAGAATATTTTTGATGTGGTGTTCCCTAGTATCAGCCATTAGAGTTGTTTTAATTATATTTACAGATAATTTTTGGATTTTCGTATTTAAAAGCGGTTTAGAAGGTATAGCCACCGGTGCAATAGATCAAACAAAAAATGCTATTACTTAAGGAATTTAAAAACGAAATTGCGAATCATTCTGGTTCCTCTTTTTATCACGGCATCTAATATCTATCCCGTAAAGACCTCGAGATGGTGGTTTATTTTATTAACAACACAATATTTTGAAACAATTTGCTCAATCTTCCGATTACCGCAGAAGTAGACCTCGTACGTGTTATCAATTGATTCTAATTCCTTCGTAATATCAGGTCTTCCGAACATAACTGCATCGTCATTTATCAATTCTAAAAATTGGTATTTCTTTAAAATATCTAATTGATGCATCGTATGCTCAATATCCCCAATTTTACCTAAGCTCGTGATATGTATTTTTATTTTAAATATGGGAAACTCGAATTCCTTTTGTTTCATTGCTATTTTTTCAAAACTTTTCGTGATAAAATCCAATATGCTTAGATCCCGTACGATCCAAACTAGAATAATGTGCATATTCAAATCATTGTCTATAATTTTATCACAGTCTTGACAAATGATCGAGGACTCAATCTTCCGTTTATTGTAATATTGTATGACGGATAGATATGTGGTTATACCAATCCCCGTAGCTATCAGCAAACACTTATTTGAATGCACTGCATTTTCAGATGGGGAATTGAACGGACCCATTAATTTTACCGAAATAGTTGGATTAGGTGTCAACTTAATATAATCGTATAATTTCTTTGTCCAATCACCAACATTACGTATCATGAATACTATATTATTGTTATCATCAGGAGTAGATGCAATTGAAAAGGGGTGCCATTCTATACTTGATATTTCGGGGACACAAATAGAATAGTATCCACCCACTAAACTTTTAAAATTGCATTTGAATACACTCAACTGAACAATATTCTTAGAAATAATCATTGTTGTTTCTGGATCGGTCACGGTGCTTCGTTTACTGTAGATATTCATACATACATAGTTTAAACATAATAAACCAAGAATTCCTAGATAGTGAGACCAATTTGAAGGAGAATGGAGAACAACAATTACAACCCAAAAGTACAACACTGTATGGAGTAAGATAAACAAATTGTAGAACTTATTTCTTAGATGAACTATGATTAGAGTAAAGAAATACAAAAATGTTAACACAATACCTGTGATGCCATTCATAGTTGAATATAGTTTACTAAATTCATATCCATTCAGTGCGTGGAATGTTATGTGGCATATTATATCTATTGAAAAGGAATATCCAAGTAATTTATGTATCATTAAGTTTTTTTCAAATTTGATATACCTTTTTAACCATTTAAATCTTCGTAAAAAATGGTTGAGCAATTTCAAAATAGGTAAAAAGATGATACAAGATGTAATTTTCATCGAAAATCCAAACGTCCTTGCTAAGGAATAACAAATGCTATTAGATTCTTTAAATATTTCGTTGAAAACGCCTATGTACATGGCTACTTTAAGTATTATGAATATACCATAAAACATCGCCCCTAGAGATGTTGGGGTCCCATGAATAATATCGAATTTCGATTTCTGAATCTTCCTATGACCCTTGCTACAACGCGTCGTCTTTCCGAATAACAATTTTTGTTTAAAATTATCAATAAAGCGTCCTAATATGTGCGCGTGTCGAAATTGATTCTTAAATTCATTAATATCTACCTCATAGTGATCTTCTTCGTCATCAACGTGTATGTTCGTAGTAGTATTCATTGACTTAAACTCATTTAAAACCTTAGAACTTATTTTGTCTGTATTATTTGATAAAATATTAAAGATAAATAATACTCGTGTTTCATCATCTTTATTGATGAAGATCTCTAGTAGACGCATATAATCATTAAACGATAGTTCATTTGAGTCCCCAGTGCCCAATAATTCAAAAATGCGACAGCAAACAAAGTTACTTAAACCAGTGTGTTGACAAAATACGTCTTTTTGTATTCTATTTGTATCAGAATTTGCATATTTTGAAAATACATTGAATGCTTCGTTCCAATTTTTATAATTGGAAGAATTTACTATTTGATCCATTGTATATAAAATATTGTAGTTAGTTATTAAAGTTTTTTCTTTGTATAAGCTAACCATATTCATTCAGATAAATGCCATTGACACTTCTGGCTTTTTGATATACTGGATATTGAAAATGGAGAACATATTTAAGATAATATAATATATTGTGGCGTAGTAGGCGACCTGAGGTC